>Ga0256840_1000842_pt1 | contig 30534 bp, 27 predicted proteins | sample 355202metaG_FD_185969 | JGI IMG/M metagenome (GOLD analysis project Ga0256840, IMG submission 185969) | Hydrothermal vent microbial communities from Mid Atlantic Ridge, Atlantic Ocean - 355-202 | ecosystem: Environmental > Aquatic > Marine > Hydrothermal vents | place: Atlantic Ocean: Mid... | reverse complement strand
TCAACACCTGACAACATCGAAGGTATCTTCGATGCGTACAAAGAGATGGCATTACTTTCTAAGTTTGGTGGAGGCATTGGTTGGGACTGGTCTTTGGTTCGTGGTATGGGTTCATTCATAGATGGGCATAAACATGCAGCAGGGGGCATTGTGCCATTCCTTAAAATAGCAAATGACGTAGCCATAGCAGTTGACCAACTAGGTACGCGTAAAGGAGCCATAGCTGTTTACGTAGAACCTTGGCATGTTGACATCCAAGACTTCCTTGACTTAAAGAAAAACTCTGGAGAAGAGCGTCGTAGAGCTCATGATCTTTTCCCTGCTATCTGGCTAAATGACCTCTTTATGCAAAGAGTAGCAGCAGATGAGATGTGGACACTTTTTGATCCTTTTGAGGTGACAGAATTGACAAGTCTTTATGGCGAAGAGTTTGAGAAACGTTATATAGAACTTGAAAATAGTGATGACGAGATAACACGTGAAAGAGTCTCAGCCAAAAACCTCTGGAAAGAGATGTTACGTTCGTACTTTGAGACGGGTAATCCGTTCTTGACATTTAAAGACACAGCCAACAGAGCAAACCCAAACAAGCACGTGGGTGTCATACGTTCTACTAACCTTTGTACGGAAATTTTCCAAAACACAGGGCCTAACACTTACAAAACTCAGTTTACATTTGATGATGGTAGCGTAGAAGCGTATGATGAAAATGAAATGTTAACCGTTGACAATGGCACAACAAAACCAGCCAAAAAAGTCACCGCACTTGACAGCTTAAATGGTAAACAAATTTGGATAGTGGACAAAGAAAAAACAGATGGCGACACAGCCGTATGTAACTTAGCTTCTGTCAACCTCTCCAAGGTAAACACAGAAGAAGACATGGCACGTGTTGTACCTATCGCCACACGTATGCTTGACAACGTGATAGACTTAAACTTCTACCCACTAGCCAAAGTAAAAAAGACAAACGAAAAGTCACGCTCCATAGGACTTGGTGTCATGGGTGAAGCACAGATGCTAGCAGAACAAAAGATAGAGTGGGGAAGCCATGAACACTTTACAAAGATAGACGAAGTGATGGAGTCTTTTTCTTATCATATCATCAAAGAGTCATCTAACCTAGCACTTGAAAAAGGTGCGTATCCGACCTTTGAAGGTTCTGACTGGTCAAAAGGCATCTTCCCTATCGACAAGGCAAATGCTGAAGCGTGTAAACTTGTAGACCGTGGTGGACTTTTTGGCTACACCCATGATTGGGCAGCACTTAGAGAAAAAGTAAAGACAGATGGTATGCGTAACGGCTATTTGATGGCTATTGCCCCTACATCTTCCATATCTATATTGACAGGAACGACACAAGCCATAGAGCCTGTGTACAAACGTAAATGGTTTGAAGAAAACCTTTCAGGGCTCATCCCTGTGGTTGCTCCTAACTTGTCAGCAGACACATGGCAGTACTATACGCCTGCGTATGACTTAGACCAAAACTTGCTTATAAAAGCTGGGGCTATTCGTCAGAAGTGGTTAGACCAAGGTCAGTCGCTTAACATCTTTATCACGCTTGACAAGGCTTCTGGTAAATACTTGAATGAGATTTATATGAATGCTTGGAAGTTTGGATTGAAGAGTACTTATTATCTGAGAAGTCAGTCGCCTGAGTCAAGTGGGGATATTGAGGATAGAAGTCAGGAATGTGTTGGGTGTCAATAGTAAATAAGTAAAAATTAGTCTAATGTTTAGAAGCATAGCTGAGCAGTTTTCTTAAGTTGAGGGAAGTGCTGAGTTAGTTGATACGCCTGGAATCGTATCAACTGCTCAAAAAACAGAGGTTTTAAGAGTGAGATTCTTTGAGAGAAAATCAGGTAGATTCTAACATAACTTTATGTTAAAAGTAAATACAAAAGGTGAAACCTTTTGAGTACTTTTGAGTACTGTACCTAATTTACACATATAAAAACTCCTCTTATTCAATCAGTATTTTACTATATAAGGAAAATAAATGAATAAGAAAACAAGTAAAACGATTGCGTCAAAAGCATCAAAAACATTGAGCAGTAAATCTGCATCTAAAGTTCAAAAGAGTATAGCTGGTTCTGTTTTAGCTCAAAGCAGAACAAAGAAAGTAACAAGTGAGAGAGTTGAGAAAATAGCAGCAGGAGCATTAAAAAGTAAAACGAGTGCAAGTCTAACAAAAAAACTTGCAGGTAGTGCTGTTAGCCAAAGTACAAGAAAAAAGGGTGAAAAATGAGAGTAGTGGAAGAAGGACAGCTAAAAGGGTCATTTAATGGTTTTGAAAATAACGATGTGATTTTTGAATTTTTTGGTGGAAGAAAATTTAAACAAGATGAATACAAGTATAGTTATACTTATTCATATATGCCTAAAGCAAAAGTTATAAATGAAATGGGGCAATATTATTTGGAAGTAGAGGGGATGAGTGAAAAAGTAAAAGTTAGACAAGTGTAATATTGGCGATAGCCCATCCATCAATTAAAAAGAACTGTCACTCCGAACGACCGAATAAGCGATTAGCGATTCGAGAGGAGTGACGATTTTTTTGCTTCGTTTTTTTCTAAAAAAATTGAAGAGAACATCAACGCCACGATTTAAGAAAAAGGAAACTAAAAAAATATACTAAAAATTAAAATTATGATATGCATTCCCACTCAGGAGAGTGGGAACGAGCTTTTATAGGTAAAACACTGATTAGTATAGCCATCTTGTAAAATAAGCTGTTTTAATAGGTTTCTTAATACCTAGTATGGAAAATAAAATAAAAACGCTTATTTTAGTATCCAAGATAGGTATATTTAGAACGATTATTCGCCCGTATACAATTGTCTAGGTCTAGCAATCTTCGAACTCTCATCTTTTTTAAATTCTATCCATTGTGTCACCCACCCAACGGTTCGCCCTATGACAAAAATAGGCGTAAACATAGTTTTTGGTATTTTGAGTGCTGTTAAGATGATGCCTGTGTAAAAGTCGATGTTTGGGTAAAGGTTACGTGAAACAAAATATTCGTCACTCAGAGCGATCTCTTCTATCTTCCTTGCGATTTTCATAAGTTCTGTGTCAAGTCCAAGTTCATCTCGTAGTTCATCTTGTAAACCTTTGAGTATTTTGGCTCTTGGGTCAAAATTTTTGTACACACGGTGTCCAAAGCCCATAAGTCTGAAGTCATCTTCGGGGTCTTTGGCTTTTTCTATGAAGGCTTCTACTTTGTCTACTGAACCTATGAACTCCAACTGAGCGATGACAGACTCGTTGGCTCCACCATGGGCTCTACCCCAAAGTGCTGCTATACCTGAAGATATGGCTACATAGGGGTGAGCTCCTGTGGACGCTACACCACGTACCACAGTTGTAGAGGCATTTTGTTCATGGTCAGCGTGTAAGGTAAAGATGGTGTCCAAGGCTCGTACTTCTACTTCTTTTATGGCTTCGTGACCATTGGCACTTAGGTGCATCTTGCCTCCAGGGTAGGCTCTCATCATAGTAAGAAAATTTTCTGTAAAGCTTAGGTCAATGTTTGGTTCTATGAAAGGGATGCCCAAAGACTGTCTGTAGGCAAAGGCTGCGATAGTAGGGATTTTGGAGATGATACGATGTGCCATCTCAAGGTAGTCATCTTCATTTTCTATGTTTATATGCTCATCATAAAATGAAGCCAATGCCGTGACTGCAGCAGAAAGTGTAGCCATAGGGTGAGCGTCATCAGGGAAGGCATCAAAAAGTTTTTGAAGTCCTCTGTGCAAGTAGGCACGGTGGCGTATCTCCAAGTCAAATGCTGTGAGTTCTTCTTTGTTTGGGAGTCGTTTGTTTAAGAGTAAGAAGCATGTCTCCATGTAGCTGTTGTATTTGGCTAGTTCTTCGATGGCTATGCCACGGTAGCGTAACTCACCCTTTTTACCTTCTATAAACGTGATGCTAGACTCACATGCAGCTGTAGCTGTAAATCCTGGGTCATAGGTAAACATACCAGAGTCTGCAAAAAAGGTACGTATGTCTAGTACTTTTGGTCCTCTTGTGCCTTCTAGTATGTCGTATTCGTACGTCTCACCTGTTTGGTTATTTGTAAGTGTAAATGTATTTTTTGGCATAATAGTCTCCTTTAGGAAAACGTTAGCTAACTATAACGTTGTAGTGTAGAGTATGTGTGTATTATTCTGTTAAGTCTGCCAAAAATCTTTCTTCATCGTAGTCTAGTTCAAGATAGTCTACGATGACTTTCATGTCACGTTCAGCATTACCTAAACATGAAGTTGCCCCTGGGCTAGGTGTCATGTTAAAGAGGATGCCACATCCTGGGTTTATAGACGCTTCACCTAAGAGGAGTTCTTCTTTGTTCTTGTCGAGTACTTGTGGGCGTATGCCTCCAAAACCATGGGCATAGCTTATGTCTTCTACACTTAAGGATGGCACAATCTTTTTGGCATCTTGTACAAAAAGTCCTTTGTTGATGAGAGGGACTTCAAAAAGGAAGTTTTTAAACACATAGTTACGGATGTCAGAGTCTTTGAGTAGGTTCCAAAATATTTTTACGATGTGAAAATCAAAGTTCAATGTTTTAAAGAAGTCAAGATACGTGCCTTTTTTGTAGCGTTCAAGTTTAGGTAACATGAGAGCAGTCGGTCCAAAACGTGTTTTTTCATCGGCTAAGATGTCTGGGTCACCATGTAAAGCGGCGAAAGGAAGTTTGTTGTTTTGTACCATGTATACTTTTCCATTTAAAAAGTGACTTTGTGTCATGTAAAAGCTCCCTGCCATAGGCAAACACCCCATATGTTTACCGTACCCCATACGGTGAGCTAAAAACAAAGAGTGAGCCCCCGCGTTTACGACAACAAAGTCGGCTGTAAACATGCTGTCGTCTTGACAATGTACTTCAAATGACTTGTCTTCTTTTTGGTAAATGTCTGTAACTTGTGTGTTGTAAAATATGTTTGTGCTAGTGCTTGATACTTTGTTTGCCTGTGCGACAAGTGCCTTGGACATCGCACCATAGTCAATGGTTGTAAACTGTGTGTCTGTTCCCATAGCGATGATAGGTTCAGGACGTACTTTGGTTTGTGCTTTGTCAAGGTAGACTACTTTAGGTTCGCGTTCCTTTAGTTTTTCCATATCCCAAAGTTCCAAATAGGGAAAAAGTTCTTTAAATTCGTGGTAACGGTTTTCTATAAAGTGGACTTCTTTCTCTCCTACTCCTAAAGCCATTTTTTGGTGCTTAAACATAATTTTATTTTGTAAATCATACTGTAAACAGAACTTCTCTACCATCTTTGCCGTGCGTTTTGTGATTTTAGCTTTTTCTAGGGTGTAGTTTGTCTCAATGTCTCCTATGTGGATGGTTTGTGAGTTGGAGCTTGCTTTGGAGTTAAGGGTAGATAAGGCTTCATACTTTTCTAGTAAGCAAAGTGAGTTTACAGAAGTGTATTTGGCAAGTTCATAAAAAAGAGCAGAACCTGAGATGCCCCCACCAATGATGAGTACTTCATAATGATTTTTGTGCATAGTTGTTGTTCCCATGTTAAAGTGCTTTGAGCTGATTTGCTATATTTTTTGCGATGGTTTCATAGTTTTTGACTTCAAGTAGCCTGTTCTGCCCTTTTTGTCCAATGTCTGCGATATCTTCCTTACTAAGGGTTAGAAGATAGGTTAATTTCTCTGCAATGCTTTGGACTGTAAAGTCTGAAAACCATGCATCTAACCCATCTGTAAAGATGGTGGAAGTATGTGTTGATAGGGTCATAAGACAAGGCACACCTGAAGAGTAGTAGTCAAAGGTTTTAACAGGTGTTGAAGTGTTGTAAACAGGTAGGTCAGGTAAAAGAGAAATCCCGATGTCTGTTTTAGCTATGAGCTCAAGTAGTGCGTCTTTTGTTTTGGCATTATAGATTTTGATATTTTTCTGAAGATTTGGATAGTTGTTTACTAGTGTATTTGCAAACTCTACATCTCTCGTAGAAATGTAGAGTTTCCACTGCTTGTTTGACACTGTAGAAAATGCATCTAAAATAGTGTTAAACTCACGTAGTTTATCTAAGGTGCCTACATAGACAAAACGTATTTCATCATCATCATGCTGTTGATGTTTATGCAGAGCCTCAGGGTTAATGGCAGGGGAACAAATAATAGTAGGGATAGTCACCTCAGGACGATAGTTTTGGTACATTTCTTTAGATGTAGGTAAAAAAGCATCACAACTATTGATAATCTTTGTCTCTTTTTTAGTTTGTATCGTGTGCATACATCGCTTGAGAAATTGGTTTTTTCCTTCGGCTTCGTTACACTTTATTTGTACTTTACGTTTAGGAAATGAAAACCTATAAAGTACTTTGTAGTGGTATTTATCTCTATATTTCAAAACATGTTTTAGTAGCTCTATGTTATTACGTACCATGACGAAATCATAACTATGTAGGTCGATGTCGTTGTGCCGTAGTTCTTTGATAAGCCCATTTTTATAACGTGTGGGGACAATAAAATGATGTTCATCTTTACAGGCAAAGTCAGATTTGAAGTCTGTAAAGTAGAGAATGTCCACACTCATATGTTTTTTTAAGTAAATCTCAAAGAGTGGGGCGATGAAAGAGTGATCTACATATTCATCTTGGTCGGTGATATAGAGTAATTTCTGCATGGGTTACCTCGTATTTTTATTATAGTCTTTTTATGTTGAGTATCTGTGTAATGTTCTTTGGTTATAATTTCGTAAAATATAAGGATACATCATGAATTTTGAAAACGTAACAGTAGAACTAGAAGGAAATAGCTATTTTGAAGGGGCAGTGACCAGTAGAACGGTACATTTTGCTGATGGAAGCAAAAAAACGTTAGGGTTTATGCTTCTTGGTGAGTATGAGTTTGGTACAGATGCTGCAGAGCTAATGGAAATCACCTCAGGTACACTTGATATTAAACTTCCAGAGTCAAGTCAGTGGATAGCAGTGAAGGGGGGAGAGTCTTTTAACGTCCCTGCCAACAGTAAATTTCAAGTCAAGGTAAAAAGTATTACTGATTACTGTTGTTCTTATTTGTAATAAGACAGAGTGCTAGCACGAGAGCCTACCGCTGAGGTAAACGAAGAAGGCTTTGCCTTGAAGTGTTCCATCAAATAGTATTGTTGTTCTTATTTGTAATAAGACAGAGTGCTAGCACGAGAGCCTACCGCTGAGGTAAACGAAGAAGGCTTTGCCTTGAAGTGTTCTTATTATAATAAGGTACACAAAGAGTACACAGTTATTGTATATACTTGTACCATGAAAGCAAGAAAGAGGTCTTACCCTCCCTCCCCTTTAAATCTCTTTCTCTTTCTAGATAGCTTTTCGCATATACATCACTCTCAACTTCCTTGTAAGAGTGGTTCTCCTTTACAATTTTCCCTAAATGAAAAGCTATCTGTTTCATATCTCCAAAAAGAAGTGTTAATACATAAGTAATACTTTAACCCTATAATACAGTCACGAGAGAATGATATAGTATCCCCCGTATTTTACTATATTATTTTCTTGTAATAGTATGACTCATTTTTACTCTTTCACTTTCATTTAATCATAATTATTATTGCCATCTAATCATCAGCCAAGATGTGTATAATGTTTTAATTAATAATGAGACAATAAGGCACATAATGGAACGCAAAAAGATATATAATCCAGAGTCAGAAGAAAAAACAAGCGACCGTAAGATATTTGGCGGAAACCCTACGGGGATATTTGAGCTTAATGACATTAAATACCAATGGGCATATAACCTTTGGGAGATGATGCTAAACAACTCTTGGTATCCTAAAGAAGTAGACATGACACGTGATGTCAATGACTATAAACATCTCACTTCTGCTGAAAAAGATGCCTACGACAAGGTACTGGCTCAACTCATTTTTATGGACTCTTTACAGACAAACAACATTATTGACAACTTAAACCCGTTTATTACCGCTCCTGAAGTAAACCTCATTTTGGTACGCCAAGCATTTGAAGAAGCGTTACACTCTCAAAGTTATGCTGTTATGGTTGACAGTATCTCGACAAACTCTAAAGAGATTTATGAACTTTGGAGAAGAGACATGAAGCTCAAAACGAAAAATGATGCCATAGCAAAAGTCTATGATGAACTTTCAGAAAATCCAAGTGATACTAACATCGTTAAAGCAATGTTTGCCAATCAAATCTTAGAAGGTATTTACTTTTACTCTGGGTTTGCGTACCTTTACACGCTTGCTCGTTCAGACAAGATGTTAGGAACTGCACAGATGATACGTTTCATCCAGCGTGATGAGGTCACACACCTTTTACTTTTCCAAAACATGATAAACACTACGAAAAAAGAACGTCCTGAGCTTTTTACTAAAGAGCTAGAAGAAGATGTGTACCAAATGTTTAGAGACGCAGTAAAACTTGAATCAGAATGGGGTGCATACATCACACAAGGGCAGATACTAGGACTAACAGATAACATCATAGAACAGTATATTAAGCACTTAGCTGACAAACGTTTGCATGCGGTAGGCATGGAGCCTTTGTACAATGTGGAGCATCCTATTAAATGGGTAGACAATTTTTCACAATTTAATGACCAAAAAACGAACTTCTTTGAAGGCAATGTGACAAACTACTCTAAGGGAAGCTTGGATTTAGATGACTTTTAGGAGTTAGCATGTTAGGAAAACCAAAAACTTTAGAAGTTGTAACGTTACAGCTTCCTTCTCACCAACGCTATCAAGAAAACCTTGATACGCTTCTTACTCACCTTGGAAACCATACAGACAAACACCTTGTTGTCGCACCTGAAGTCTTCTTGACAGGACTTGACTATGACCATATGACAACTGCTGCGAAGTTTTCTGTCAATGCTCTTAAAACACTTAAAAAAGCAGTCAATGAGCAGATTGTTATCTTAACGCTGGTACTTGAAGAGGGTGATGACTTTGTCAATCAAGCAGTGGTGATACATAAACATAAAATCATTCATAAACAAGAGAAAGTTAAACTGTTTAAGCTTGGAGATGAAGACCTCTATTTTAGAGCAGGCAAAAAGAAAAAAATTAAACCTTTTGAGATAGAAGGGGTAAACTATGCACTACTTATTTGTTTTGAGTTACGCTTCAAAGACTTATGGAAACAAATTGAGGGAGCAGATGTTGTCATCGTTCCTGCACGTTGGGGTAAGCTACGTAAAAATCACCTAGAGATACTCTCGCGAGCCTTAGCTGTCATGAACCAATGTTATGTTGTGGTGTCTAATTCCTCAGACACAGACATGGCATCTTCCTCTGCGATTATCGCACCTACAGGTGCAGTCGTGCAAGACGATAAGCAAGAAGCAATAGAAGGCACGATAGACTTTCGGGAAATAAAGAAAATGCGTCGCTATATAGTGATGGATTAGAGCAATCAGTTGCGAGAGCTTCCTGCTGAAGGAAACTAGCGTTAGCGTAAGTAGTAATGGCTTTGCCAGTGCTGCGGTATAATAATCAAAATGCGTCGCTATATAGCGATGGATAAAAGGTAATATGTTGTGAATAAAATAAAATTAATATTGGTATGTTTTTTGGGATTAGCATCTCTAAATGCACTAGAGCTAAGTCCAGAAGTGACAAGCAAAATAGAAGACTGTCGTGCGGGTACTGTGCAGAGTTGTTATGATGCGGGTATTGCTCTTACTACAGGGGCTAATGCAGAAAATCAAGAAAAAAAAGATTTAGGCTTAGAGTATATTCGTAGAGCCTGTACACATGGGCTAGATACTGCCTGTGATACTTTGGGTGACAATTACTATGGAAACAAGCATTACCAAGCGGCAAGACCATTGTTCGAGCAATCATGTAAAAGAGGAGTTTTGCATGCCTGTGAAGCACTTGGAACCATGTATAGAGACGGGCAAGATGTTAGACCAAATGATGTGACATCACGGGAGTATTATGAAAAAGCTTGTGAGCTAGGAAGTAAAGACTCATGTATTAACGTAGCCATTATCTATAGAGGTGGATTTGGTGTGCAAAAAGACAGAAGTATGGTAAAGAAGTACTATAAAAAGGCTTGTGATGCAGGAAGCACAGCAGGGTGTGATAGCTTTAAAACTATGGATAACAAAGACAAAGGCATCGAAGAGCCAAGTGTCTTTTCCAAAGTGTGGGGAACAGTAAAAAGCCTCTTTAACTAAGTTTTAGATAGAATTTTGACACTATTAAGGGGTGGGTGATTTTAGGATGATAAAAGCAAGACAGCGGCAAAACCTTGTCGTAGAAGTAGAAAAACATTTTCCATTGGAAGACTATGTCAAAGATGCATTTTTGTCTGTGGACAGAGAAGCCTTTGTTCCCACACAGTTTAAACACCTCTCTTATAACCTGGATGCTTTACCTTTGGCAGCACAACAGTGGATATCTTCCCCTTTAACCGTAGCTAAAATGACACAGCACCTTGAGCTAGATGGAGTAGACTCAGTACTAGAAATAGGCTGCGGTTCTGGCTACCAAGCGGCTATACTTTCTAAAATTTGTCGTCGCGTTTTCACCATAGAACGCATAGATACACTTTTAAAAGAAGCAAAGAGTCGTTTTAATGAACTTGAAATACACAATATCTTTACCCGCTTTGACGATGGACAACGTGGATGGAAGCAGTATGCACCCTTTGAGCGTATTTTGTTTTCTGCTACAGCCAAAGAGATACCAGAAGTGTTGTTTGAGCAGTTGGCTGAGGGAGGCATACTCATAGCTCCCGTGGAACAGTCTGAGAACTATCATATCATCACACGGTACTATAAGAAAAAGGGGCGTATTACTTCCGAAACCATAGAGCAGTGCTTATTCGTCCCCGTCCTAGACGGCACACAAAAGTAAATTAGCACATATCATTTCATTCATAAATACCTAAATAAACTTTCAGCGAACAGGAGTTCGATTACAGTTTCTTTAAGTATTTCTAAACGAAAGCATACGCACTACTTTATCTTTTGTTTGATATCGGCATTTTGTCAACTGTCAACTTTTCATAAAACTTATGCTATGATTTATTAAATTATGTAAATAGATAGGGATGGATATGGAAAAGTTGATGAAGCCTGCAGAGTATGCACAAGAGCTTGGGATTTCGAGACAGGCTGTGTATGCGAAGATAAAGCGTGGTATTTTACAAGCAAAAAATGTAGAGGGTAAACTTTACATCGTTGTTGACAAAACAAGCCAAACTACCAAACCCTCAAGTACTCCCACAGTACCTAAAGTAAAAAAACCTATAAAAGCATCTTCTACTGAGGCAAAAGACTATAAAGCCCTACTTGAGGCAAAAGATGAAACTATCTCTGTGCTCAAAGGTACAGTCAAAGACCTGAAAAAGTCAAACAAACAGATATCGTCAACACTTAAAGGTGAAATAGACCTACTTAAAGAAGCATTTCATGAAATGCGTTCACTGTATGTGCTGCAACTTGAACAAAAGAAGCCTCAAGAGCAAGAAGTGATAGAAGTAGAAGAAGAACAAGAAGTGACAGAAGATAAAGCATTTAAAGAAGGAAATTGGATAGGCTTAAAAAAGTTTTTTAAAGAACATGAAATCTCAAAAGAAAAGCATCAAGGAAAAGTGATAAAACGTTTAACTAAAGCCTTTAAAAAAGACGATGACCGCTTGATGAATGTTGAGGGTAAACTCAAACTCAATGCTGATAGAAATTATGAAGATATCTTAAAATAATATACCCTTATTAGTCTATTCTAGTTATAATAAACTATGAATAGATTTGTCCTTGTCCTCCTCTCTACTATCCTTATATTGCTCCTGAGTGTTACAGGATTACTTTTTTATGCCTTTAGTGAAAATGGTAATGCTACGTTAAAACATTATATTCAACAAAATCTCGAAGAAAAACTTGCCATGCCTGTTGAGGTTAAAAAGTTTACGCTTGAAGCAGGCAAGGCATCCATTGTCTTGATGCTTAACAAGCAAGCAGGGATAGAAGTCTTAACACGGTATGACATACTGAGTCAAAGTTTTAAGGGTATTTACCGAGTAAAAGCAAATAATTTTCACTATGATGAGATGGTACTACGTCAATTGGAACTTGAAGGACACTTTAAAGGTACTGCAGACGATATGGTCGTAGATGGTAAGGGTACTGCCTTAGATGCAGCACTTGCGTATCGTTTTTCTGTCTTAGAAAACATTCCTAAAAATATAGAAGCAGTCATGCAAGGTGTAGCAGTAGAGGAGCTACTTGTTCTTGCAGGTGAAGCACCTTTGCTACATGGGAAGATAGATGTAGATATCAGTATGCCTGACATAGGAGATGAGTTTGCCAATGGGTATGCCCATGTCATTTTACATCAAGCTTTGTTCGATGCTAAGATGGTACAAAAAATGTATGATTTGGGTATACCTAAAAAGAGTTACGTAAGTGGAAAAATAGATGTTAAGCTTAAAGGCAGAAATTTAGGACTGGAAGCAAAGGCAAACAGTAATCTATTTGCATTAAGTGTTAATGATGCTCACATAGGGCTAAAAGAAAAAAATATCTCTGCAAAATACAACATGGATGTGCAAGAGATGGCCATCCTCACTCAAAATAAACTTGCGGGACCACTTAAGGTGCAAGGTAGTGTAGAAGGGAAAGGTAAAGACTATCGTATAGAAGGGTTGACACACTCTTTAGGTGGTACGTTACGTTTTGACATCTCTGAACATTCTAAACTACATTTTCAAAACCTTGATTTGGCAAAAATACAGTACTTGACAAAACAACCTTTATTAGCAAAAGGTCTGTTAAGTGGGAGTGCTGATGGTGACAAAGATTTACAAAGTGCTTGGTATGATGTGCAGATACAAAAAGGGAAACTTGTTGCAAAAGGCATAGAAAAAGCCTTTGGCTATCAAATACCAAGTGACAACCATTTTACCTTGACATCTAAGGGGAAGATAGTTAAAAAAGTGCTAGAGGCAGAGCTTGTTTTAAAGTCTAATTTAAGTGATATAAAACTCACTAAGTTAAACTATGGGTTTGAGAAAAAGGAATTACATACAATGTATGATGTGTTCTTACCAAATTTAGGGATATTGATACCTGATAATAAGGCGATAAAGCGAGGATACTTAACTCTAAAAGGTGACCTTAATTTTGATAAAACCCTTAAAGTAAAAGGGAACGCAAAGGGCTTAGGTGAAAAACTGGCATTTGTCTACGATGGGAAAAGTGTACATCTTGATGCTAAAAATCTTTTTATAGAGAAATTACTCTCACTTGGAAGTTTGCCTAGATATGTCAAAGGAAAACTCTCAACACAGGTAAACATCAGTGATATTAACAGTCTTGATGGTACATTTTCCTTCAAGGGAACTCACCTAGAAACGCAGCCAAATGTGATGGAGAGACTACTAGGTAAAAAACTTAGTATACCACTTAGCTTTACAAGTAAGGGAGAGGTTAAAAAAGGGCTTGCTAGACTCAAGACTGAGATAAAAACCTCTATGGGTACTTTGAAGTTGGAAGACACAGTTGTGCATACGAAAAGCAAGAATATCACAAGCCGTTATACCCTTAACATTCCTAAGCTAGAAAAGACTTATACTCTCACGCAGAAAAAACTTTATGGCCCCATGCTCCTTGTAGGAGATATAACACAAGATAAAATGTTAAAGGTAAGAGGAAGCACAGCTTCTGTTGGAGGGAAAATAGCCTATACTCTCATAGGAGATACCTTGCAAAGCGAGATTACAAAAGTACCTTTAGAAAAGATATTGGCACTCATGGGAAGAGATAAGTTAGTACAAGGTGATGCCTATGGTACGATGAACTATAACCTTAAGACAAAAGTGGGTGTGCTAGATATAGATATCAAGGCTTTTCAAATCAAATCAAGCAGTACCACCAAGACGGTTAAAATGTTCATAGGGAAAGACCCAGCACGGATTATCTATACCAGTACCAAACTGCATGCAACTATGCATGGCGATATCACTAAATACACGTTAATAGCAAAAGGGTCACATTCACGTATAGAAGTAACCCAAGGGGTAGTCAACAAAACCAATGACACCCATAGAGCAAAGTTTAAATTTGTGTATGAAAAGTATGAAGTTACAGGAACCATAGGTGGTACGGTAGATAAGCCACGTATTCTTGTTGACCCCTCAGCAATCATGCAAAGTAAGACAGGAGAGAAGATACAAAAGAAACTTGACAAGGCATTGGGTGGAGATATGGGTAAAGCGGTTGGGGGCTTTCTTAAAGGCTTGAAGTTTTAGACAAAAAGTGTAATGAGCCTACTCACAACATCTTCATCACTAAATATTTTCAACGAACGAATAGAATGACGGGTGAAATGCTCTGAATTATGTTCGTCATTTTCTATACGTTTTTGTTGATAGTCTTGCTTACTCCTTTTCCCAAAGTATGTTTCAAGGCTCTCGTTATTTTGGGCGTTTGTCAAGGTTACTTCTCCTAGAGAAGGGACACTTTCTTCTTCTTTATCTCTTATGATGATGGCAATCACTTCATGTTTTTGTGCAAGTAAAGAGAGATCTACAGTTTCTAAAAAGTCTCCTAAGACAAACACAAGTGAAGGTTTTTGTATGCGGGTAAAAAGGTTTTCTATGGCATCTTTCTTGTGCAACGTTGTGCCTAGTAGCGTTGCTTCAAAGAGTGTTTTGGAAAACTGTTCTATATGGTAGAGCTGTTTGGTGGGGGGAGTTTGTTCAATTTTATCTTCTGTATAGGCTAGCCCTGTAAAGAGGTCAGCACTTTGTTGGGTGGCATAACCAAGGGTTGTTGCTACTTCTGTAAGCTTTGTTTGTTTGGCATTGACAGCATTACTGTTTACTGAGCCAAAATAGAGGCTTGCGTCCATTAAACATGCGACAACAACACTTAGCTCGCGGTTTGCGTGCAACTCCTTTATATAAGGCTTTCCGAGCTTGGCTGTAATCATCCAGTTTATTTTTCTGATGTCATCGCCTACCTGATACTCACGAAGTTCTGAAAAGTCATACCCCTCACCATGAAGTTTAGAAAGATTATGTCCCGAGAGGAGGGTATAGACTTGATGTTGGGCTTTGAGTTGCAAGGCTTTAAAAGTATGATTCATGTGTGCATCCATTATGGGATAGCTAATGTTTCTACAATTTTTGTAATAATCTCATCAGAACGCATCCCTTTAGCACGTGCTTCATAAGAGAGTACAATGCGGTGACGTAGCACATTGTGGATGACATAGCCGATATCTGAAGGGCTTACAAAGGTTTTACCTTCTAAGAAGGCCTTTGCTTTAGCAGCTTTGTAGAGGTCTATCGAAGCTCTAGGGCTTGCCCCAAACATAAGACAGTGCTTGACGTCTTCCATACCAAACTTCTCTAAATCACGTGTGGCAGAAATGAGTTGAACAATATACTTTTCAAGCTCTACATCAATATGCACTTTGGTGACCTCTTCTTGTAGCGTATGTAATTCTTGTATATCTATGACAGGTTTGACCTCTGTAAAGCTTTTATTGGCGACATGACGCATGATCTCTAGTTCTTCCTCTTCAGTGTTGTGCTTGACGACAAGTTTCATCATAAACCTGTCAAGTTGTGCTTCGGGTAGTGCGTAGACTCCCTCTTGTTCTATGGGGTTTTGTGTTGCCATAACTAAAAAAGGGTTTTCAAGTTTAAATGTCTCCTCTGCGATGGTGACTTGTCGTTCTTGCATGACTTCAAGTAGGGCAGACTGTACCTTAGCAGGGGCACGGTTTATTTCATCTGCAAGAAGTAAGTGGGTAAACAAAGGACCTTTCTTGATGCTAAAACTATGGTCTTGGGGATTATAGATTTGAGCTCCTATGATGTCAGAAGGAAGTAAATCAGGGGTAAACTGAATCCGTTTTGAGTCTAGTCCTAACGCTTGTGACAAAGCATTGATAGTAGTAGTTTTTGCAAGCCCAGGTACACCTTCAACTAAGATATGCCCATCACAAAGTAGCCCTATAAGTAAACCTTCTATCATGGCATCTTGTCCTATGACGGCTTTTGCGAGTTCTTTTTTGAGTAGGTCTATTTTTTGATTCATTGTATGTTCTCCAGTGCTTCTTTTTTTATCTGTTTTAAGGGGATATTTTCATTGGCGTATAGGGTACTTTCTAGCTTTTGGATGCTACGTGTAAAGTACTTTTTATCTTGAGACAGCAGTATTTGTAGTAGCTGTTTATGTGTGCTTGCACTTTGTATTTTCTCTTTTAAAGGTTCTGCCGCTCGCTTAGTCTTTTTTTGCCATTTCCATGACAATGCTGACAGATACCCAGCTACAAAAACAACTAGATATGCTAAAAATGTTTCAAGCCATGACCAATCTAAGAGAAAAGGGGCAGGGTTGTCTACCTTGTCAAGTAGTTTTGAACTGTCTGCGGGGTGTACGTTAAAGGTTTGTTTTGGGACAAGAAGCTCATAACTTTTTTCTGTCAAGGGGTTGAACGCTTTGATGACAAGGGGTGGAAGTGTAAAGATTTTCTCTGCAGAGAGTGCCATAGCATAAGTGACTGTGTTTACTGTGCCTTGTGTTGTCGAGATAGACTGCACAAAAGGTGTTTCTGTAAACTGTGTAAAGTTCCCCTCTTTTGGGTAAAGTGTTTCAAGTATAGGAGGATATCCTTTGCCTTTGATACGTATTTGCATAGGGAGTGGCTCAAAAGCTTCTCCCTCATGTTTTTTTACTTGATAGTCTAAAGAAAAGTCACCTACAAGTTTTGTCTCCAAAGGTATAGGCTTTACATCAAGTGCTAAAGGACTTAGGTCTATGTGTGTATTGGTAGTGACAAGTCCCTTGACATTGTCTCTGTCCCCTGAAAAACTATAGGCGACACTTTCATCTGTAGTGGCTTTTTGGGTGAGGGAAAAGCCTACATCTAGCTTGCCAACTTTGAGAGGATAGACAAGATACGTGTAGGAAATTTCTGCAGCATGGTAGGCATCAACTTCTTGTATGTCAACACGTTGGAAGGTATAGTTAGCACTCTTAAGAAGGTCAAAATCAAACAGAAGCACGATGTCATGGTTTGTTTGTTTTAGGTTTATTGTAACAAGCGTGCCTTCTTTCATGTAAGGCTGAGGCTTGTTAACCTGTATGTTGTAGTCAAAGTCACCTGCTTGAAGCCAGAAGATATGGAAACAAAGGAAAAGTACTTTACCAAGGCTGCGTTTCACGGATATATCCTTTATTGATGAGTTCATAGGCTTTTGAGCCTAGGGGATGCGGTGTGTCCTCTTGACTTTCATCACTACGTAATTTTGATTCTTTTTGTTTCTCTTTACTGGTACTTTCTCCACCCCCACCAGAGCCAGAGCTAGGTTGATCCTCTTCTCTTTCGTTCTCTTTTTGCTTCTCTTGTGACTCTGACTTGCTCGAATCAGCACTTTGCGACTTAGGGTGTGCAATGCCTAGTGACGCCTCTCTTTTGTCATGTTTTAAGGCTATAAGAGCTAGGTTAAACTGTGCATCTTTATCGGGCTGAAGTTGTAAGGCTTTAGTATAGTAAATTTTGGCTTTATCATATGCTTGCATGTGTGCATAGGCAGTGGCGATGTTGTAGTAAAGTAGCTGTTTTTTAGAAACAGAACTAGTACGGATGGACCTATAGGTTAAAATCGCTTGTTTATAGTTTTCTTGTTTGTAATACGTGTTTGCTAAAAGTAAACGACTTTGCAAAGAGGGTGAGTGTATCTGCTTAAGATTTTTTTGTACACAAGTGTATGTTTTGTCTGCGTAACACTTGTACGCTTGTTGTAGATGATAGAGGTCAAAAAAAGAAGCCCGTACAGAAGCCTCTATCGAAGCGTGTAGTGGCAACCCTAAAAGGGAAAATAGAAGCAAAAGATATCTAACCCCACGGGTATGCACAAGTAAAAAAAGTAGCAGTGCCAAAGTCAAGGGTATAGGGTACCACTCTTTGTAGTGGTACTGCATCTTTTGAATATGCTGTGTTTTGCTGTTTGTGTCTGCCATGAGCTTACTTAGCGTACTGGCAGTTGCTTGAGGGGAAGCATTTGCTGTCATGTACGTACCGTTTACACTACGAGCCAACTTGTCAAGTAAAGGGTTAATACGTGAGATAACAAGGTTGCCTTGTTTGTCTTTTAAGCTGACCCCTTCTTTAGTTCTGATAGTTGTCCCCTGTTTTGTCCCCAGAGCAAGTATATGCACATAGGCACCTGTGTCTAAAAGGAGTCTATTAAGTGTTTCAAAGTCTTTTTCTATCTCCTCTCTTTCTCCACCATCGCTAAGGATGATGAGGTGTTTGTTTGTGATGTGAATAGAAGAGAGTTTTTTAAAGAGTGCTTTAAGTGAGGTACCTTTGGTGAGTATGTACTCGGGGTTTAAACTTTGTAGTGCAACCTCTATGAGCCTGTGGTCTGTGGTGGGAGGAGAAAGCAGTAAAGGGTTAGAGGTAAAGGCTATAAGCATGATATTACTAGAAGGATTCTTCTCTAGTAATGCCCGTATGGTTTCTTTTGCAAAATCATAACGCGTAGGCAAGAGATCTGTTGATTTCATAGAGTACGAAACATCAAGAGCGATGATGATATCTTTTGCTTCTATACTGGCTTCTTGTAAGGCTTGTTTTTGGATAGGACGAGCCAAAGTAAAGACAAGAAGCATAAGGATGACAAGGTGTACAACAAGTGCGGCTTTTTTAGGGCTTTTCCAAAGCATCAGTGCTAGGGGTAAAAGCATCCATAAAAGACTAGGATATAGAAACATCATTTAGCATCTTCCTTCATGAGCCAAAGTACCCAAAGAAAAAGTAAAATAAACACAAGCCCTAAAGGCAGAGTTATCAGTAGTTTTTGATTGAGGTAATTTTCACTGCGTATGGCTGAGGGTTCGAGTTGGTTTATCTCTGCATAGATGTTTCTTAGGGCTTTAGCAGAGCTTGCAGGGTAAGATTTTGCTCCAGTTTCTCTGGCAATGGTCTCAAGTAAAGCAGCATCATAGTCAGACTTCTTTCCTAAGCCTATAGTGTAAACCTTAATGCCAAGTTTTTTAGCTTTTGCCACGGCAACCTTAGGGGAGTGTTCTCCTGCGTTATGGTAGCCATCTGTAAGTAAAATGATGGCTTTGTTTTTCGCTTCTCCAAAGGAGAGAGAACGCAAGGCTTGCATAAGAGCATCCCCAATGGCGGTACTTTCACCTGCTATGCCAACATTTGTCATGGCTAGAAGTTGGGTTAAGGCTTCTAAGTCATAGGTTAAAGGTGAAGCCGTGTAGGCAAAGGTACCAAAAATGACAACACCCATGTTGTCGTCATGGCGTTTTTGTATAAAATTAGAGGCAAGTTCAAGGTTTAGTTCAAACTTGTTTTTGAGACGGTCATCAGCTGCATAGCCACTTTGTGCCATAGAACCCGAAGCATCTAAAACTAAGATGAGGTCTCTGCCTTTTTTATGCTTGTTGAGTGTAGCATCATAGACAAAAGGTTTTGCCAAAGCAAAGACCATAAGTGTAAAGAGAAACATTTTTAACCAAGGCTCGAAAGAGAAAAAACTACTCTGTTTACTGACCCAGTTTAGTTTAGGAAAGTAGTATGGTTTTGTAAACTGTTTACACCAAATAAAACAAGGTAAAAGTAACAACAAAAAGAGATAGTAGCTAGAGCCAAATGTAAAATGCATCAAATATTTTAACACGTATCCGTTAACGTGAGCTTATCATGTTATAATTATCTTATGGGTACCTCTAAAAACCCTAGTCACCCACAATGGATTTTGCAAACGTAAGGTTGTGCAAAAGACTTATAAGTCCTAGCTATAGCTAAGACGCCTTAAATATTTTGTGCAAGATTGCGTTTGCAAAGCCCACCCTTCGGGCATCACTAGCTTTCGCCTATGCGTTGTTACTCTTTTTTGACTTAGCTACGGCTAGGACTGCAAAAGAGTGCCTAGCCTAGACAAAAGCTAGTTATGTTGTAGGTAACTAGGGTTTTTAGAGATACCCTTATATAAAAGAGGGAGTATTGTATGTACAGTAAAGAGGTTGTTAAAGCTATATGTGCGAACCATGTTTATGAATATTGTATCGTGAGTAAGCAGTATGAAGTTTTGAAACACTCAGAAAAAGTCTCAAAATATTGCGACAACGAGATGTTGACTTTGGACACAATAGATATTTTTGAACTGATTCCTGAATTTATCGGAATGGAAACAGATTTAGCTTCAATTTTTGATGGTACGCAAGAAGAACTAGTGATTCCGATGGTTTTTAAAGAACCCCAAGATTATATCAATATCCATGTGCAACTTAACAGAGCATTTGGTACACTCATTGTTTTATTTGAAAATATTACAGACGGTACTGTCACACAATATCATTTACGCCAAGCCAATAATAATAATCTTTTATTGCTTGAAGAGGTAGCACAGAAGAACAAACAATTGGAAGTCTTTAACGAAAAAATGCAAAAGCTTGTTGAAGAAGAAGTCTCTAAAAACTTAGAAAAACAACACATGCTAGAGCTTCAAACACGCCATGCACAAATGGGTGAAATGATTTCACTCATTACCCACCAATGGAAGCAACCTTTATCTGTCATCCAAACCTTGGGTACTCTGCTAAAAATGAAATATGATTTGCAGACATTAACACCTGAACTTACTGTAGAAAAAATAGAAAACATACTTCAGCAAGTAGACTATATGACCCAAACTGTCAATGACTTTCAGAAGTTTTTTACTCCCTCGAAAGAAAGAACAATGTTTAATGTGAAAAAAACGATTTACTCCGTACTAGAGCTAGTAAAGATGGACTATGCTCTCAGCAACATCGCAGTGAGCATTGCAGGGGGCGATGAGGTCAGGGTAAAAGGGTATGCCAACGAATACAAGCAAGTCATACTCTCTCTGCTTCAAAATGCTAAAGATGCTTTTGAAGGGGAGGATATCTCAAACAAGCATGTGCATATCAATGTCACCCAAGAGAAAGAACATTCACTCGTGAGCATTAGTGATAATGCTGGGGGTATACCTAAAGAGATGATTGCAGAGGTATTTACCCAATACATGACAAGTAAAATAAATGGTTCTGGTTTAGGACTATACATTGCCAAATCTGTGATAGAAAATAATATGCAAGGTAAAATATGGGTCGAAAATACGAAAGATGGTGCGGTATTTTTCATTAAAGTGTAAAGAGCTATAGCGTCGAAAGTAAGTAGAAAAGTAAGTTCTTAACGTATTTTTAAGAAAAGTAAGAATATACTTCGCAAAATATAGAGTGATAACAATTATCATTTATCTATTTCTCATTTAAGAGTGTTCTGTTTAATATAAAGGAAACATAGTGGAAAAAATAGTTATAGCGTTAGCTGGGCAGCCAAATGTAGGAAAATCTTCTCTTATCAATGCCATCTCAAATGCTAAACTCAAAGTAGGTAACTTCTCGGGGGTAACTGTAGACAAAACAGAAATTGAGTTTACCCTTTGTGATGAAGTGTCATGTAAAAATTATGAAGTACACATCATAGACTTACCCGGGGCATACTCTTTAACTGAGTACACCATAGAAGAAAAAGTAACCAAAAGTTTTTTACTTTCAGATGACTATGATGTTATTGTCAATGTCGTTGACTCTACAAACTTACAAAGGAACCTACTGTTCACCACGCAACTCCTAGAGACAGGTAAAAAAATGGTAGTAGCCCTGAACATGGATGACGAAGCCCAAAATGAGGGCATCAAGATAGATGAAAAACAGCTTTCAGCCATTTTAGGTGTGCCATGTATCAAGACTTCTGCTTCTCAAAAAACAGGTATTGAAGCATTACAGCAAGCCATCATAGAGGTCTATGAAAAAGAAGAAACATCTGCAAAAGTAGTGTACTCAGACCACATAGAAGAAGAGATAGAAAAGATAGTACTTTTTCTTGAAGAAAAACGGTATAAATCTGAGATACCCTACCATCAACTTGCCGTGAGACTACTACAAGAAAATGCAGAAGTGTATAAAACAATGCATGAAGAGCCTATCTGGATAGAGTTACTACCTATCGTAAGAGACGGGCTAGAGCATATCTACTTGCACAGTACAACAAAAGATTTAGATGAAATCTTTGCAGATGAACATTTTGCTTTTGCCAAAGGTGCAAAAATGGAAGTCATGGAAGTTAAAAGTATGAAAGCCAAAAACTTCACCCAAAAAATAGACAATTTGCTTATCAATAAATTTTTAGGTATCCCTTTGTTCCTTTTCTTTATGTGGGGACTCTTTCAGCTTACTTTTGAGCTAGGAAGCATCCCTATGGACTACATAGATGCAGCCTTTTCATGGCTAGGTGATCAAGCAAAAGTAGTACTAGGAGATGGGGAGCTAGGTTCACTTGTGGCAGATGGGATGATAGCAGGGGTAGGGGCAGTAGTCATGTTCTTACCAAACATTGTCATTTTGTTTTTAGGTATCGCTCTTTTAGAAACGACAGGCTACATGAGCCGTGTCGCATTTTTACTTGATGGTTTCTTTCATAAGTTTGGTTTACATGGAAAAAGCTTTATCCCATTAGTGACAGGGTTTGGATGTTCAGTCCCTGCGTATATGGCGGCACGCACACTTAAAAACGAAAAAGACAGGCTCATCACGCTGTTTATTATCGGATTTATGTCTTGTGGGGCAAGGTTGCCTATCTATGTGCTTTTTGCAGGAGCATTTTTTGGAGAAGATCAAGCAGGAAATATATTGTTTATCATCTATATCTCTGGGGCGATGTTAGGCTTGCTTGCCGCTAAAGTACTGAAAATGTTTGTATTTAAAGGTGAAGATGAACCTTTTGTGATGGAGATGCCAAAGTATCGCATGCCATCACTCAAACTCATTTGGCATACGGTGTATGGACAGGCTAAGTCTTACATGAAAAAAGCGGGAACCTATATATTGGCAGCATCTATTCTTATTTGGTTCGCGTCTAACTATCCTAAAGTAGATGTGCCAAGCAACTTGGAAACAAATCAAGTGAAGCTTTATGAGTTAGAGCATAGTTATCTAGGTATCATAGGACATGCTTCAGAACCTTTCTTTGCTCCACTAGGTATGGATTGGCGTATGGCAGTAGCCCTTGAAACAGGTCTAGCAGCCAAAGAAGTGGTGGTTTCAACACTAGGAGTACTGTATGCTCTAGGTGATGAGGTGGATGAAGGAAACGTAGGACTCATAGAACAAATAAAAGCAAATATACCTTTTGCCTCAGCCATTGCATTTATCGTGTTTGTGATGATTTATTTGCCTTGTTTAGCTGCGTCAATGGTCTTTGCAAAAGAAGCAGGAGGATGGAAGTACCTATTGTATCTCTTTCTCTCTACCACAGCAACAGCATGGATATTGAGTTTTATAGCATATAGAGTGACGCAAGTCCTCACAGGAGGTTAACATGGTACTAAAAGATTTACATAAGGGTGAGAGAGCAGAGATTGTCAAAATTCACGCAGATAAAGCACTAAGAGACAGGCTTACATCCTTTGGAGTCATGCGTGGTGAAGTGCTTTTAGTCAAAGGATGCTCCTTGGCGAAGCAAACGATGGAGATAGAAGTAGGTTCCACACTCATCGCAGTACGTGCCGATGAAGCAGATAAAATAGAGGTTATAAAAATCCAATAATATTTTCCTGTTCACTTTTGTGATATTTTTTTGCTATACTCTTGTTACTAGAATCAGGAAATGGAAAAGAATGATAAAAAATAAATTAAAATTGCTATGGTTTAGGGCAGCTATCGTTGTCAGCATATTGGCAACAAATGCTACATCAGTACATGCAGAGGCAACATTTCATGATGTCTCTTCAACTGTGATGATGAACTCACTTGAAGCACTACCACAAAAACATTTTTTAAGACAACTTTACACACAACTCTTTTTTGTACCCGTATGGATACAAGAGGATAAACTCTCTGTATTAAGTGAAGAACTGTTTGAGCATATTGGCAACGATAAGACATTAAAACCAAATTCAAAACTCAAACAAGACGCAGAACAGTTAGCACAGAGTGCAACACAAATGTATGCTGCCTACGCATCTTTAAAAGAAAAGATCTCACTTGAATTTAAAATTGCACAACTTTATAAAGGCTATGCTGACTATACGCTCTATGGAAGTATCAACTGGGGTGCCTTTCAAGGACGTTTATATAATTTGAGAGAAAATGGCATAAAGGCAGACTGGGTGACGTATAAACCTAGGTTTAGCCCTATTTCTCTTTTGGAGTCAGCCGTTTTTTCTGGAAGTCTAGAAAAAATGTTTATGAAGGCGATGCCCAAAGAGTACCATTATTCAAAATTGAAAGATAAACTTATAGCTTATCTTGCTTTAGAGGAACAGGGTGGTTGGGAGCATTTAAACTTGAAAGGTGCACTGAAGGCAGGAAAAAGTTACAAGCTAGTACCTGCATTACGTGAACGTCTACGTAAGAGTGGTGACTATAAGCCTTGTGGGACTGCTGAGTCTAAAGTGTATGACAAGTGCTTAAAAAAAGCAGTAGCACATTTTCAAAAACGCCACGGACTAGTTGCCAAAGGGGTACTAGGTAAAAAAACAAGAAACGCACTGAATGTCCCTATAGATGTTTGCATTAAGCAATTACGCTTAAACCTTGACCGTATCAAATGGTTACATGAACGAAACTCTAAAAGACATATCGTGATAAATATCCCTGCTTTTACGCTCTCCTTTGAAGAAGACAGAGCCTTACGGCAAGAAATGCGAGTCATCACGGGTACACGTAAAAACCCTACGCCTATCTTTTCAGATACCGTTGAAACGATTGTACTTAATCCCCATTGGAACATCCCCAAAAGTATTATCCAAAACGAAATGATTCCTAAATTGATGAAAAACCCAAATGCTATGGCAAAAAAAGGGATTGAGATACATACGGGCTGGGGAAAAGATGCAAGCAAAATAAACGGTGGTTCTGTTGACTGGAGTAAGTATAGATACAGTAAGACTGTACCGTTTCGTTTTGCACAAGTACCAGGTTATAAAAATGCATTAGGAAAAGTAAAGTTTTTGTTTCCTAACCAGTTTTCAGTTTACATGCATGACACACCCAATAAAAAGCTATTTAACCGTAATGTAAGAGCGTTTTCTCATGGCTGCATACGTTTACATAAACCTAGGGAACTTCTTAAAACATTTTCAACTTTTAACGATTCTGTCGACTTTGAGAAATCTCAACAGAGGTTAAAAGGTAAGAAAAAAGCCTACTTAAAGCTTGGGGCTAAAGTACCTGTAGACGTTGTGTATCTCACGGCTTATGTAAACTATGAAGGTGTGCTACAGTTTAGAAATGACATTTATGGCTATGACAAAATGCAGTTGCAGTCTTATAGGCAGTGGTAGTAAAAGAATACAGATGGCATTTACTTACGCTGTAGCACTCACGGGAAGTATCGCCACAGGGAAAAGTACAGTTGTGACGTTCTTCTCTGCATTTGGTTTTGAGATTATTGATGCGGACAAGATAGCTCATGACATACTCAATGAAGAACATAAGGCCATAGCATCACTCTTTGGAGAAGATGTCATTAAAGATGAAAAGGTAGACCGAAAGACTCTAGGGAGTATTGTTTTTTCAAGTGCGGAAAAACGTGGAGAGCTAGAAGCCCTTCTTCATCCGCTTATCTATACTCGCATTGAGAGACTTGCTACTTTGCTCGATGAGCAGAAAAAACCTTACTTGGTAGACATCCCTCTTTTCTTTGAAGGGAAACGTTATCCCATTGAAAAAGTATTGGTAATCTATACCCCTTCTGATTTACAGTTACAACGGCTCATGCAAAGAGAAAGCATAAGTAAAGAAGAAGCTCAAAAACGTATAGATATCCAAATCTCCATAGAAGAAAAACGTAAAAAAGCTGACTATGTTATAGATAATAGTGGTACACTTGCAGCATTGAAACGTGAATGTACGCGTGTTAAAGAAGAGATTTTAGGAGCATTTAGATGACAGTGACAAAGTATTCAGCCAATGGTAACGACTTTGTAATGATAACCGCCAACAAAAAAGCAGACAGAAGAGTATTGGCTCAAACCTTATGCCATAGGCAAAATGGTGTGGGGGCAGACGGTTTAGTGGTGGTCATCCCCCATAGTGAGTATGACTTTGAGTGGGAGTTTTACAACGCAGACGGATCTGAAGCAGCGATGTGTGGTAACGCTTCAAGGGCTGTTGCACACTTTGCCCATGAAAAAGGCATTGCCAAAGACAACAAAGCAGAGTTTTTGACAGGAGCAGGTGTCATACGAGCTACTATTAATGGTCTATATGTGGTCTCTGATATGGTTGCTCCTAGCATCATACGCACAGATATAGAAGCCTATGGGCATACTTGGTGGCTCATAGACTCAGGCGTGCCACACTTGGTGTCTGTACGTGACAACGTTGACACTTTTGACATAGAACAAATGCGTGCTTTAAGACACAAGTACAACTGTAATGTAAACATCTGTAAACTTGATGGTGACACGATGTATGTACGTACCTATGAACGTGGGGTAGAAGATGAAACACTTGCCTGTGGTACAGGGATAGTTGCGTGTTTCATCCGTAATCACCAAGAAAAAAAAGTGTCAGACCAAGTAAAAGTTTTCCCTAGAAGTGCTGATGAACTGTATGTAAACTATGAAGAAGGTATTTACAGGTTTGGTGGTAAAGTAACAAAAACATTTGTCGCTGAGACATTTATTTAGTTGAACGTCTAGGTTACTCAGAGAGTTCAATCTTATACAAAAGGACAAGGTATGTACAAAATTATAATTTTATTGGTGTTCACATTGGGGACTGTGGATTTAGTGGCAAACGAATTTAACCAAGCAGTAGAAGACTATAATAACAAGAGCTACATCAAAGCACTAAACACTTTTTTTAAACTAGCAAAAGAAGATGACGCAAAAGCACAATACAATGTAGGGCTACTCTATGCCAATGGACAAGGTGTACAGCAAGATAGGCTAGAAGCCCAAAAATGGTATGAAAAAGCAGCCAAGCAGAGCAATGGTGCGGCTCAGTACAATCTTGCACAAATGTATCATATGGAAGGGCTAAAAGATCTCCATGCTTACGAAAAAGCAAAATACTGGTATGAAAAGTCTGTAGAAGCAGGCATCAAAGAAGCATACAACAACCTAGGAACGCTTTATCTTGAAGGAAAAGGTACACAAAAAAACGAGCAAAAAGCCTTTGAGCTTTTTCAAAAAGGTACACAACAAGGTGACAGTGCTGCACAGGTAAATCTCTCTTTACTTCTAGCATGGGGAGAAAACACAACACACGATAAAATGAAAGCATACGAAAATTTAAAAAAAGCACTAAAAAATGGACAAAGTGCAGCAAGCCCATACCTCGATAAACTGTGTCAAGAAAGTGCATGGGTTTGTAAAGACTAGTGTTTTCATGGCAATTTTGGTTTTAATCTAGGAACAAATAAGGAAGCATACTTACTAGTATGTGACGAATGCAGAGACGAAGAGTAAAGGCAAAAGTGCCAATGAAAATGGTGCTCGATACAAGATTTGAACTTGTGACCACCTCCATGTCATGGAGGCACTCTACCGCTGAGTTAATCGAGCAAGGACAGAAGTATAACCAACTCATACTTAGAAAGATAGTGAACTAATACATATTTATCAAACTTTTCGCTATAATCATGGCATTTTTAACGCTGGCCAGTCTTATTTATAATAAGTTGCGTTTACATAAAGGCATAACATGAGCGAAAATATTATAGGTTACATCGATGACCAAGGCATTATCTTAGACACACAAACAGCAGGTGAAAACTGCACGGCTACTCCTATTGAGTATGACAATTCCGAAGCCTCTTTAGAGATAGTACGTCACTCTACGGCACACCTTATGGCACAAGCCATTACAGAGCTTTATCCAAATGCACAGTTTTTTGTAGGTCCAATAGTAGACGAAGGCTTTTACTATGACTTTAGAGTAGATGAAACCATAGGCGAAGCAGACCTCAAAGCCATCGAAAAGAAGATGAAGGAACTCATCAAGAAAAAGTACAAAATAGAAAAGTACGAGATGAGCAAAGCTGAAGCACTAGAAAAGTTTGCAAACGATGACCTCAAACAAAAGGTCATGGAACGCATAGAAGATGACACACTCTCTGTGTACAAACAAGGTGACTTTGAAGACCTTTGTCGTGGGCCTCATGTTCCAGCATTGCGTTTTTTGCATAACTTCAAGCTTACACGTGTTGCTGGTGCTTATCTAGGTGGTGACGAAAAAGCAGAAATGCTTACACGTATTTATGGTATTGCATTTGCCGACAAAGAGACACTTAAAGCACACCTTACTATGTTAGAAGAAGCCAAAAAACGTGACCATAGAAAAATAGGTAGCGAAATGGAACTCTTTATGTTCAACGATGCTGCAGGTCCAGGGCTACCTTTTTGGATGCCAAAAGGGGCAAAACTACGCTACAAACTAGAAAGCATCTTGCATAAAGCACACCTAGTACGTGGCTACGAACCAGTAAGAGGCCCAGAGATACTCAAAGCAGACATGTGGAGAACTTCAGGACACTATGCCTGTTATGGTGACAACATGTATCTGACGACCATAGATGAGCAAGAGTACGGTATAAAACCTATGAACTGTTTAGGACATATACAAGTCTTTAAACAAACACCAAAATCTTACCGTGACTTACCGTTAAAGTACTATGAGTATGGTGTGGTACATCGTCATGAAAAGTCAGGCGTATTGCACGGACTTTTACGTGTACGTGAGTTTACACAAGATGATGCACATATCTTCTGTGAGCCAGACCAGATAGCAGCTGAAGTACTAGAAGTGGTAGAGTTTGTAGACTCAGTCATGAAACTTTTTGGCTTTGAGTACACAATGGAAGTAGCAACAAAACCAGAAAAAGCCATCGGTGAAGATGCAGTATGGGATTTGGCAACACAAGGACTAAAAGACGCTTTGGATGGCAACAACTTACCTTACACTATAGACGAAGGTGGTGGAGCATTTTATGGCCCCAAAATTGACATCAAAATCACCGATGCCATAGGACGTAAATGGCAGTGTGGTACGATACAAGTGGACTTCAACCTTCCAGAGCGTTTTGAAGTTGAGTACGTAGGTGAAGACAACACACGTAAACAACCTGTGATGATACACCGTGCCATCTTAGGTTCATTTGAGCGTTTTATAGGCATACTCATAGAACATTATGCAGGAGAATTCCCCTTCTTCTTAGCTCCTGTGCAAATTATCTTTGTGCCTATAAGCGAAAGTCATGCAGACTATGCGTATGAGCTTAAGAAAAGTATGAGACTAGAAGGCATAGACGCAGAAGTCTATGACAAAAATGACAGCCTCAACAAACGTATACGTAACGCTGAAAAGCAGCGTGTGCCTTACGTAGTCATTATTGGAGATGAAGAAGTCACTAACAAAACAGTGGCGATACGAGACAGACGTAACAAAGAACAGTATAATCTTACACAAGATGAATTTATGGTAAAATTAGCGAAACAACTTCAAGAAGGAACAATTTGAGTAGACAAAACGATAGAAACAACAGAGGAAGAAAAAAGCCTGACGACACCATCATGAACGATGCGATACGCATCATGGAACTAAGAGTTCTTGGTGACGATGGCGAACAATTTGGTATCATCACCCGTGCTGAAGCGATGAACATGGCAAATGAAAAGGGACTAGACCTTGTGCTTATGTCTCCAGATGCAAAACCTCCTGTTGCCAAAATCATGGACTACGGAAAACACAAATACGAGCTAGAAAAAAAGAAAAAAGAAGCCCGTAAAAACCAAAAGAAGATTGAAGTCAAAGAAGTCAAGTTCTCTTGTAAAATAGCCGAAAATGACATCAACTATAAAGTCAAACATGCTAGAGAGTTCTTAGAAAAAGGAAAACATGTAAAATTACGTGTTTTTCTAAGAGGACGAGAGATGGCAAACCCAGAATGGGGTGTAGATGTCCTTAACCGCGTCTGGCCAATGCTCGAAGATGTTGGTAACCTCGAAAGTAAACCAAGCCAAGAAGGTCGCTACATTAACATGTACGTTACACCGCTTAAAAAGTGAGTCACTTTTTTCTTCACATCATGGGTCTAAGCTTAAGGTTTAGACCTATTTTTATCACATCCCCCCCCCTTTTTTTTTGTAAAATCTGATTAATAGGCATAAATATTTCTGCCTATGATTCTAATTATTCACACAAATTCACTGCATATTCATGGGTTTAGCACAAAATAGTAATATTTTTTCATATTTTGTGAATAAAATGTGAAAAGATGACATTTTAATGACACTTTTTTGGTAAAATATCGATATGAAGTGCTTTATGCACAAAAATCATGCGAGAAAAAGCCAAACCTGACTGAAAAGCAGGGACGGAAAGCTACGGGTCTACCCCCCCTATTTTTTTGGGAACAGATAGCCGGGTTGCTACATTTATTTTAAAGGAATATATAATGAAAGCAATCAAAGTAAAGTTTCTAGTTCTAATGTTTTTGGTATTAAGTTGCAATGCTGCTGCAGC
>Ga0256840_1000841_pt1 | contig 30536 bp, 32 predicted proteins | sample 355202metaG_FD_185969 | JGI IMG/M metagenome (GOLD analysis project Ga0256840, IMG submission 185969) | Hydrothermal vent microbial communities from Mid Atlantic Ridge, Atlantic Ocean - 355-202 | ecosystem: Environmental > Aquatic > Marine > Hydrothermal vents | place: Atlantic Ocean: Mid... | reverse complement strand
CCGCAGCAGCAGGAGCATATGTTACTATGCCTTATGCAGAAGTTGTGATGCAGTATAAATGGTTTATTTTTGGTGCTGAACTGTTGGTACTTTTCTTTGGACTTAGTATGTCAAGAGGTAAACCAGGGCTAAATTTAGCTATGCTTCTTCTTTTCACATTCTTAACGGGTGTTTCATTAGTACCTCTTTTGGCTTCACTTATTGGTGCAGGAAATGGTGCGGTTATTGGTAATGCATTTTTAATGACTTCTGTTCTATTTGGAGCATTAAGTCTTTTTGCGATTAACTCTAAAACTGACTACTCTAGTTGGGGTAAACCATTGTTTATCACATTAATTGTTGTTATTATAGCTTCTTTAGTAAATTATTTCTTACTTCAAAGCCCTATGATGCATATTATTATCACTGCTGGTATTTTATTGTTATTTTCATTCTTTACGATTTATGATACACAAAATATTGCGAATGGTGCGTATGACTCTCCTGTAGATGCTGCGGTATCTTTATACCTTGACTTCTTGAACATGTTTACTGCATTGTTACAACTTCTGGGCATTTTTGGTGGTGACGATTAGTCCTACCATTTATAAAAGATCGTGCATCTTTAAGATGCCTGTCTTTTTCACTTTTTAGTTTTTACCCTCTACAAACAATACTTCAAATTCAAGATACTCCAATGGATAGTTACGCATAAGTTTTTTCATCTGTATATAACTTAAACGCCTTTCTCCACCACTTACACCACTTTGCTTAATATAGCTAAACATTTCTCTAGTATTTTTAAATTCTAATTTATAATGATGTATTTTAAACTTTGTATCTTTATAATATTTTTTTAATGTTTCTTGCATACTATCACTATCATAAATAGGCGAAGAAATGCCTGCAGTGGCGTGCAGTGTCTTAAATGTTCCTGAGGTAAAAATAGCAGCATGAAAATAATCTGAGATTTCACTCATTTTTTTAAAAGTAAAATCTAAATCTTCACTCCATTGTAGGGCAGAAGAAGAGATACATAAATCTACTTTTTTATTGACTAAAGTCTGTAAAAATGTTTCTTCATTAAAGTTCGTACATACTTTTCTAATAGAAGGTTCCTCAGGATGCACATCTAACATGGTTTGAGCAGAATCTATCGCGATGAAAGATGTAACAGCAATATTTTGTTTTTGAAAATTTTTGAAAATGGAGCCACTACCACATCCAATATCGACAACATTGCCATAGGTACGAGACGAAAGACCTTCAACTAATTCACTAGCAACTTTTGCTTGTATCATATTATATTTTTCATATTGATGTGCAAAACGTGAGAACTCTTGTACAACATTTGACACTTGCTTTATATGCGTATTCACTCTTGCTCCTCTCTTCATCCCTATTTCAAACTTTTTTAGGTATAATCCACGAAATTATACCCAAAATATTTGTTTTGGGTTACTCAAAAGTAAAAGAGGCAACCATGACATCAACACTTTTAATCATACAAATCGTACTCGCATTAGCTATTACTATTGCCGTACTTCTCCAAAAAAGTTCAAGTATTGGACTAGGTGCATACAGTGGGAGTAATGAATCTGTGTTTGGAGCCAAAGGACCAACAGGATTTCTTGCAAAACTTACATTTACCCTTGCATTTGCATTTGTTGTGAACACTTTAGTACTTGGATACCATTACACTGCTGAAAACTCAGCATCTGTCACAGATAGCATCGTACCATCAAATAATGCTGCAGTACCTGCCGCACCAAGTAGTCCAGAAAAAACAACACCTGTTGCACCATCTGCACCTACAAATAATTAACTTAAAGAAAGAGACCTTCCTCTTTCTTCCCCTTCTTCATCGCTCTTACATACAATACATAGTACCACAAGGTAAAAAAGGGTAAAATTTGCCTATTAAATACCTAGGAGAATGTAATGGTAAATGAAATTTTTGAACAAACAACTGAGAATATGACAAAAAGTATTGAGGCTCTAAAAAGAGACTTCTCTAGCCTTAGAACAGGAAAAGTGACTACAGGAATTGTTGACAATATCAAGGTAGACTATTATGGCACGATGACTGCACTTACACAAGTTGGAAATGTTATTGCTACAGATGCAACAACTATCAGCATCACTCCATGGGAAAAGACACTACTTCCTGTCATTGAAAAAGCGATTCAAGAAGCAAATATTGGTGTAAATCCAAACAATGATGGTGACTTCATCAAACTCTTTTTTCCTCCTATGACTGCTGACCAAAGAGTAGAGATTGTGAAGCAAGCTAAAGGGATGGTTGAACATGCAAAAGTGTCTATTAGAAATGTTAGAAAAGATGGTAACGATAAAATAAAAAAGCTTGAAAAAGAGAAAGAAGTTTCTGAAGATGAATCTAAAAAAGCTCAAGACCAAGTGCAAAAAATAACAGATGAACATATCTCTAAAGTAGATGAGGCTTTTAAAATCAAAGAAGCTGATATCCTTAAAGTATAATCATGATCGTAGAACAAGTATATAAAGATGCAAATGCTCTTTTAGATGGACATTTTTTACTGGCAAGTGGCAACCACTCCAGTAGATATCTACAAAGTGCTAAAGTATTGGAGTACCCTCATAAAGCAGCTTTGCTTACTGATGCACTCGCTAAAATGATACAAGAAGCGGGAATAGAAGTAGATACAGTTTGTGCTCCTGCACTTGGTGGTGTACTTGCTGGGTATGAGCTTGCAAGGTCATTAAAGGTGCGGTCTATTTTTGTTGAGAAAACAGAAGGTGGCATGGACCTACGTCGTGGTTTTGAAATAACAAAAGGTGAAAAAATTATCATTTGTGAAGACATCATCACCACAGGTGGTTCTGCACTCAAGGCAGCAAAAGCCATAGAAGCTCTTGGCGGGGAAGTGGTCGCTTTTGCATCCCTTGCAAACAGAGGCTTTTGTAAACGTCAAGGGGGGAATGATACTGCCAAGTCTCAATGTGCTTTACCAAAAGACACCCCTCTTTTTGCACTTGATGATTTCAGTTTTGAAATGTATGCCCCCGAAGACTGTCCTCTATGTAAAGAAGGGAAATCTCCCGCAATTAAGCCAGGTAGTAAAGGCTAATAAGTCTTAACTCTTAGAAGAAGTCCTAAAAGTTTGATGGGCTTGGTGAGTTGATAAGACTATAAAACTCATTTCGCGTGCGTTCATCACTTTTAAATAGCCCACGAAGAGCAGAGCTTACAGTCGTGGAGTTTATCTTTTGTACACCTCTCATTTCCATGCACATATGTCTAGCATGCACAACAACAGCCACACCTTTTGGTTTAATAGCTCCCAAAATAGCATCTGCAATTTGTTCTGTCATCTGTTCTTGGATTTGCAAGCGTCTTGCATAGACGTTCACTATACGTGGAATCTTGGAAAGTCCTACCACTTTACCATCAGGTATGTATGCCACATGGGCACGCCCAATAATAGGTAACATATGATGTTCACACATGGAGTAAAATTCGATATCACGCACTAATACCATCTCATCATTTGAACTTGTAAAAAGTGCTTTGCTTAATATCTCTTCAGGATTTTGGTCATACCCTTCCGTTAAAAATTTAAGAGCTTTAGCTACCCTACTAGGTGTTTTCAACAAACCTTCACGTTTAGGATCTTCCCCTAACAGCTCAAGTACTTTAGTCACGGCTTGTTCAAATTCTTCATCTTTTGTCATTATGATTTCCCATATTAATATGTGCGTATTGTATCTAAATACAATTTAACTATTTTTTCATCTACTTTAGAGATAGCTATTTTAGATATCTCTTCTACACTAAAATAATGGTTTTGTGTCATCTCTACTTCATCATAGACGTACACCTTACAACATAATTTAAAATGTGTATAGGCATGTGTAACCTCACCTATATACTCTGAGGCACATAAGGGGTCTTCTACATCAGGAAATCCCCATAGCCCATGCAAGAACTTACCTTTACGCTGAGTAAGGGTTAGTTGATCATTGTACGTTCTTAACATAATATATTGCTCCCTAGTAGGAACAATGCGTTTCTTCTTAACAGGATACAAGGTAGGATTCCCCTTCCCTTTACAAATATTTAGAAGGGGGCAAGCGTCACAAGAAGGGTTTTTGGGTGTGCAGAGTGTAGCTCCTATGTCCATCATCGCTTGGTTATACTCAAAAGGGTTTACCGTGTCTACCAACTCGTAGGCGATTTTCCATAATTCCTTTGTTGTAGGTGTTTTAAGCTTATAGAGCCGACACAGTATACGTTTAACGTTGGCTTCCATAATTGGAACAGGTTTATGGTAAGCAAAGGTAGCTATCGCATGTGCAGTATTTTCTCCAATACCAGGGAGCTTTATGAGTTCTTCAATTTCGGAAGGCAACATATCAATAAGTCCTGCCGTAGTATATAAATTTTTTGCTCTATTATAGTACCCCAAGCCCTCCCACATTTTAAGCACATCATCTAAGGAGGCATCCCCAAGAGCATTAAGGGTAGGAAACTTTTTTAAAAAAGGATAATAGTATCGCTCTAATACTGTTTTGACTTGAGTCTGTTGGAGCATCACTTCAGAAAGATAAATATGATAAGGATCATCTGTCATTCGCCATGGAAGTTCGTGTCTTCCATACATTTTATACCAATCTTGGATATTTTTATGCACTGTAAGGTATTTATTTTTCATGGCTAAGATTATAGCAAACTCTTAAAGAAAGGAAGAGACACTTTAGAAACTATAAGTTAGATAAATAGTTAATTATTAGACTTTATTCTATTGATAATTTAAGATAATAATTAACCCCCACTTAATACAATTTACATTATCATATTTGCACAAATTTATAAAAGGAATTTAATATGAAAATCAAAAACATACTCTTAGCCTGTACTATTTGTCTAGGACTTGCCCAAGCAGATGTCCAGTCAAACATGGCACAGGTTCAGTTTACTGCTCAACTTCAAGGGATTGAGGGTAACAAAGAAGTAGAGATTAAATCTCTTGTAGGAAAGATAGATACTATCGGTTTTTCTACTGTAGCTGCCAACACACACATCGAAAAATTTTACTATGAAAAGTTCAAAGAAAAAGGTGTGGAGATGATCTCTTTCTTTGGTATGGTAAACATAGACAAATTAAGACCTCTTCTTCTTGCTAACCCAGACTTTGGTGCCTATGCTCCTTTTAACTTTTTAGTCTACAAAACACTAGACACAAAAAATGATGACAACACATGGTTTGGTCACTTAGCTCCAGATACTATGCTCGATATCATTGGTGAAAAAAACGCAGATACACGTAAAGAATTTACGAGTATGATAGAAGGTTTTGATGGGCTTGTAAACAAAGAGATGAAGCCAACCAAAGCAAAAAGATTTGAGCATACAAAAGAACTTCCAGAAAAAGGTCTTACAAAACTTGTAAAAAAGTTTGATAAACCTGATGATTTGGAAGAATGGATAGAAGATTTTGTTGCAGACCATGATGGACGTTTTTCAAAACATAACTTTATCATAGCTGGCTTTATAGACTTCAAATTTGAGTATGATGACAGAGACATGGCATTTGACAAATATGATGCGTACTGGGTGTCCCTCCTTTGTCACTTTGAATTTTCAAACTCAATCTTTAACCGTGGTATGCCTGAAGCAGGGATGTTTGCACCTTGTTCTGTTTACTTCTATATCCCAAAAGGAACAAACGAGCTTCACGTTGGGTATGCAAGTGTAGACAACTGGATAAATGCTCTTAACTTTAAAGACCAAGCACGTATTGATTACATGAGAAAAATCGATGCTGAAGTGGTACAAACTTTTGAAGAAATGGGCTTTACCCTTCTTCAAAAATCTAACTAGCCTTACAAACATGACAGGATATTCCTGTCATTTGACTTTCATCTCTTTCTTCCTATTTTACCTACATCCATACATTTATTAGCATTTCAACACTTTTTAGATAAAATCACGATAATTTTTAATAAAGGATTGTAGTGAAAGTTACAGTAAACAAAGTTGATGATGCAAATATCATCGTAAGTGGTACACTTGATGCAGCGGCAATTGACGCAAATGTAGAGAAACTAGCTAAACAAGCTGCTAAAGAAGTAAAAGTAGATGGCTTTAGAGCGGGTAAAGTACCTGTTTCTGTAGTGAAGCAAATGCATGGTGACAAACTTGCACAAGATGCAGAGAGTGAAGCGTTAAGAGAACTCATCGATGCTGGCCTTGGAGAAGCTAAAGTTGCTCCTGCAGATATGATTGGTCAACCTGGCTTTAAAAAATATGAAAAAACCGATGCTGGTATCGAAGTAGAAATTGAAATTTCTACTAGACCCGTATTTGACCTTAAAGACTACATGGATGTAGTACCTGCATTTGAAAAACCAACAGCGGATGAAAAAGACGTTGCTGCTAAACTTGAAGAAATGGCAACACAACAAGCACCATTTACAAAAATCAAACGTAAACGTATGGTAAAAGATGGTGATATGACTCTCATCGATTTTGATGGCTATGTTGATGGTAAAGCATTTGATGGTGGTAAGGCAGAAAACTTTAACCTTAAAATTGGTTCAGGTCAGTTCATCCCAGGATTTGAAGAACAAATTATCGGTATGAAATATGAAGAACAAAAAGATGTTCTCGTAACATTCCCTAAAGAATACGGTTCTGACGAACTAGCAGGGAAAGAAGCAACTTTTAAAGTAACCCTACATGAAATACAAGAGCAAGAAGCAGTTGAGCCAGATGATGCATTTGCTCAAAAAGTCTTAAGTGATGACAAGGCAACACTTGAAACGCTTAAAGAAAAACTAGCAGACCAAGTAGTGTCTGAAGCACTTTCTAAAGTATACAGCGAAGACTTAAAACCAAAACTTGTAGAAGCATTGGTAAATAAGTTTGACTTTGCTTTACCAAGCAACATCGTAGAGCAAGAGATAGATGCAAAAGTAAATGCTAAAGCTCAAACTATGGATGAAGCAGAACTAAAAACATACCAAGAAGACATCAAAAAACTCGATGAACTCAGAAACTCCGTAAGAGATGAAGCAAAAGATTCAGTTAAAGCTACTTTCATCGTAGATGCATTGGCTAAAAAAGAAGGCATTGAAGTAGATGATCAAGAAGTAACCTCTGCACTCTACTACCAAGCAATGATGTCAGGTCAAGATGCACAAGAATTGATAAAATATTATCAAGAGAACAACCTACTTCCTGCAGCGAAAATGGGTCTTATAGAAGATAAACTATTTGGTAAGCTATTAGGTCTTAACAAGTAAAAAACACCAACAAATAGCTTTATGGCTATTTGTTAACCATACTAGTGTATATTCAAGTTGATAATAAAATCTATTTAACTATATATTAATAAAGGCAGATTATGAGTTATATCCCATATGTTGTAGAACAAACAGGTAGAGGTGAGAGATCTTACGATATCTATTCACGTTTATTGAAAGACCGTATCATTATGTTAAGTGGTGAGGTAAATGACCAAGTTGCTTCTACTATCGTAGCACAACTTCTTTTTCTTGAAGCACAAGACCCAGATAAAGACATTTACTTTTACATAAACTCTCCAGGAGGGGTGATAACCTCTGGACTTTCTATGTATGACACAATGAACTACATTAAACCAGACATCGTAACGATTTGTATGGGGCAAGCCGCTTCTATGGGTGCATTTTTACTTTCATCTGGGACACCTGGTAAACGCTATGCTTTACCCAATGCACGTATTATGATTCACCAACCTTCTGGTGGAGCACAAGGACAGTCTACGGACATCCAAATACAAGCTGAAGAGATACAAAGACTCAAAGATTCACTCAATGAAATCATGGCTAAAAACTGTGGTAAAAAAGCCAAACAGCTTGAAAAAGATACAGAACGTGATAACTTTATGTCTTCAAAAGAAGCGGTTGAGTATGGACTTATCGATAAAGTACTCACAAAAAGCTTTACCTAGAGAGGTCGACAATCAGATGCAAAGAGAAATTGTCGTCTACCCTGACAAAAGACTAAAACTCATCTCTAAAGAGGTTACTTCATTTAATGGTGCCTTACATGATCTACTTGATGATATGTATGACACCATGATATCACGTAATGGAGTAGGACTTGCAGCCATTCAAATAGGTGTTGATAGTAGAGTGCTTATTATCAACATACCCTTAGAAGATACAGGTGGCGACAGTTATGGTGAAGAGCGTAACCCGAACGATCAACCTCGAGAAAATACCCTAGAGATCATAAACCCTGTTATCGTTGAAGCAGATGGCACTGAGAAATTTCAAGAGGGTTGTCTTTCTGTACCTGGTTTTTACGAAGATGTGGAGCGTGCTAAACATGTTAAAGTAACTTACTATGATAGAAATGGCAATGAACACACCCTAGAAGATGATGACTTCTTAGCTGTAGCCATACAACATGAGATAGATCACCTAGACGGTAAAGTATTTATAGAAAAACTCTCTTATATGAAACGAAAAAAGTTTGAAAAAGAGTGGCGACGTAAACAAAAAGAGGGAATTGTTTAAAAAATATGTCAATTTGACATATTTTTACCCTTCTGCTCTTTTTTATGCCATGATACATCTATGAATGTACAAATGGATAGTGGTACTCCACCTCAAGCACAAAACAAAAACGCAATCAAACAAAAACCTAAACAACATGCCATCGTAAATAAACTGGCCTGTGCGACCATAGAAGGGGTAAATGCTAAGGTTGTACAAGTAGAAGCTACCTTTACCAAGGGCTTGCCAGGATTCTCCGTCGTAGGACTTGCCAGTTCAGATATACAAGAGGCTAAAGAGCGTGTAAAGTCTGCCTTGCTTGTGAACGAATTTGTATTCCCTCCCCTTAAGATTACGGTAAATCTAAGTCCATCCGATCTCGCTAACAAAAAAGGTACACACTTTGACCTTCCCTTGGCCTTACTTGTTGCTATGAATAAAAAAAGTTTTTCACAAGAAGGCTTATTTGTATTTGGAGAACTAGGACTTGATGGGAAGGTAAAAAGTTCGTCTATGCTTTTTCCTCTTATCCTCTCACTTAAAGAACAAGGGCTTATCAAAAAGGCCATTATCCCTAAAGAAGCCATTGCCTACTTAAATCACATTTCGGGTATAGATTTTATAGCCGTGGAGACACTTAGTGAAGCTATACAATTATTAAAATCTGAAAAGTTCCAAGCTAATGTCCAACAGTTTACCTATGATGCACTAAGCCTTACTATAAAGAATAAATCCTATTTTTATGAAAAAAGCTACGAGAGTGACTTTTATGACGTTAAAGGACAAATGGTAGCAAAGCGTGCTTCGCTCATTGCTGCAGCAGGGATGCACAACTTCTTTATGGAAGGCAATCCTGGATGTGGTAAGAGCATGATAGCTAAACGCTTAAAAGACATACTCCCTCCTATCAGTGAGAAAGAACTGCTCTCTATAGCCAAACACCAGTTCTTAGATGGGCAAATCCCTAACTTTAAAGCCATACGCCCTATACGTTCCCCTCATCATACAGCTACGTCTGCTTCTATCTTCGGAGGAGGCTCAGGACAAGCCAAAATAGGTGAAGTAGCCTTGGCTTCCAAGGGTTTACTTTTCTTTGATGAAATCCCTCACTTTTCTAAACAAGTACTAGAGGCGATGAGAGAGCCTCTCCAAGACAGAAAAGTCCACATAGCGAGAGTTAATGCCAAAATAGAATATGAAGCAGATATCATGTTTGTTGCTGCACAAAACCCATGTCCTTGTGGAAACCTTTTATCTAAAATAAAAGAGTGTCGTTGTAGTGAACAAGAAATAAAACGCTATAAAAATAAACTCTCTGACCCCTTTTTAGATAGAATAGACCTCTTTGTAGTGATGCAAGAAGTCCAGAGTACGGACAAACAAGATGTGACATCTACGGCTATGCATCAAGCTGTACTTAACGCCTTTTCTTTACAAAAGCAGAGAGGCCAAGAGAGGCTGAATGGGAAGTTGAATGAAGATGAGATTGAGACATACTGTACCCTCTGTGGAGAAGCAGAGAAAATTTTAGTCTCAGCCATACAAAAGTTTGGGCTTTCGCATAGAGGCATAGCCTCCATAAAGAAAGTAAGTCGTACTATTGCAGATTTGAATGCCCATACAATAATAGAAAAAAAAGATATCTTAGAAGGCTTAAGCTACAGGCGGAGAAGCTAAAACTACTCCTCCTTCATATTTTTATCTATAGAATTTCAACCACAAGTTTTGTAACAATAAAACCACCTATAACAAGCCAAATAAACATACTTAATGCTGTATATATAGGGGCAAGTCCTAAACCTTTAAACTGAGAGAAGATAGTTCCCATACCAAGAGCAGTCATAGCCATAGTTAGCAAAAAGGTATCTACTTCGTTGATAAGGTCTACAAGATCTTGTGGGAGTAAGTGTAACGAGTTGAAACCTGCTACAAAAATAAAATACACAGCAAACCAAGGAATAACCAGCTTCATTTTTTCATCTCTTTCTCCTCCTGCTTTTTTTGCATCCCATGCAAGGTAAAAACCTAGTACTATGAGCATAGGTGCAATCATAATAACTCTAGTCATTTTCACGATAACTGCGGCATCAGCCATTTCGCTAGGAGCTCCAGGTACGGAAGCAGGAACAGCCACTACCTGTGCTACTTCGTGAATGGTTCCCCCAACATAAATACCAAACTCACGTGCGGTCATATGCAAGAACCCTGTAGCATTTTCAATGATAGTAGTATACAGCACGGGGTAAAGGAACATAGAGATGGTTCCAAAAAGTACAACCATAGACACCGCTATAGCTGTTTTGTACTCTTCTGCTTTTAGCACAGGTTCTGTTGCTAAAACAGCAGCAGCTCCACAAACAGCAGCTCCTGAAGCAGTAAGGATAGAAGTATCTTTTTCCATACCAAATATTTTTGTACCCATCCAGGTACCCAAGATAAGCGTTGAACTCAACATGATTAATGAGACTAAAAAACCATCCATCCCCACTTCAGCTATTTGTTGAAATGTGATACGAAAACCATAAATAACAATGGCAAAACGTAAAATCTTCTTTCCTGAAAAAGTAATCCCAGATTGCCATGCTGCTGGAGTTTGATTGTTTAAGGTATTTGCATAAAAGATACCCATAACTATACCTATAACAAGGGGAGAAAAGCCGAGTGCTTTAATAGGAGCTAAATCTGCAATGAATGTTGCAGCAGCAGCAAAGATTGCGACAAACAAAATACCTGAAATGGTTCCTTTGCGGTTTGACGGTGAAAATGGCATATTAAAACATCCTTTTTAGTATATCTTCAAAATATTTGATTAAAATCATGGAACTATACTATAATTTTGATATAATTACCAAATAAATAGCTTGTAAAATGAAAATTAATCAATAAAATAGATTAAAAAAGAGATAAACCATGAAATTAACACTACGTCAAATGCAAATATTTTTAAATGTTGTCAGATCTGGACACCTAACAAACGTTGCTAAAGAGATGAAACTCAGTCAATCTGCTGTCTCCATGTCTATCAAAGAATTGGAAAATATTTTAGGTCGTCCTGTCTTTGACCGTATCAACAAAAAATTGGTTCTAAATGAAGTGGGACGTGCTTTTCATAAAGAAATCTCTCCTATTTTTAAAAAACTTGCCGATATTGAGTATGAATTTAAAAACTCAGAAAACAAAGGGATGATACGTGTGGGAGCTAGTACTACCATTGTTGATTATCTTATGCCTACTATTATTTGTTCCTACATGAGTTCTTATCCTGATGTAAAGATTACGCTTAAAGAAGGGAATACAAAAGAAATAGCCCAGATGATAAAAGAAGGGACTATTGATATAGGTTTTGTAGAAGGGTTTATCTCTGGATCTGAAATCATTAAAGAGAAAATAGGTATAGATGAACTACTTGTTGTGACTGCGGACAAAAACTTGTGCAAATCGTGTCACATAGATGAAATAGCCGATAAACGCTGGGTACTAAGAGAAGAAGGTTCAGGGACACGAGAGGTCTTTTTGGACTACATAAAAGAAAAAGTTGATGAACTCAATGTCTTTTTGGAGTTAGGGCATACAGAGTCCATTAAAAGTATATTGATGAATAGAGAGTGTTTAACATGTATCTCAAAAATATCTGTTGATACAGAACTAAAAGAAGAAAAACTATTTAGAGTGCCTGTCATAGATTTTGAATGTAAAAGAGACTTTCTCATGATATATCACAAAGATAAGTACCACTCAGCACTCTTTGAGAAATTTGTTTTCTTTTCCAGGAAGCTGATGACACAGATGATAGATGGAGGAACCTGCTTAACTATGGAAAAGCCTGATAAAAATTGATTTTCAAGGCAGATTCATACTCTTCTGGATGATTTAGATTTGCAAAGGGTGCATCAGCTTCAAAAGCTAATCTCTTTGTATTTACAAGATTTAACAAATCTCCCAATTTATGATTTCCTTTCTTGTATTGTGCTTGCACCGCAGATAAAATAGATTTTTTATATAAACCACACAATGGTTGTTCTCCACTTGGACTTTTTGCGATGATAACATCAATTTCTTTTTTATCTTCTTTCAATAAATAGGCTATAACCTCTTCACTTACAAAAGGTGCATCCACTGACAAGACAAAAACAGACTCTACTCCCAGTGTTTCAAAAATACTTAGCAATGCTACCAAGGGAGAGGAGTCATCATATCTATCATAAATGAGTTCTACTTCAAAGTCAAACTTATTTTCTTTTGTAGAGATATACACTTGATTAAAAAGTTTTTTTAATCTACTGTGTTGAAACTGGGCAAGGCTATCAAAATTTCCAAAAGGCAAAAGAGCTTTGTCTTTTCCCATGCGTGAACTTTTACCTCCTGCGATAATAACGGCATTATCATGCAACATATTGCTATACCTTACCCAATATAATGTATTTTCTTCTTTGGTGTATGAGTAATACCAAAAAGGCACAAAAAGTAATAAAAGACTCTATAAGAAAAAGATATTCTCCATAAATCTGTCCTGCAAGAACAGCTCCCACAGAACCACCTAGCCCAAATGCAATACCAAGAAAAAACTGTTGTGCCAGTTTTTTTTGCGTATACAAAGAAAATACATAGGTTATAGCTGCTGTATGGTAGAGAGCAAAAGAGATGGCATGCAAAGACTGTGTCAAAAACGTAATACTCACAGACTCTGGATACAAGTAGAGTATCATCCATCTTGCAGAGGTGATGAGTGTAGCAAACTGTAAAATATTTAATAAATTTCTTTGTAGCAGTGGACCTTGAAAATAGAGCATCACTATCTCACAAAGTACCCCAAAACTCCACATCCATGAAACAACTTCCAGTGAGACTCCATGGGAAGTTTCATAGATGGTAAAGAAATTATAGAACCCACCGAACCCTACCTGCATAAGAAAAATGGACACCCAAAATGCCCAATATTTCGAAAGTGAAAAAGAGGCATCATCTTGGGAAGAACCATGAGAAATAGTATCATATTTTGTAAGCACTACACCAAATACTAATGTAAGCACTGCGGTAGCACTAAGGTAGTAGAGAGCTTCATAAGGTGTGCTTAATACTTTCCCTAGCCACAATGCTATCCCCATGAAACCGAGTGAACCCCAAAGACGTACTTTCCCATAATGTTGCCTAGAAAGCCTTGCTAGTGCTATGGTTTCTACATAAGGTAAGGATATGCCCATGGCAGATCCAAACAGTAAATTGGCTATGAGATAGTAGTAAAAGTTTTCTACTGTTTGTAGGAAGATAAGTGAGCCTATAAAGGTAAACAGTAGTGAAAACCTATAGACATTTGGGCTAAGTGCGATGTAATGCCTAAAGACAAAAGGCAACAAAAAACGCATAAAGGGAGCTGCCGCATAAATGATACCCACCTCAACTGGGGTATAGTCAAGTTCAAGCAGTGCTTTTGGCATAAAAATAACATACACCCCCACCAAGGCAAAGTAAAAAAAGTAATAGGCTCCTAAAAAAGGAGAAAGGTACTTACTGCTGTTTGTCATCAGTCTTAACCACAGCCGTTGCCGACAGTAAATCGTGTAAAGTTTTACTGTCTTTTCTAAAAAACATAAGCATCCAGCCTACTAGAGTAAATAATGAAAGAATAGCACTTAGGTTTCTAAACATGATAACAAAAAGAGAAGGTTTAGTTTTTGTTTTTTCATCTATAAGTGTAATGCTATACGCCCTGTAGCCTGGTGTTTGACCAGAAAAATACATAAAGACGCTTTGCACCATGATAAGAGGAATCAAAATATACATCCAACCAAGGAGTTTATGTTCTGCAAACCCATCTCTTCCATCCATAACAAGATAAAATACGATATACATAATAGGCATCACAAGCATAAAAGCATCAGTTAAAAATGCTTTTATTTTGAGTCTTGAAGAGGCATAATGGTTATAGTTTTCCTGCTTAGGAAAATCCTTTTTTTCATGAACTGCTTTGCCTTGTTTAATGTTTCTAAAACGATTTTTTTGCATCAAAAGTCCCAAATTACAGAGGCGTAGGGACCAGCAACAGTAAAGTCAGTAGTCAATCCACTCACCAAAACATCACTTTCTAGATACAAAGACTTATACCCTAGCTCTAACCCTAGCCCAAAATAAAAGGTATATCGAGCTGAGAGTTCAATGTCGTAACTGCGTGTACTCCCTAGTGGCATCAGGTTAAATTCACCTTGCAAAGAGATATCAGTGGAGGGGATATAGAATCGTGCTTTACCATATCCCATCGCTATAGGTTCGCTATAAGAAAGCGTATCGCTAAAGAGTCTACTGTCGATAGACATATCTCCTTTTAAAGAACGAAAAGTTAACCCACCATCTATTTCTACCCAATTATCAAGTAACTCATAGTAGAGAGTGATATCTGTATAGGTAAGAGAAAAGTTACTATTTGTAGCACCTGTAATATTTTGTAACTCTCCCCATGAAACAGAAGAAGCTATATTCTCCCCACTATAAGAGAGTGTATGGTGTGCCAATTTGATATTTGGCACTAATGGCAAGGGGTGTTCAATATACGCTTTAAAAAAAATATCTTCTGTGCGGGAGAAACCCAAAGTATCTTTGAATCCGACTGAATCTTGTGCCTTATATCTACTTGTCCCGTCTATAGTATGGCCGTAAAGCCCCATAGAAACCTCTCCACCTATAGTATCTGCCTGCACAAAAGCTACGATGAGAAAAAATAGTGTTATTTTTTTCATATTATTGGAGTCCTTGTGTCATCGTAAAGATAGGCAAGAGCATCGCAGAGACTATGACCCCAACTACCACACCTATGAAAAGCATCATAAATGGCTCCAACAAACCTAAAAGTAATTTGAGTTTGTCTTCATTTTCTTCTGCATAAAGTGCTGAAATATTGTCCAGTATACTTGCCACCTCACTAGACTCTTCACCAAGAGCTAAAGACTGCATGAAGTTACGTTTGAGCTTAACCCCCTTGGTCAGTTGTAGGGCATTTGAAAGTTTATTTCCTTCTTGTACTTTTACTGTGGCTTTTTCAAACAAATCTTTAAGTCCATAGTTTCCAAAAGTTGCTTTAGCCAGATGTACTGCTTGAGCATATGCTACTCCTGAAGCTAACATCAAAGAAAGTATGTACGAGAACCGTCCCAACTCATGGTTTTGGATAAGTGTACCTAGAACTGGTACTTTAAGTAACCATCTGTCTATGATTCTATGAAAACTTTCAACCTTTGCATAAAGCACTTTGAACGTCACTATAAACAAAATTATCCCAACAATCAGTGCAATATAATGTGACGTCAGAAAATCACTGATGCTCAAAACAAATTGAGTAATGGGTGGCAGTTCTTGCCCTGTGTCATCAAATATTTCTGTAATCTGAGGCACAACAAAGGCGATAAGAAAAGAGGTCATACCAATAGCAACAGCAAAGATAATAGCAGGATAGGTCATCGCTCCTTTAACTTGTTTACGTACTTTATTTTGTGCAGAAAAAAAGCTCCCCATATTTGTAAGCACCTCTACCATCTTCCCACTCTGACCTGCAACATTTAAACTTTGCAGATAAAAGTCGGGCAAGGCATACACTTTTTGGGCTTGCAAAGCATTAAAGAGTGATTTTCCTTCATCTATCATGGTTTTTAATGAGTTAAGAAAAGAGACATAACGCTTCTCTCCTTCATGTTGATTTTCCAGTAACTTGATAGCAGTAAGTATAGTCATACCTGAGTTTAGATAAGAAGACAACTCTTTAGAAAACATTGCCAATAGTTCACCAGGCATTTGCCGTTTAGAAAAAGCCTCAAGAGAAAACTCCTTAGTTGGAGCTAGCCCCTCATGGTAAATACCTTTTGCTTTCAGTTTTTGCCCTGCTTCTTCTACTGAACTAGCAGTCACTGTACCCTTTACGCGTTTACCTGATTTATCAAAACCTTTGTACTTAAAAAGCATCCCTGTATTTTCCTTATCTGAGTTGTATGTATTATAACTTTTTTAGCTGTATCTTGTTATAGTGTCTTATGAAACGATTTGTTGCACTTTATTTTCTTTTTTTAGCTATTTTGTTTATGGTTTTTTATGCACCTACATCCAGCATATCAACTAGTCTAAATGAGCTACAAACAAAACTAACACTTATCACTCTAGAATTTTTTTTAAAACCTGAACAACTGCAAGGTATAGACATATGGATAAATCCTCACTATAAAATCGTTATCACAAAAGCATGTAATGGCATGATTCCTATACTTTTTTTACTTGCTTCCATTTTGGCATACCCTGCTACTTGGACACATAAACTTATTTGGAGTGTTATTGGATATGTTACTTTTTTTATCAGCAATATTATTCGTATTTTAGGAGTGGTTTACATCACTGAAAATGGTGAAGGACAAGGGGAATTTTATTGGTCTCATGACATAGCAGGGAATATCCTTTTAATGTCCATAGGACTTACTTTATTTGTCTTTTTTATAAAAACCTCTAGTAAGGATTGACACTTATAATATGCCAATACACTGAAGAGTGTTGTCCTTTAAGCTTTACCTCATTTACTACAGCCCTTGGACCGGGAATATCTGGAGGAGGTATAATATGTATTTCCTCAGGAATATAAATACTACGTTCATTTTTTTTCAAAATATCTCTGCTGTCAAATTCTTTAATTTTAAAATATCTTGAAAGTATATCATCTGCATCTTTTGTATCTTGATGATGTTTTAAAATATTTAAGGTCAAATACAAAGAATCTTCCAAAGAACGTTTATTTCGCTCTGATATATAGACTATTTGTTCATGGTTTGATGTATGAATTTTTAGTACATAGATAATAGAAAATGAGATAATGATTACAGAGATTAATATCTCTATAATCGTAAAGGCAGAGCGTAGCTTAACAGGCTGATGAGTTGAGTGTTTAGTAGTTTTCAATAGAATTCTCCATTGTCAGAAACCAAACCTGCATTCTCTACCCAATAGTCTTTTGCATCTTCTGGGGATTCAAACTCTTTTGCATCTTCAAAATACGTAGGTAAGAAATAGCTTGCCCTTTTATCTTGCAAAATGATTTGAGTAGAACTGCCATTGGGATAAAAATCCATCTTGAGACAAATTTTTTTATCTTTATATCGTTCATATTCTAAACGTACCAAAGAGTTACTGCTATCAACTGTATAGGCTTTAATATTTGAAAGGTCAATCGCACTACTGTATTTACGATATGTACCCTCTAGTCCGTTACGTAAAAGACATGTATCGCATGCATCAATACACAAAAGAGTGAGTTGAGTCTTAGTGCCTACAGAAGAAATGATATTTGATTTAAGGTTTAAAGGAGTGAGTGCCTTAGGTCTTTTCTCTCCTAATTCTACACCAGAAAAACCCAGAAAATACACCATTGAGACGATAAGTATAACAATGAGAAGTTCAATCAAAGTGAACCCTCTTTTCATCTTAAATCTCATTACTTGATGCATTATTTATTACAAGCACTAAAAAGAATGTCTTTGGCATTCTCCTCTCCACCCTCTTTTCTATCTGCACCAAAAGAGATAATTTCTATACCATCGCCTTTCTTAATATAAACGAAAGGTGTTCGCCATGAATCTTTAGGCAATTTTTTTAAATATGGCTTTGCACGATAATTTGGATATTTATCTGTATCAGGATTGGCAGTTAATGCTTCAAACCCCTCTTCTGTCTCTGGATACATCCCGTTATCAAGTTTAAACATATCAAGACGTTTTTCCAAATCATTCATTTTAAGACACACTGTATCACGTTTTGCTTGATCTGCAGAATCCATAAGCCCAGGAGCAACAACTGCTACCAGCCCTCCAAGTATCACGATAACGATAAGTAGCTCAATAAGTGAAAACCCCGCTCTAAATTTTTTATGCTCTTGCATTTATATTCCTTAGGTATAATATTTGGAATAATTTTACTTGAATAGAGCTTTTAGATGGATAAAATACTACAACCTACTATCACTATAAGACATCAGCAAGGATTTGCCCTTATCATTACAATGTCTGTATTGTCCGTTGTCATTGCACTTACAATTGTATTGCTTAGTTATTTTAATGAGGTAAAAGAAGATGCAGATACGACCAAAGCTCTCATACAAGCTGATGTCTATTATGCTGATATACTCACACAGATAAATAAACTAGGGAAAAATAAAAAATCATTTTTTCAACGTCTCTATCGTATTCCTGTCTCTCTTGTTTCTCCCGATAAACGATTTAAATTATTTATGCAGTGTAACCCACTTGCAGGAGGGGTCAACATTAATTGGTTGGCTCTTGAGAGAACAGAAGGAAAACAACATCTCTTTCAAATATCGCAAATCTTATTTGAAACACTCGCACAACAATATGAACTCGAAGATGCCGATCTGCTACTTGAAATGCTCTTACTTGAAATAGGTGGTAAAAAAAAGTATGTTAAACCTTTACAAAGAAGACTTATACAAAAAAATGGTATTATCTCTTACCAACAATTCTCAGATATTATTAGCCGTTATGAAATAGGGGCAGATGACCGCAAAGTAGCTAAAGTTCCATGGCGTAAATATTTTACTTTTGCAAGTAAGGCTGAGAAAATAGATGCGGAATTTAGCTCTGCAGAACTCATCTCTTTTCTCTTTGAGATTGATTTGAAAAGTGTGAGAGAGTGGCAAGGTTCTATACCTAAAATCTCCCTTCAAAGTTTTGTTAATCAAAATGGAGGAGACTATAATGAAAAGAAAAATCTCCTTTCAGAAGATGCGTTTTTAGGTGAGTCACGCTGTAGTGTTCGCTATGGTGACGGATATACATTTACATTTGACTATACAGCTGGGGAGGCTAAATATTTTGAATTTTATGGAAAATGATAAGCCGCTTATATTAATTCATTCACAGATGAAATATCTTTCCGATACTTCATCTGAGGGTGTCAATATTATGCTTACACCACAATTTTATACTATTAAACGGGAATCTTTACCTGTTCAGTATGCCTATCAGGCTAAACGTATAGCCCCTTCGTTATTTGAAGGGCTACTTGAAAATACACAGGATTATACATACTTTGTCCAAAAAGAAGAAGATGATTGGCTTTTTATCGCTTACGATATAGAAAAAATAAAATCATTTTTAATAAGTAAGGGCTTAGCACTTACAAATATTTCTAAAATGTACTTTGCCGAACAATCTGCAGCACAATTTAAAGCTCCTGTACTTTTAGGTGATAACAATGCACTTGTCAACTTAAATAGCACTATGACTGTTATCCCTAAAAAGGTATTACAAGCAGATGAAAAACCAATGAAAATTGACAAAAGCTTTACTCCTAAAAAAGGTCTTGCATTAGAAGGAAGAAGCAAAGCCCTTATTGGCAACACGGAAACCTACACACTGGCCACTATCTTAGTACTTTTTTCTGTCATCTATTTTGTAGAAGGCTCACGTTATGGAGGAGAAGACGCGGAGCAAGAAGCACAAATGCAACTTTTACTTGAAGACTATCCCTCTCTACAAAGCAGCTACAAGAGAGAGAGTATTGCAAGCAAATACAAGGTCATAGATAAAAAAGAGCGTAAAAAAAGAGACGTGATTAAATCACTTTCACATATGATATTTAAAGGATCCACCTTGACTTCTCTTGTCTTAGATGATAAAAGTTTTCAAGCTAACTTTGCATGCAAAGATGCAAAAACAAGCAAAAAGCTAAAAGATCTAGCAAAAAAAGAAAAATTTAACATCTCTCAAATACATAAAAGCCATGATGTGAAGATAGAGGGTAAATTATGACCCAACAACTCAAAGCATATAAAAATGAAATTATCGTTATTCTTGCCTTTTTACTTCTACTAATCGCACTCGTATACAAACAAGGAAAGACTTCTACTGTAAATAGTGCAGAAAGTACTGCAACTTCTTCACTACAAGAACTTAAAGAAGTCATAGCCCTTAAGAAAGTTTGGGGAGATAAAAAAATAACAAAAAAAGTGGAGAAACTCCAAAAGATTGTCTCACCTTCAAAAATAAAGTGGAATCGAAAAGGTAAAAAACTCACCGCGACGTTTACAAGCCTTTCTTCTCAGGAGTTTAATAGGCTTATAGTGAAAATCATGAACCTCGCTGTTGAACTACAAAAACTAGATGTACGTAAAACAGGAACATCTTATCACGTGGAGTTAAAATGCAAATGGTAAAAAAAGTTACTCTCATTTTCTTCGCATCATGGTTAGCATTGCTACTCTTCATGCCAAAAGCTGAACTCTACTATAGTCTAGAAAAAATCTTAGCAAAAAAAGATATTAAACTCAATGAAAAAAGCATTGAGGAGGGGTTATTTTCTTTAAATATTAAAGAAATCACTGTCTATGTTAAAGGTATCCCTTTAGCTAATATCGAAAAACTTAACTTCTTCACCTTATTTTTCTATAGTTCTCTTACGATAGAAAACCTTATAAGTGATGAAACATTGCATACCAAGATACCTGCCCTCGTAAAAGAAGCCCATGTTAACCATCAATTCTTTAGTCCTATGAGCCTTTCACTTGATGCAAATGGTTCATTTGGAGAGATAGTGGGGGATGTAGACTTACTGAAACGTACCCTGTACATTGACTTTGTAGACACTAAAGACATTGGTATGATACAGCCCTCCCTAACAAAAGGCATAAAAACAAATGGCGAAGAAGGATGGATATATGAAAAATCTTTTTAAACCTGAAATGATAAAAAAACTCATTGCAGTTTTAACTTTTTTACTTGTAGTTAAACTCTTATGGTTTGTCATCCAAGTGACACTACTAACTGCTCAAGATATAGACCAAGTACAAGACCAAAGCAGTAAAGCTCTTTATTATAGGGTAAAATTAACACCTAAAAATACAGTAGCTCCACAGGAGATTATTAAACCTGCCGTGACAAGAATTAGGAGGAGCATTAAGGAGATTACACTTTTAGCTATTTACAATGCTTCAGACATCTCTGTCATCACTGTAGAATACAAACATAAATCTAAAGTACTTGGTACGGGAGATACAATTAATGGCTTTACGCTAGAAGGTGCGGGGAATAACTTTGCAATGTTTAGTAAAGATAATAAAAACTATAAAGTACTACTTGACAAAAACAGTAAGTCAAACTCAAGTATACGTCCTAGAAAAAAGCACAAAATCCCTTCAAAAATACTCCCTAAAGTTAAAAAGGTTTTAGGCGAAGTGACAAATGAAGGTGCTGCAAAAATTATTGACAGATCTCTGCTTGATCACTATGCAAATAACATGGATGATATCTATAAAAATATTGGTATCAGCGAAATCAAGGAGGGGAACGATGTTAACGGTTTTAAAGTAAACTTTGTGCGTAAGGACTCACCTTTTTCACAGTTAGGTATACGTAGGGGTGATGTTATAAAAGCTGTCAATGGTCAAGAGATAAATAGCTACAATGCCGCCTTTGGTGTGTATAAAAATATAAAAAATATTGACAACTTAAGCCTTGTCATTATAAGGGGAAAAGAAGAAATGGAGTTAGAATATGAAATTAACTAAACTATTGGGTGTACTACTTGTCCTGTCACTAGGGATACAAGCAGAAGAAGAAACTGTTGATGTAAACTTTAGAAATCTAAATGTAAAAGATTTCATTGAGATGGTATCTAAAATTACGCAAAAAAATATATTGATAGAGGGTGATTTAAAAGGCAAAATAAACTTTGTTTCTCAAGCACCTATTAAAAAAAGTGGTTTACTCCCTTTGGCAAACTCTATTTTAGGCAGTAAAGGTTTATCACTTATTGATCAAGGTGAGTATTATAAAGTTGTTAAGTCTGCAAATGCTGCAGGAGAAGGTCTCCCTGTACTTTCAAACATAGAAGGTGACACCATGGCAACAGTTATGTTCCCTCTACATAATTCTAATGCTGCTGTTATCCGTGCAAAAATAAAACCACTATTACATAAAAATGCAAAAGTCATCTCCTTTAAAGAGAACAATATTTTAGCAATTACTGCCAACCCAAGAACTCTTGAATCTATTGCTAAAATTATCAATGTTGTAGAAGAACGTGGAGTGAAAAAGTCTGTCGTTTTAGCCCTTAAACATTCTACAGTTAAAGATGTTTTTACTAACGCACAAAACATGGCAAAAAAACTTTTCCCACAAACCATAGAAAGTGAAAAAATAGATATCTTTAAAGATGATTCAACCAATTCCATAATCTTGGTAGGGAAACAAAAAAACATCAATCGCATGATTAAATATATCAAACAATTGGATAGAGAGGGTGAAGACCAATCACAAAAAATGTATGTCATTCGTCTAGAGAACTCCAATGTAGAGGAGATGGAAAAAATACTTTCTAAACTTCTCTCCCAAATGAATTCCGTGGCTATAAAAACTTCTAAAAAAGGTGGTGTCCCTCCTAGTAAAGCTATGGTGGTTTCAGACGTAGAGAGAAATGCCCTAGTACTTCTTGCCACAGGAGAACAGATAAAAAACATACGTGAGACCATACGCAAGATAGATGTACCTAAGTCCCAAGTTTATGTCAAAGCAAAAATTGTTGAAGTAGATACAAATATAGCAGCACAAATAGGACTCAAATATGGGTTTGAAAGTGGTGCTATTACTTCTGCTGGGCTATACTCAATGACAGGAAATTTAGGGGCATCTGCCTTACAAATGTCTCAAGAATTATTAGGTTTTTTAAATACGAATAACACTACTACTGTTGTTGATAATAATGGGAACCCTGTACAACAAACTAACCCTGCTTTCCAGATAAGTGCAACAGATAAGGTCTTTGCTTTAGGGGCTCAACTAAGTCTCCTAGAAAACAATGGGGCAGCAAGACTCCTAAGCGAACCTTCCGTGTTATGTACAAATAACAAAGAATCTTCTATCTATGTAGGACAAACTATGTCTATCTTAACACAAGGACAACAGTCTACAACAGGAGTCTCTAACATAGTAAACAACTACTCACGAGAAGACATAGGGCTTACCCTTACTGTGCAACCAAGACTCTCTAGTAACAACCAAGTAAGCCTTGAGATAGAAGTTAAAGTAGAAGACCTTGACCCATCATCTGAACAGATAGCTGACAGACCTACTACGACAAAAAGAACAGTAAAAACAAATGCAATTGTTAAAAATGGTGAGACTATAATTTTAGGTGGGCTTATTAAGAAAGTGACAGGACAGGGGCAATCAAAAGTACCTTTCTTTGGTAGGCTACCTGTACTTGGTGAACTTTTATTTACACACAATTCTGATGTAGAGAGAGAACAAAATGTTATTATCTATCTCACGCCATACATTGTTAAAAGTAGTGATGATTTACAAAAGCTAAAATCACTTCTATCTGAGTTGGATAATGTACAAGACCAATACAATCAACTTGTACAAGAAAAACTTGATGAGCGGAACCATGGTATTTTCACCTCTAAAGGCTCTGCAAGTGGGAGGATACGTCATTCCCCAGATACTTACCGTGGTCCAGTTCCCACACAAACCTATCCTACCCAAACAAATTCAAGAGGGTCTATACCTCAAGTTATCCCTATGCCTGAAGTTGTTGTCCCAGCTGCACGTCGTACAAATACAAGAGGTCCCATACCTAAAGTTACCCCAGTGCCAGAAGTTGTTGTCCCCGCTACACGTGGCACAACAACAAAAAATACTTCATCTCGTATTGAGAAAACTACTCAACCTAGTGCAGAGGAGGGGGAAGGATTTTTCGCTTCACTTTTCTCAACTTCCAACGAAATGGAAACTCCGAAAGACCCATTGAAAGGGACAAGAGGCTATTACAACCCTACCTTTGGAGAAAAGTAATGCAGTTTCCTACACTCCAAGATGTAAACCTCGACCCACTTTGGGAAGAGGATATTAATCATAAACTTGCTATAAAATATGATCTTCTTTTTTCTGAAGTCAATGGCGTCTCTACTGCTATTGTCGCAAAAGATACACTCAGTGGATCACTAAACTATTTTTCAAAACTCTCTCTGTCTTACCCCATAAACCTCGTTGACGAAGAGAGTTTTGAGCGTCTTAAAAACAAATTTTTAGAGATACAAACAGGTTCAGACTTTGAAGAGATGGCAACCGCATCAGATGAACTCATAGAAGTAGAGGGTGATTTGCTTGAGTTTATACGTAACTCTCAAGACTTACTTTCAAGTGAAGACTCTGCTCCCATCATCAAACTTGTTAACTCTCTTTTCTTTCAAGCTTTACAAAAAGGTGCCAGTGACATTCACATCGAAAGTGGTGAACGAAAAGGTGAAGTACGTTTACGTATGGATGGAGCACTTAAAAAACATCTTGACTTAGATAAAAGCATTATTGCACTAGTCATTAACCGTATTAAGGTCATCTCAAATCTTGATATATCAGAGAAAAGAGTCCCACAAGATGGACGTACACAACTTAGTATTTCCGGGAAAAGCATTGATGTTAGGGTTTCCATTTTACCTACCTATCATGGAGAAAGAGTCGTTATGCGTATCTTGTCCCAAAGTGAGCATATTCCCACTTTGGAGTCACTAGGATTCACTGAAGATATCACCAAAGAACTCTACAAACTTCTCAACCATGCCCATGGTATGATACTTGTAACGGGTCCTACAGGTTCTGGTAAATCAACCACCCTTCATGCCTGCATGCAACACATCGCTACACCAGACAAAAACATCATCACCGTAGAAGACCCTGTTGAGTACAATGCAGACAACATCTCACAAATACAAGTCAACACCAAAGTGGGGCTTACCTTTGCAGCAGGACTGCGTTCCATACTCAGACAAGATCCAGACATCATCATGGTCGGGGAAATACGTGACTCGGAGACTGCCGATATCGCTCTTCGTTCAGCACTAACAGGTCACTTACTCCTCTCTACGCTACACACCAATGATGCGACCTCTTCACTCTCTAGACTGATGGATATGGGTATAGAAAACTTTCTTATCTCCTCAACACTTTTAGGTGTGTTAGCCCAAAGGCTCACACGTAAACTTTGTGTCCACTGTAAAGAGCCTGTAGTCTTGGCTCCTGCTACGATGAGTGAAGTGACTCTTCCTGATGACAAAACCTACTTTAAAGCTATAGGCTGTAAAGAATGTGACTTTACAGGCTACAAAGGAAGACAAGCCATAGGTGAACTTTTTGTCATAGATGACCATGTCAAAGAGATGATGAAAGATGGATTTAATGACTACCAGGTACGTGAAGCCATGAAAAAGAGTGGCATGACTACCATAGCAGATAAATTACGAGCTATGCTCATCGCAGGAGAAACATCCTATGAAGAGGCTGTACGTGTTGGGATAATGGACGGGTAGATGACGAACAAAGCACCTAGCAAGAGAAGAGATGCCTTTACACTTATTGAAGTTCTTATATCCATAGCATTGCTAGGTATCGTTATCGTTGCACTTTTTTCTACAGTCTCGATGATGAAAGACTCAAATGAACATCTTCATAGTTATCTTCAAAAAGCAAAAAAAGTAACAAAAGCCACTAAAGTACTCTACCTAGATATTTTAAGTTCAGATGGAAATATCACCATAAAAAAAGATGAGTTTACAAGACTCTGTATGGAGCAAACACGTAACTCTCTTTATGCACTCTCTCTTGCTAAAGTATGTTGGGTTGTACTAAAAAATAAAAATACGCTTGCAAGAGTAGAGGGCAACAACTATCGATTACCTACACGTTTTGAAGACAGAGTTGAAGTAAACCCCGTGATGCAAAATATAGAACTTTTTGATGTCTACCATCAAAAAGATAAAGTACTCGTTTTCCTCAAACAAAAAGGACAAGAACCTATTACCTTTATGGTGCAAGGTGTTACCAAGCCTACTCCAAAAAAGGTTGCCAAGAAAAAACCTAAAAACAATGCCCCTAGAGGAAACAGACCAAACAATACAAATCCAAATGCAAGACCAAGGACGCCACAAGGTACTCCCTCTAATCAAAATGGAACACCCCCTCAAACAAATACACCTAACCAATAAAGGACAAGCATGCAAAACACCTATGAAAAACTCGGACTCTTTTATCTTGGTAAAGATGTAGATAAATCTACACAGGAAGCAACAGATGCCCTTACACTCTTAAAAAATAAAAACTTTACAACCCATGCCACCATTATAGGTATGACAGGCTCTGGTAAAACAGGTCTTGGTGTAGGCATCATAGAAGAAGCAGCTATTGACAACATCCCCTCCATTGTCATAGACCCTAAAGGGGATATGGGGAATTTGTGTCTTGTTGATGCTACGTTCTCTGCTAAAACGTTTGAACCATGGGTAGAGGATGAGGCAAAAGCAAAAAACCTTAACCCTTTAGAGTATGCACAAAAAACAGCCAGCATGTGGAAAGAAGGTATCGAGTCATGGGAACAAGACAGTGACCGTGTTAACAAACTACAAGCGGTAGAAAAAACCATCTATACCCCTGGTTCTTCTGCTGGTGTTGCCATCAACATTATGTCCTCGCTAGAAACACCTCCCTCTGAAGTAATGGAAGACAGCGATACCTTTGCCTCTTACTTAAAGAGCACGACAACATCCCTCCTCTCACTCATAGGTATCAACGCTGACCCCTTGGACTCAAAAGAGTACATTTTGCTCGCTCAAATCATTACCAAGTCATGGCTTGACAGTGAAGACTTAAGCATAGAAACCCTCATAGGAAAGATTATTAAACCTTCTTTCAAGAAGATAGGTGTCTTAACTCTTGATGATTTTTACCCTCAAGATGCCCGTTTTAAACTTGCAACTAAGTTTAACTCCCTACTTGCTAGTCCCTCTTTTTCACTGTGGCTAAAAGGGGAAAACCTAGATATCCAAAAATTACTATATAACGAAGAGGGGAAAGCCAAAATTGCTATTTTTTCTATCTCTCATCTTAACGATGATGAGCGTATGTTTTTTGTCACTCTCTTACTCAACAAGTACATCGCATGGATGCGTAGACAAAGTGGTACATCTGCTCTTAAAACCCTACTCTATATGGATGAAATCTATGGGTTTTTCCCTCCGACAAAGAACCCTCCAAGTAAAGAGCCTATGCTTCTTTTACTTAAACAGGCAAGAGCATTTGGTGTAGGGGTTGTACTCTCCACACAAAACCCTGTAGATTTGGATTATAAAGGACTCTCTAACATCGGAACATGGTTCATAGGTAGGTTACAGACCACCCAAGACATAGAACGTGTTATAGACGGTCTAGGTGGTAAAGTTGGCTCTTCTTTTGAAAAAAGTGAAATTAAAAACCTCTTGGCAAACTTACAAAAACGGACTTTTTTCCTTAAATCAGCACACTTAGATGACGTTAGGCTTTTTTCAACACGTTGGGTCATCTCTTACCTCAAAGGACCTCTAAAACGTGATGAGATAAGCTCTCTCATGCAAATACAAAAAGAGAAACAAAATATCTCAAAAGAAAGCATCACGGCTACTAACAAAAAAAGTACCCAGCTAGAGAGCTATCAAAACATCGATGACTCTATACCTCAGTACTTTGAACTAGACCCAAGTGGTGCTAACCAATTTTCATCTACACTAGCCGCACAAGTATCGGTACATTTTTACAGTCAAAGAAAAGGCATAGACGAAAGCAGAGAACTCACCCTTGCACTAGAACTTGAAGCCTCTCAACAAAACATTGACTGGAAAGATGCCCAGCAGAGTGAAGAAAAATTTGAAAACTACCCCCATACTGCTCCAAGTAAAGCACAGTTTCAAAAACTCCCTGAAGTCATCTTATCTGACAAAGGACTAAAACGTGCCATACGTGAACTCAAAGAGACTCTCTACCGAGAACAACATTTGGAACTCATGCAGTGCAAAGCACCCAAACTTGAGTCTAAAGCAGGAGAGTCACATTCTGACTTTTTAGTACGCTTAAAAGATATCTTAGACGACAAGAAAGAGAGTGAAATAGAAAAACTACAAGTACGTTATGACAAGAAAGAAAAAACGTTACTCACCCGATTAAACCGTGCGAAAGAACGTGTAGAAAAAGAGTCCTCAGACTCCACCTCTTCCATGATAGAAGCAGGTATTGCCGTACTAGGTGCCCTTTTTGGACGAAGCACCCCTACTAAAATTGGACGAGCCGTAAGAAAAGGCAGCAAAATCCTAAAAGAACGTGGAGAGATGAGCCGAGCCGAAGAACGTTTAACTATCATACAAGAAGACATCGAAGCTCTGGAGTACGAACTAGAAGACAAAATAGACGAACTCCATGAAAAATACGATGTAGATAACTGTGAAGTAGAAACCTACAAAATGAAGCCACGAAAAACAGATATAGATGTTGAGATTTGTGCTGTTGTTTGGAGAGTCACGTAAGTACAGCACAATAGGTTTTAAAATACCTATTGTTATGATATAATTAGGGAATTAAATCCCTATTGGAGAGAATGATGCTATCCAAACTTATATTAGAGTCTAAAAAATTTCTTCTTAGAAACAATCTTGATTACCAAAGATACTTTATAAAAGAAGATAAAATAAAGCACCGACTTAGTATTATCACAGGGCAAAGAGGTGTAGGTAAGACCACCACTATAGCCCAATACATGGCACAACATCAAGAATGGAAGTCACTCTATGTAAGTATGGATAGTTTTATTATAGGTGAGCTATCTATGTACGAGATAGCAGAATCTTTTGAACAAGACGGAGGAAAGCTCCTCTGCTTTGATGAGATACACAAATATAGCAACTGGTCGCAAGAACTAAAAAGTATCTATGACAACTTCCCAAGCCTTCGTATAGTAGCCTCTGGGAGCTCTGCATTAGAGATACATAAGGGTAGTCATGACCTAAGCAGAAGAGCCCATCTCTTGCATATGTATGGTATGAGCTTTAAGGAGTATTTAGAATTGAAGTTAGGTATTGACTTTAAAGAGCTAAACCTCGAGGAAATTTTAACAAAGCATGAAACAATAGCTTTTGATATTGTAATGGCGTTGGAAAAACTAGATAAAAAGATTTTACCACTTTTTAAAGAGTATCTCAAAGTAGGTTATTATCCTTATTCGCTCACTATGGAAAATGAAGATGTGTTTTTTGATATGCTTAAGCAAAATATCAATGTCTCACTCTCAAGTGACCTTCTATTTGTCTATCCTAGTCTAGATGGCATTAGCATCAAAAAACTAAAACTTCTTCTCAATATAATTATGGAGAGTGTACCTTTTGTACCTGTGATAGAACAACTCAAAGAGACCCTAGATGTAGGTGATGGCAGGACGCTTAAAGAGTATTTCATCAAGCTTGAAGATGCAGGTATCTTGAAACTACTCATGAAAGCTTCATCAAAAGGATTAGTAAAGCTAGAAAAACCAGAGAAAATATACCTAAATAATAGCAATCTTCTCTATATAAACGATGCCAATATAGGTACAGCAAGAGAGACTTTCTTTTTGAGTATGCTAAGTAAAGCACACAAAGTGACTTATCCTAAAAAAGGAGACTTCTTGGTTGCTAGTAAATATCTGTTTGAAATAGGTGGCAAAAATAAAAGTTTCAAACAAATAGCGGATATGCCAAATTCTTATGTGGTAGCAGATGATATGGAGGTGGGGTATAAAAATAAAATACCCCTATGGTTATTTGGGTTTATCTATTGAACCCTCTGATTAACCTAAGCATTCACAATGGGTTTTGCAAATGTAAGGTTGTGCAAAAGGTTTATAAGTCCTAGCCATAGCTAAGACGCCTTAAATATTTTGTGCAAGATTGCGTTTGCAAAGCCCACCCTTAGGGCATCACTAGCTTTCGCCTATGCGTTGTTACTCTTTTTCGACTTAGCTATGGCTAGGTCTTCAAAAGAGTGCCTAGCCTAGACAAAAGCTAGTGATGTTGTGAACGCCTAGGTTAATCAGAGGGTTCTATTACGCCACCAACTAAACATATCAATTATCCCGCAGCAGCATAAGCTATTTTTTCATGCTTAAAATAGTTCGCAACTCTTGTAGGGTTTTCACTTAGCATATTCATAAAGTCTTCGGTATTT
>Ga0256840_1000840_pt1 | contig 30541 bp, 42 predicted proteins | sample 355202metaG_FD_185969 | JGI IMG/M metagenome (GOLD analysis project Ga0256840, IMG submission 185969) | Hydrothermal vent microbial communities from Mid Atlantic Ridge, Atlantic Ocean - 355-202 | ecosystem: Environmental > Aquatic > Marine > Hydrothermal vents | place: Atlantic Ocean: Mid... | reverse complement strand
TACAACAGCTACAGGTTTTGATTATTATAATATTGATCAAGATCTAATAGATGCAAACACTAATGCGGTCTGGGGAAATATAACTGGTTCATTAAATAACCAGATAGACCTTTCAATAGCGCTGGACTCCAAATATAACGCCGGAGGTGGTACCATTGCAGGTAATGTCACGGTTACTGGGAATACAGTAGTATACACTAATTTACCAACAACTGATCCAGGTCAACCAGGCCAATTATGGGATAATGCTGGAGTATTATCTATAAGTCAATAAGAACCCCTTAGGGGTTCTTATTCCTGTTGTTGAATTTGCTCCTTTAGAGCAGTTTGCTCCTTTAGAGCAAACGGCGTAAAAATAATTCTTGTGCCTAAGAAAAAGAATTATAAGCTTAGCTTATCTTTATTATACTAGAATATTATAATATTTTGTGTTAGAGCATAGCAACAATCAATATTTAACTTTATATAAATTATAGTAAAGGAAAAAAATGTATGTTGTTGAAACATCCACAGGTATAAAAACATTTTTGCACATGGTAAAAAGTGCAGGTATTAGTGTACATACTGCTCTAATATCAAGAGACGCTAATACTCATGTTAATCAAAGGCACGCCCACATAAGAAACTTACCTGATAAATATAAAGATTATCCAAGATATATAGTAATACGAGAGCCGCACAGTTGGTATCGTTCATTCTATAGATTTTTTTTAGGGGTTGAGGGTTATATGTCGTTCATATTAAACGACCCAAAAGAACCATATGATGGTTATATTTATCCAATAACGGTCGACGAATTTATTAAGAGATCTGTAAATTTGAAAGATACTCTTATTAAGTACCCAAATAAAGCAAAAGTCTTCCGAAATTTATTGCGAAGCCAAGGACATATGCATTTTATTACCGGGTATTTCGAAAATGATTTCGATATTAATAAACCTGAAACAATGGAGCAATTTAATATGTCTTTATATGAATGGTATTGGAAAGCAACAGGAGGAGAAGAGGCAATTAATATCCCTATGAATAAATTATCAGATATCGAGAAGATATTTGAAATAAATATCCCTCATGTAAATAAAACATCTGATAAAAAACCAGAGAGTAATCTATCAGATGAATCACTAGAATTATTACGAGTAACGCATAAAAAATTTTACGATATGTATAATAGCTATCAAAATAATCAAAAGGAAAAATAATGGATACAAGAACATCAGAAGAAATAACAACGGATATTGCTAAATTAAATCCAGAGAATAAGTTTATTTATTTAGTTGGAATCAAGAGGTCAGTCGAAGGAGAGAATCCTAATAATGAAATTATTCACAAAGATTTGGCATTTGTAGCAACAAGCGCTGGTACTATTGAGGATATGATTATTAATAAAAAATTAGGTGAGGCTTTTAATTTTAAACAATTGCCTTGGAAATATATTGAGACAAAATGTCCTAAAGATGATTGGTATTTGGTAGATACTAAATTCGATTTGGATTCCGACAGCTCTGATAAAATCTATTTGGTAAAAGCATGTAGTATTTTCTCAGCCCATGAAGCAATCCAACAAGCCATAGAAATTATACCATGTACTCCCCAAGTAAAAATAGCTGCTATTCAGAAATTTGATCTAGATGTTATAGTATAAGGAAATTAAATGATAGTTGCGTTATTAGGGAAATCCGGGGTTGGTAAAACTACCATAGCTGAGGCTATGGAGAAGATTACTCCCGATAGTTTTATAATTGATGGTGATGATTTAAGAGCAGAGACTGAAAATATAGATATTGGGTTATCTGGCAGAGAGGCTAATATGCACTTGGGTTATCGTCGAGCTAGATGGTTATCCGATATGGGATTCACTGTCTTTATAGCGATGCAGGCCCCTATTAAAGAAATCCGTGATCAGTATTTAACTAAAGATGATATTGAAGTTTTAATTACAAATAATGGTCCCAATCCTAAAGATGAATTAGGTTATAATAAAAATTTTAGCGCGGATTATAGTGGTATTGATTACAAAATAGAGTTTACTGAGTTCGACGAAAATAATTTTTGGAATCTTATATTCGAGAAAGTTCTTGTTATCGCAAGATTTCAGGGTATGCACCGAGGACATAAAATAGTTCTTGAATCTGCTAAAAGATTATCTCCTGATGTAACAATAGGACTTAGGGTAGATGAAGGGGATATACTTGATTTGACCAGTAATATTAAGCTACTACAGGATATGGGATACAGCGTGATTAAAACTCCAGATATAACAGAAGATAATAAAGTATGGGAAAATTTTGTAGAAAAGTATGATGTAGTTGTTCAAGGAAATCCAGTGGTAATTGAAAAATTTCAGGGGTCTATTAATAGGGGAGATGTTACGTTATTCCATGTTCCTAGAATCGGCCATATATCAGCAACAAAAATACGTAAGGCGATTGTCGATGGAAATGATGAATATGCTAGTAAATATGTTAATAAAGAGGTTCTTGCTTTTTTAAAAGATGAAATTAAATGAATTTCCTCTTTATTAAGGCATTATTGTATAGAATAATTCGCATAGGTATCGTTCTTTTCAGCGCTTGGTTTATATCTGGAAGTTTTGTATCGGCAACAACTATAGCATTGTTTGACGCTGTTCTAGCAACAGGATTCTACTACTATTTTGATCGCACTTGGATTAAAATTGAAGATAAAATTAGTCATTTATATATTAAATGGAAATATCGAAAGATGCAATAAGTATCCTGTTAATAATGAACAAAACCTTATAAATAAAAAGGATACTTATGGCACACACTATACTAATAAAAAGAGGTTTATCCGCAGGCCTCGGGACAGTGACTCCACAATTAGGCGAATTACTTTGGACAACAGATACTAAAGTCTTATATATGGGTGATGGTACTCAAGTTGGTGGAACTGATGTTTTAACTGATGTTAAAGCTGATATTTCAACAATCAATACTTCTTTAACCGGACTAACAACAGATGCCGTTTCTGAGGGTACTAATCTTTATTATACCGATACCAGGGCTGACTCCCGAATTCAAACAGCCATCTCTGATACAACAACATCAACAACTACCTTATGGTCGAGCGATAAAATAAATAGTGTATTAACATCAGGGGCATCATACAATGGATTATGGCAAGCTGATGGTTTTGCTGGGGTAGGTACTCCAGCATTGGCTAACGGTACAGGTCAAAATGGCGATTTTTATATTGTTGAAATTGGAGGAGATGCCTCTTTCGATGGTGGAATAACTACTATCACTTTCCTAGCCGGTGATAGAATTATATACGAAGCTACTTCTAATACATGGCTACGAGTTGTTACTGCTGATGCCATAGATTCTGTTAATAGCCAGACAGGGGTTGTTACCCTAGGCGGTGCTGATATTATAGCAACTGGTTATATTAAACCGGTGAGTACAGCTGCATTGGTATCAACCGATGATATTAATACAGCTTTAGGTAAACTTGAAAAAGGCCTGGAGGACGCTGCTTTTGGCTTAGGTGATGTTAACGTCCAAAGTGATTGGAATGAAACTAATAACATTTTGGATTCTTTTATTCTTAATAAACCAGCAGATTTAACTAATTTAAGTACGCATAGTATTGATGAGTTACAGGATATTGATACCTCTACAGTTGTGCCTGTAATCAACGACTATCTTTCTTGGGATGGTGTTAATTGGACACCGTCAGCACAATCTACAATTGCGATCGATGATTTAACCGATGTTGATACAGTAACAACTACCCCATTAAGTAATGATATTTTATCTTTTGATGGTACTAATTGGATTCCGGTTGCACCAGCGGCTTCAGGTAGTACTAGCCTCCTTGGATTAACAGATACGCCAGCGGCGTATCTGGGGACAGCTGGATTTACTCTCCAAATAAATGCGACTGCAGACGCTATTGAGTTCGTAGATAACTCAATAGTTGACGGCGGAGCGTTTTAGGAAAAATATCCCCTCGGGGATATTTTTCCTGTGCCTGGATAAAGAGAAATTAACAAAGAATTATAAATAAACTTATATAAGGATATAATATGGGGACTACAATAGTCAAATTAAAAAGATCAGCGGTTCAGGGGAATATTCCAACAATTGCTCAATTAGTTTTAGGTGAATTAAGTATAAATACCTATGATGGAAAAATATTTATTAAAAAAAATAATGGTGTTGATAGTATTGTAGAGATTGGCTCAGGTGGCATAATTGTTACAGAACAACAATTTACAGCCGCCGCTGCCCAAACAAATTTTATAATACTGGGTAAAATTCTGGGAACACCTGATATTGAAATATTTACCAATAGATTAGTAGATTATAAATCAGAATATTCTATTACCAATAATGGGGTAGACACCACAATAACTTTTACAACTGGCAAATTAGTTAATGATTTAGTTCGTGTGGTAATGTATAAATAAAATAGACAAGGATAATAAATGACAATTATAACTAAAAATAGTTCACTAGGTGGAAAAATTCCTCAAATATCGGAGTTATTATTAGGCGAATTAGCAGTAAATACCTATGATGGTAAAATATTTACTAAGATAAGCGATGGTGGTATTATACCTGTCGAAAGCGTTATTGAGATTGGTGGTGGTACCCCATCAGAACTTGAAAAAATAAATGCTGGGCTGACTAGTGGTTATAGAATACTTGGTCGAGATCCGGCTAACTATGGAGTTATAGGACAAGACGCTATCGATCTAAGTTTAAGCACAGTCCCAAGTACGGTTAAGGGTGCCACTGGAGAAAATTCTTACGCTGAGGGTATTAATACAACTGCTTTTGGTCTGGGTTCACACACCGAAGGAAATACTACCGCAGCATTAGGAGATTTGTCTCATGCCGAAGGATATAATACAACAGCTAGTGGTGTTTCTTCTCATGCTGAGGGTAAAGGAGGATCAGCTATTGGTTATTATAGTCATGCCGAAGGAAGAGGGACTACTGCCTCAGGCAAAGCCGCTCATTCTGAAGGCGGATATACGGAAGCTAGTGATTATTATAGTCATGCCGAAGGAAGAGGGACTACTGCCTCAGGCAAAGCCGCTCATTCTGAAGGCGGATATACAACAGCTAGTGGTTATAACTCACACTCTGAAGGCTATTATACAACGGCAAGTGGGTCAAAATCGCATGCTGAGGGACATAAAACGACAGCTTCTGGGAGCAGGGGACATGCAGAAGGTCATAGAAGTAAAGCTCTAGGAGATTATTCGCACGCTGAGGGATATTATGTAAAGGCAGAAGGAAGTTATTCACATGCACAAGGATATAGAACAGTCGCTGGAGGCTGGGCATCGTTTTCTACAGGAAGAGAAAATGTGTCTAGCGGTGATTTATCAACTGCGGTTGGAACAAACAATTTGATAACCACCACTGGTACCTTTATGGGTGGCAGATATTCACTAGCGTCCCAATATAAATTTGTAATTAGCAATATAACTACCAACCTGGATGGTAGTTCGCTTATAATAGTAACTCCTTATACTGGAGGATTACCTGTATTTAGGTTAACGGATTTATTTTCTATACTGGACCGTAGACCAGGATTAGGTTTTGCACCTCTAACAGCTATATCAATATCCGGTAACGCCATAGCAGTATCTGAAGATATTGTAAATTTATATGGTTCAGTTATTGGTGATTTTATGTATTCTGCTCCTCAGGATATAACAATAACTTGTCATAATTTAGCATACGGTATTGATAATGTTATACTAGGAACTGCCAGTGCATGCTTAGGGGATAATTTAATTGCTAGGAATAAAGGCCAATTTGTATCTGGTAGATATAACATTGGTGATGCAAGAGATACTATTCATGAAACAGGAATTGGTTTCTCAACCTCGATTAGAAAGAATGCTTTTGAAATATACACAGATGGGACTTTAACAGCTCCAGAAAGTACTCCAGCTTTAACTCAAGCGAGAGGATTACAAACTTTAGTGCCGATTAGTTATCTTCTAAGTTCAGAATTTGGTAATTCCCTACCGACATCATCTGTTGGTTTAATTGCTGGTCAGATTTGGAACAACGCCGGTGTTTTAAATATAGTATAGAAGCTGATCATCTATCCAATACTTCTTTGGAAGCAACATCAACTAAAAACTATGTATTGGGTACGCTAGAAGGTACACCTACTGACAAGGATTACTTAAAAACGAAAAAGTACAAGAGGTTAAGATTTATCTAGAAAAAGTTTAAAGGGTTTAAAGGGTCTAAAAATGTCTAAAATATCTAAAAAATATAGAGACTGGAGAAAAACAAGAGATTATCGTATATGGAGAGCTGGTGTTATCCGGAGAGATAAACGTTGTCAGATTTGTAATAGTTTACAGAATAGGCACGCTCATCATATAGATTCTGGATCATATTTTCCAGAATTACGATTTAAATTAGAAAATGGTATATGTTTATGTAAAGGGTGTCATATACAATACCACACAAACTTTAATAGAAGCTATAGAGTAAAAACAACAAGATATAATCTTGAAAATTTTAAGGCGTTATCTAAATATATGAAAGAATTATTTAATGGAAAAATATAATAAATATACAAGTAATGTTAAATACGTTATTCCTATAACGAATGCTGAATCCCGTGAAGCCAGAACAATTATCAATGATCCTTTGAATTCACTTGTTCGAATTAAAATGCTTAGATCCGAAAAAAGGAAACTTATTCGAACTCTAGGGAGAAATGAAGGCATAAGAGTATTTATCAAAAAATTTAGGAATTAAAGAATGGTTGGCGCTGCGCCAACCATTCTTCCTGTCTATAGTTTGCTCTAAAGGAGCAAACTGCTCTAAAGGAGCAAACGGCGTAAAAATAATTCTTGTGCCTAAGAAAAAGAATTATAAGTTAATAGTATCTTTATTATACTTAGATCTAATCGTTAATTAAGAGGAGATTAAATCTAATGATTTAAACAAAGATATATCACAATAATAAGCCGGTCGGCTCAAAGGACTAATTATGAAAAGAAATCCGTTATACGTCTTTAAAGATGTAAATTCCACAGGTATTTTCGAAATACCTCTTAATAGTGTTATTCAGATAATACAAAATATTAATAATATCTCAAGGGTACTATTAATTGAAATTATAGGAAAAACTGGAACATCCCAAGCAACTACAATTTCTGAATTTTTATTGATGACTACATTATATAATGTTTTATCAGATGGTACCACTGGAGGAGAACTACAGAAGTTCGTTGAGGAAATTCAACCGGGAGTTATAAATACAGGATATAAATTAGCTGATTCAGATCCAGCTAGATATGGACCAGTTGGTTCAAATTCTATAGATTTTTCATTTCAAGATGGAAGTACAACCTTTGATAAAGGGGCCCTGGGTGAATATAGTTTTGCCTTGGGTTCTTTGACGCAGGCAAGTGGCCTTTTAAGCTTCGTTGGAGGTAAAGATTCTATATCTAATGGAAAATATTCATTTTCTTTCGGGTTAGATAATCAATCATTAGCTGATAATTCAATAACTTTTGGAACGTCAAATAAAGGTCTAGGTTTAAATGCATTTGCTGTTGGTAATTTAAATACGGCAAGTGGTGTTTCTTCTCAAGCACTTGGTGTAAATACATCAAGTAGCAATATTGCTACGTTATCTAAGGGTTATAAAACACAAGCAACTGGATTCTATTCAGAGGCTGGTGGAAATTTAACTCAGGCAGCTGGTATTGCATCAATTTCCGGTGGTAAAGCAACAATCGCTAGTGGCGATTATAGCCAGGCTTTTGGGGATACTACTGTAGCCTCAGGTGAGAGTTCTACAGCTCAAGGAAAAGAAACTTTAGCCGAAGGATACTATAGTCATGCTGAAGGTTTTTTATCACAAGCAATAGGAGAAGCCTCTCATGCGGAAGGCGATAGTAATTTAGCAACTGGAAATTATTCACATGCTGAGGGTAAACTAAATACTGCTAGTGGAAGTAATTCCCACGCTGAAGGATTTGATAATCAGGCTCTTGGAATTTCAAGTCATACTGAAGGAAGTTCAAATATAGCGAGTGGTGACTCTTCAAGCGCCGGAGGCTTATCAACAGAAGCCTCGGGGGATAATGCTTTTACCCGAGGTTATCAAACAAAGGCCTCTGGTGTAAATTCAACCTCTTTTGGTGTATTAAATACCTCTTCGGGTGAAACAACTTTTAGTATAGGTATTTCAAATAGAGCTATTGGTAATAATACATTTGTAAGCGGGTTTAATACTGAGGCAAATGGTAAAGGCTCTATAGCTAGCGGATATAAAACAATATCTAATAGCGAATATTCTAGTGTGTTCGGATTCGGAACAATAAGTAATAGTCCTAATATGATAGCTATGGGTCGATATAATATTGGAAAATTAAATTTAGTATTAGAGGTGGGTGCTGGTACCATCAGCACGCCAAAAAACATTTTCGAAATTACTGATCAAGGTTTAATACAAGCTCCAGGTCTACTTGGTCAATCGATAACGAATCTACCTTTAGATAATTTAATTACTAAAGAGATTTTAGAGAGTGAAATTTCAGGTGTAGGAGTGGGACTAGAATCTCAACTAGAGCTAATTCAGGAAGGCCCTATAGGTGCTGAAAAAACCGGTTGGAGACTATTTGGAGCAGATCCATCTGCTCATGCAAATATAGGCCAGAATGCTATAGATATTACTTATGGAACTTTCGGAACCAATTTTGATGTCGGGGCACCAGGTGACTATTCTTTCGCAGCAAACTTTAATACTTTAGCTGAAGGCAACAATAGTTCTTCGTTTGGTTGGAATAATAAAGCGACCGGTGAAAATACTTTCTCAAAAGGTAAAGATACTTTAGCTCAAGGTATAAATTCAAGTTCAGAAGGTTATACAACTAAGGCTATAGGTGAAGCATCTCATGCTGAAGGGATCCTTTCAGAAGCAAATGGTAGATATAGTCACGCAGAGGGAATTTCCGTCAAAGCAGATGGTGAAGGTTCCCACGCAGAGGGTAAATTAACACAAGCCTCTGGATTTGTATCCATTTCTTCAGGGTATAATACTATATCTTCAGGAGATCAAAGTTCTGTTTTTGGATTAAATAATAATGTCCAAGGCAATAACTCATCAGCTTTTGGTGAAAACAATATAGTTCAGAATGAAAATTCATTCGCTCTAGGAACTTCTATATCATTAAATGCTCCATATACCTTAGCATTCGGTAAACAACTATTAGCAAATTATGATGGATTAGTTGCTTTGGGTAATTTAAATAAAGGAAATGATAACACAACTATTTTCGAAATAGGGAATGGTTATCTTGACTATACAGATCCATTAAACCCACTACCTGTTAGAGAAAATGCTTTAGAGATATATGATTCTGGATTAATAGTCTCGCCTCAATCTAGTATTATTGAAATAGATACAGGAAGTGATAAATCATTAATTACCAAAGAATATATGGTTAAAGAATCCGGTAGATTAGCTCAAGTTAAGGAGGGCGTTCTTAATAATGAGAAAAAAGGGTTTAGATTAAGGCGGGACATAGACGATACCTTATTTAAAGGAGATATCGGTGAGGGGGCCGTAGATTTAACCTACAGTAATAATAATCTTGAAGGTTGGGGTGCAACCGGAGATTATAGTCTAGCTGGAGGACATCTAACAGAATCATTTGGAAATTATTCATTTGCGTTTGGTAATAATAATCATGCCTTAAAACCTGGTTCGGTTGCTTTTGGATTAAATACTAGAGCAGAAGAGGATGATGGTTCATTTGCCTTAGGAAGATTTAATATAGGCGGAGGAGGTCCTGCAAATATAGATACAATTCTTCAAGTTGGTATAGGATACTTAGATGAAACTAATCCAAATAATCCAATAGAGGTTAGAAAAAATGGTTTCGTTGTATATGCTACTGATGATTTAACTGATCCATTAAACCCAAATCTAAATGCTGGTAGAGTTACCGCACCAGAACTAACAACTGATATGATTGATAATGATCAAAACGGTTTAGCTGCTAGAACCTTGTTAACCCGAGAATATTTTATATTACATCAAGGGGCAATGAAAGAGATTGATGAGGGGAATGGTATCGGTTGGGGGCCCCAACCAAGAAGAGATAATATTGTTCCAAATTGGGGTTCAATCGGATTAAATGCCCTTGATATCTCAGCGTCTAATCTAACTGGTGGTTTAAATGGGGCACTGGCTGAAAATTCTGTTGCCTTCGGTATGAACACGACAGCAAGTGGAATTAGATCATTTGCTCAGGGTTTCCAAACAACGGCGAGTGGTATTAATTCACACTCTGAAGGTTATAAAACAACATCGAGTGCTAACTATGGTTCACATGCCGAAGGCTCTAATACGACAGCCAGTGGGAATGCGTCACATGCTGAGGGTGGTTATACAACAGCAAGCGCTAATGCATCACATGCTGAAGGTGTTTATACTATTGCCAGTGGGAATGCGTCACATGCTGAGGGTGGTTATACAACATCAAGTGCTAATGGTACGCATGCTGAAGGTTATAAAACAACAGCAAGTGCTAATGCATCACATGCTGAGGGTAGTTATACTGTAGCTGGTGCTATTGCATCACATGCTGAGGGTGTTTATACTATTGCCCAAAATGTAAATCAGCATAGTGCTGGTAGCTATAATATTGGAACATCAATTGATACTATTCATGAAACAGGAATTGGGCTGGATGACTTAAATAGAAAAAATGCTTTTGAAATTTATACAGATGGGAGAATCCACGCTCCTGAACAGACTATAGTATTACATGATAATCCACAATCATTAACAACTAAAGCATTTACCGAATTTACATACATTAATGCAAGTGGTGACGCCATGACTGGCAACTTGGATATGAGCACTAATTTAATTAATAACTTAGGGAATCCAATAGCGGCAACTGATGCTGTAAATATGCAATACGCTGATGCAACATACATTAATGCAAGTGGTGACGCCATGACCGGCAACTTAACGGTCAATAATAATGGAACTGTTATTATTGGTGATGGAACAACAGATTTTATACTAGCATCTAACTTAATAATACCTTCTGGGGAATTATTAGTAAATGGTATCGTCGGGTTATCGATATATGAAACAGTAGCACCAAGCACTACCTTTGCGCCAACAGCATCTGAGAGTTTAACTCGAAAAGATTATGTCGATACTGAGATATTAAATGCAGTTGCAAATCCAATTAATATAACCGACAACGAATTTACGGCCACTGCAGGGCAAACTAATTTTATAGTATTAGGTGTATTATTAACCTCTAATATAATTGAGGTATATAATAATGGATCACGCATTAGAAAATCGGGTTATATTATAACTAACAATGGAATAGATACTACTATAACCTTGAGTGTCGCCGCTACAGTCGGCGACGAAATTACCATAGTAAATTATAGAACATAAAAAATAAGGATATAAACATGGCAGGAAAAGTTAAGGGCATTTTTCATTTTGAAACAATGCAAAGTACAGGAATAGATAATATACCAATTAATAGAGCACTATTTATAGAGACAGAAAAATCCATATTTACTAAAATTGGGGATAGTGGATTAACTTCGAATAGTACCTTATATGACGCTTTAGTTGCTGGAAGAATAGAGCCATTAAACGCAGCCGCGAATGCCTATGGAAACCAGATTCCAAGGAGAAGCGAAGTAGTTGGGCCTGAGGATTATGCCTCAGGCATTACCGGAGGGGTAATTAAGATGCGATTGGATATTTCTGATCCAATTAACCCAAAATTGTATATGTCTAACGATGGCACTAACGTATAATAAAAGGATATAATAATGGCTGGTAGAACAAAAGGATTTTTTCATTTTGAATCCATAAATGCAACCGGAATAGCTGAAGTCCCCAATAATTCATTAGTATATATAGAAAAGGATTCCTCATATTTACAGGCCTTTTTTATAAAGATAAATAATACTGGATTAACTTCAGGGAGTACACTTCAGGACGCGATTACAAATAATAATATTGAGTTATTAAATTCTTATGGGGCTGGATTACAACATAATAATCTAGCTCCTCGTAGAAATGAGTTAGTTGGTCCGGAAGAGTATGCTTCTTTAACTGGTGGAGTAATCAAACTTATAGTTGATGATTCTAATCCGACTAAACCAATAATGTATATGACTAATAACGGGACAGACCCTGTAGTTGTTCCGACTGGAACAGGAAGACCAGAAACTTATGTTAATAGTGGCAATAAACTACGTGAATGGCATATGAAAACATCGCAAGGAAGTTTCGATTTATTCGAGGTTTATCTTAATGGTAGTCTAGTGTATAGAAAGGTTCTAGAATTATTTTTACCAAATCCATCTAATAACACAGCTATTAATTTAAGAAGTTTTATTAATGCTAATAATCCAGATAATTATAAAGTAATTAACGTATATAATCAATATATACAACCTACTGTAATCAGCGGGGATTTAAGTGGCCTCGAAGTATCTTTAATAAATTTAAACGAGATACAAGGGAGTTCTTCTGGTTCAGATGCTTTAATTATTCAATCCAATATGTATTTGGATAATCAAGGCTGGATACGGGGAGCTGGTGGTAGAGGTGGAACCGGGGGGAAAACCCCTGATTTGGTTGAAAATCTAGGAGGGTGGGAAGGTCGTGGTTCATACGACGATGGTACTAGAGATACACCAGCGTTACATCCTTCACCATGTGTTCCAGGTGGAAGTACAGACTTTTTTAATAGATTTTATAACGCCACCCATAATTTGCATGGTTGGGTGCAGACTGGATGTACAAATCAATCTTATGTTAGTTCTGGATTAACGACATGGGGAGATCAAACTAATGTCCTTTCAGCGGATCATAGTGTTAAAGTTGGGGGGTCGACAACCCCAAAATTTGGAAATGGGTTTTCCGATAGTGGATATAGGCAAATGTATATTAGGAATACTGCTAATAGAGTTACTCATGGTGGTGTTGGAGGTAACGGTGGTGCTGGTGCTAGATGGCAATCACAAGGAGCTTCTTCTGGATTAGGAGGTTATAACGGATATGAATCAGGCAATATAAATGGATATAATACTAGTACAGGATTTGCAACTCACCAAAATTTAGCTTTATATAAAGGTGGTAATGGGGGAATTGGTGGAGGCTGGGGTATAAATGGATCTAACGGTAGTCCATCAGGTAATGGCACTGCTGGTGGCTCTGGACAGGCGGCCGGGAATGCTATATCAGGTAATATATTTTTAACTCCAGGGTCAAATACTGGTAATGTTAATTGAAGTATTACTTAGATATTGCTCATATAATATAACATATAAGTCAGTTAGACATAAAAATCCATCTATAGAATCATATGCTGTATTCTTTAAACCTAAATTATATTTAACAGATTCCATCTCTCTTTACGGATTGGTTGGTTATGGTCATACAAAAACATCACTCGACTATATTACTAGACAGAATGGTGGTCTAGCACAAGGCATAGGCATAGGTTATGATATTACAACATCAACTGAAATAACTTTTGATTATACAGTGTATCCTACAGTGGACACTACTTATAGAAGAGACGATGAACAACAGAATAATAATTTACAATTAAGCGTATTACACACCTTCTAAAGAACCCCGAGTGGGGTTCTTTTCCTGTGACAAAAAAGAAATAACAACAAAGAGATAATATAATTGTAAATACAGAATAAAAAGGAATATAAATGTCATTTGAATATATGAAAGGTATCCAGCAGAAAGTTGATAATAATGAAGTTGTTAAATTATTAAGAGGAGCTTTATCCGATGAATTAATAGCTATTCATCAATACTGGACCCAAATGAAAATTATACAAGGTGTTCATAAAGATGCTATAATAAAAGAACTTGCGCAACATCGGGACGAAGAAACAAAACATGCTAATATGCTTATGGAAAGAATTTTACAACTTGGAGGTAATCCCGAGATTCGTCCAATGGATTGGGATAAGTTTACAAATTGTCGTTATAAACCTGCAACTAATTGGGATCAACGCTCAATATTAGAAACAGCCTTGAGTGGAGAAAAGTGCGCTATACAACATTATACTAAATTAGCCGAATTCACAAGAGTACGAGATATAACAACCTATGATATAGTAAGAGATATTCTTGAAGATGAATATGAACATGTAAGAGATTTAACTTCTTTAGAAAAAATGATTGATCAAAAGAAAGAATCAAAACACGCTCCAAAGAATAAGGAATAATTATGGCTAGAGCGGATACAAACACATTACTAACATTACTTAAAGACCCTAAGTCTATAGATTTACATAAAATGGCTGAAAGCCGAGCTGGGGTTGATATAGATCCGTCTATGAAGCAGGAATTTATTAAAGATCGGGCTAGACATAAAAAAGTTCGAAATATGGACGAATTATACAAAAATCTCAATGATATGGAGAAAAGCGGCGCCCTTGACATGTGGATACAAAAATTTAATAAAAGACAATACTTAAAAGAAGATATTATTCAAAGTATAGAAATATTCCAGAATATCCTATTAGAAAATAACAATTTAACTTTTATGTTAAATAAAGAAAGAATTGTATCTCTTATGCAGGAAATGGATGGTGCTGCTGCCGCTGGTATGACCTCAGTCGGAATGGGGCCAGCTGCAACTATGGGAGGCCAACCATCTAAGAATAGGTCAAATCAACAATTGATTAATTGTGGTCCAGAGGGAACCTTATCCGATTGTTCTAAAACTCACCAAGATATAAATATAAGTACCAAAGGAAATTAAATGCCAGGGTCATCAAAAAAAATTAAGAAATATTTAACAGTAGAAAAAAATAAAATTTCTACTAAGGTTAAAGCTAGAATTATTCTTAATTTAGAAGAATATAAAAGTATAAATGAACTTTATGGTGAAGATATAGGAATTAACGAAATAGATGACGTCATAGAGCTGCCAGGGTTTTTTACTCTCGAATTTCCGGAGGATGAAGATAGCATAGATTTTTTTATACCGTACAGTGTTTTTTTATTTAGACCAAAGAAATTTAGTAAGACTAAAGATCGTATGATCTTGGAATTTGAACCTAATGATCTAGTATTTTATGCAAATTATAAAGAAAATGATACAAATATTAGAGTACTTAAATCCTTATTTGAAAATGGTGTAAAATATTTAGGAGATAGACCTGACCAATTAATTACCGCTATATGGCAACAAATGATGCCGGCCAATACTCCATGGTTTCATCTTGAATTAATTGTGAGCCAACTATATGGTACTTACGATAAAAATGCTAAAGATATAGTACCTTTAAGATTAACTAATCATGCTTATAGTAAAAAATACATTATGAATCTAAAAAATTCAGCGCATAATCTGAATCAAAGCATGCCTATTTTATATGGATATTCTAAGGATGCGCTTAGAACTATGGTCCAACGTAAAAAGAAAGGTATAAATAGTTTCTATGAAAATATTGTTAGTGGTGATTATGAAGCCCTAATTGATCCAGATAAAGCTTTTAAAAAATAATGCCTCCTGGGCATTATTTTTCCTGTCTTGAAAAAAGGACAGGAAAAGACCAGCTTAGCTGGTCTTTTTATTAAGCTGGCATTCCAGGTGCTTGCGGCATTCCAGGTGCTTGCGGTGCTGCAAATGCTGGGTCCATTCCAGGTGCTTGTGGCATTCCAGGAGCTTGTGGTACTGGTTGAGCATATCCTTGTGGTTGTTGTGGTTGAGCCTGAGGAGATGCTTGCTGAGCTCCGGCTTTTTCAAGCTCCTGAACCTCAGTAACTACCAATTTAGGGAATGACATTTTAGTTCCATCCTGTTTAGTAAAAAATGAAAATACCATAAAGCCTTTAAGTTTTGTAGTATCTCCAGAAGTAATTCCTGATTGCTGAACCAGGTCTGGTTTGATATAAACTTCAAAATCTCCATCTTCCCATTGCTGTTCTCTATTTTTAGAAGCAAATGTTATTACTTGTTTTGCAAAATTTGCTGTTACTTGCTCTGTTTTAAATGTTCCGGTTAGTGTTACTTCGTTTGTTTTTTGCATATTTTATTTCCTTGTAATTTTTATATTAGGCTTCGGTAGAAGCAGTTTCATTAGTATCTAGGGTTTCTTCAGTCATAGGTAAAATGGTGAGTCCGCTATCACCATTAGTGATCAACGTTTCAATTTTCTCAATAATTGATTGTCTAGCCAATGATACTATATCATAACTAACCTTCAATCTATTCATTTCAGTTTGAATTGTACTAGCATCTTGTATTGCTGCCATTGCTTCCGAAGATGCATCGCTGGCATCATATTCGACACCATTAATATTGATAATAGTGGCTGCTCTAGCTTCTGTTTCCATAATAATTCCTTGTAGTGTTTTTTTGCATATTATCCTCTATGCTTATTTATATATTTATATATTGATTATATAAGAGCACAATTATTCAAAAGTTCAATAAAATCAAAAATAATAACAATAAAAAACGGGCATTGCTAACCTATGTTAGCAATGCCCTATAAATAAGATATCCTAAGATGTGCCACATTAAGATAAGGTCTAACATCTGCTTTTGATCTCCCCTAGATCATACTCTGTTCTAAAATAATGGGTATCAAATATTCGAATCTCAATAGTATCCCTTACTTTAATCTAACTAGTCATCTAATCCATCTTCGAAAGATTTTGACATATACTCTATGTTAACATCTTCTGAATAATATCCATTTGATTCACCAACCCATCTCATATCAATTCTACCCTTAAAGGTGGTTATTGTGTAAAAGGTTGCTGTACCTGATTCATAGACTTCAGCCGTTTCGCTAATATCAACAACTTTCTCTTCAATATCTAGGATAAAAGAATTAATCATACGTTTAGTATCCCCATCCACTTGGGCAACTCTAACATCCTCACAACAATCATGGTGATGGTAAAACCTGAGTGAGGTACCATCGTAAAAATGAATAGCAGCCTCTTCGGCCCCTTCTGCAAAGCCAGTAAATTTCACTATTTTTTTACCAATAACCTGATTTACTATCGTTTTTAAGTTATACACTGTCATTTAATATATCCTAACCTTTACTTTTTATAAAACATAAACCATTTTTTAGTTCTACTCCACATTGCCTTATGAATTTCTGATGCTGCATCGGCAAGAATATTAAAACCAATTAATCGGGCTATAAAGCCAATAAATGCGGCGGCGGCTGCAATAGCTAATAGTACTGTTGAAATCATAGCTAAACCTAAAAGTATAGCTACAACCATTTTAATTAAAATTGTCATTAATCCTCCTCTATATTTGATTTTTGTGAGATTAACTTTTGAGTTAATCTATGTAATATATACATAATACTGATTATTGATGCTACCCATATTATCATAGGAAATACTAATGCGATACTGAAGATTATCGCTGATATACCTAAATATATGGTAAATATACCACGAGGCGTTTTTATCATAGTTAAGTAATCCTTGCTATATAATGCTAGGAAATATCCTCTATGTTTAGCCTCTCCTATTATAACAGTGATAATAGGTGTCAATACAACGACTACTATCAAAACAATTGTTATATTATCTCTAATCATATTAGACCACTGAGTCATATCTAAAAATATCATTCTACTCTCCAGATGAAGAGATTGATAATAGAGCGTTATTTCCTTCGGCTAACATTACTTTAGGTTTTACCCCATCCCATCTATCGATGGCAGCTTTATCATTTTCTAGTTGTTTATATGCAAGAACCTCTTTAGTTAAAGACTCTGAAATTTTATTATTAGCCTCGGCTATAGCGTCTGCTTCAATAATTCTAGCATCTGCTCTACCTTGGGCCTCAATACGTCTTGAATCTGCTTCACCTTGTGTCTTGGCCACTCTTTTTTCAGCCTGCAATTTAGTTTTAGCAACGTCTTGTTCTGCTTGTTGTTTTTCCATAATAGAATGCTGAAGTTGTTGTGGTAAATGTATCATCTGGATACTGGTCATAGTAACAGTTACACACCCTTCACCAAACATATTAATAAATGCTTTATTCAATTCTTGCTTTATTTTAATACTGTATAACTCTCGTTTAGCATTAAGCTCCTCAAATGTAGCTGAGCCAATTGTTCCTCTAGAAATATCACGGACCTTAGTAATAACTGCTTTTGTATCCCATGTATAATCTACACCATAATTAATTCTCATGCTTGGAGCGCATAAACGACTTAACTTATAATTTACCGCCATATCAATGGGAATAGTCATATTTTTAGAGGTAATAATTTTAACTGGTGCATCATAGATAATATCTAGGGTATCCGGCAATGTTTGAGTTTTAGTATTCATAATCAGCGATTTATTTTTTGTATTCATAACTTCTAGATCAGCTAGTGGATTCAAACTAAAATGAAAGCCTTCTAGTACAGGGTTCTTTTCTACTGAACCTGAAATAATTTCGACCCCTGCCTCGCCAGAATCAATTGTTGTCATATAACACCCTGATAGGGTGAAAACAGATGTTGCTGCCAAAAGGCTCATTTTTAAAAAGTTTTTCATTATTTTTTCCTTTATTTATATAAATTTTTTAATTGGCATAGTTCCCCAGTCGGTCCACGGAACCGTACCCAGATGGTATCACCTTTAATTAAAGTAACAATACCTTTACTGGCATTATCAACTAAACTTTCTAAATGATCAGGAACATAATATACCCAATCATTTATTTTTATATCTGTTATATTTTCAATATGTTGCATATTTTAACCTGCGTTTTTTATGATCCAAGCACGACTGTTTCACCTGCTTGAAGTAAATCTGCTATTTGATGTCTCATATTATGAGACATATTAAGGGCTTCTAATCTATCTGGCTTATACTCATAAACCAGATTTTCAGCTAGGGGCTTCGGATGGTTACCTATATGAACATATGTATGCTCATATGATACTAAACTCCCTATAACCAATTCATCATCTGACATATATATTACCATATCTCCTGGACTGAGGGTGCTAATTTCATCAATTGTTTTCATTTTCTATCCTTTAAGTTCTAAATAACACTCATACTCGGCGAGTATAAGTTTTCTTAGTTTTTTTTGATTAATTATTTTTTCTTCCTCTGATTGAGGATTTGAAGCAAAAATTGCAGCTCTGAAATAATCATCAACAATCCACCAAAAGCTAACTTCGATGTCATTAATAATAAGATTAAAACATAGTTCATGGTCATCAATCCAAACCATCTCTGCATCTGGATCTCGTCCAAAACTAACAACAAGTTCTTCATCGCCTTCAGCAATACTTTTAAGAGCCTCTCTAGATTCGTCGGACATCTTTGGGATGTCCGGATAGTATCTTCTACTCATTTTAACTCCTTTGCTTAATAATATCTAACCAATTCATCGATTGTATATTGAAGTTCATACCCTTTAATAACTCTGTCGGTATCTGATTTAAATGATAGGGTAACCAACATTTCTTTCGCATTAAATTTAAGTCTGATCCTATTCGACTTGAATAGAGTAGTATTTTTTGGACATTTACCTTTGATGTAGGCATCAAAGGCTTCGACACAATTAGCATATACCCAACTGTGATCGACCGATATCTTCTTTGGACTTAAGGCACTAAAAACACTTAAAAGCTGTTTATTGCTATACCCCTCTAGTATTTTGGTAGGGTCTTCTGTAGGAGATAATCCTCTAAATAGGTAGGCAACCTCTAAGTTAGATCTCTGAATTTCATTGAAATCACTTCTTGATCTAACCTCAGTCATAGCTTGGGAAATATATCTTTTTAAAAGCAATCCATCTTGAGCAGAGTGACCATTTTTTTTATGAAGATATTCTCGTTTAGCAATAGCAGCTACTACTTGTTGATGGTTAATTTTTGGTTTGTGCATAGTTTGCCCCTTATTATTTTTAGTGTTTTCGGTGATTACCTTCTCTTTTGAATACCAAGTATACTGTATATCCATACTTGATATATCATTGATATCATTAATATCCATATCTAACTTACTGTTTATAGTTTTTAGGATATAATTCTCCCAAACCTCAACGAGCCACTTTAGATCTAAGGAATACCTCATATTAATAGTTGGTCTATAGTAGCACTTTAAGATATCATCAATCATCAAATTAATAAGTTGAGTCGGAGGCACTTTACCCATCTTTTGTGAAATAATTTTGATGTTAGCACGACTTAATATTACTTGCATATCAGGCGCAGTCGGGTCTGTGTTTAATAGACGACTTAATGTATCGGCAACTTCCGGACAATCACTTATACTGATATCAAGGTGGTTCTCTATATCCCGAATTTTTAACGCATCTAGATTCAAACTTATGTTTTTCTTTCTGAGTCTTCCTCGACCGGCAGTCGCTGAGACTTTTGGTTTTTGACCGCAACCTCCCTTATTGGTAGTTACCTGAACAAAATCGTACTTTAATTGAAATTTTAATGCTCCATTATTAATCAGGTCCTCGGCATCATCTATTCTAAAATTGTCCATAACTAGTTTTTCAAGATTGATAAAAGTGGCCGCCCATTTTCTGAAATCTCTTTAGTAATTAAAAGATCCAAATACGCGATACTATTATTTTTAGTCTTGAATCTCCGAGCAATTGTTGACCATAAGTACGGTATTCTAGTCGCCGAATGAATACCAGTATTTCTCTCAAGGTAGCCTTTTAGGCTACCTTCGAATCCATCCATCGATGATATCTTATGACGACCATCACTTACAATATCGTTATCAACAATCCATCCGCTGATTGATATTTCTATAACTAATAATCCAGGTCTTGGATTTGTCAGTTGTAACCACTTTTTACAGCTCATTTTTTATCCTTTAATTTTTTTAATTTTTTTATCTGTTAATTTATAAAACATGCTTTCTGATATCATATAAAGTATCAAAATCTGTATTTAAAACGGCGTTGTCAGTTCCGGGTTTTTATAAATAATATCTTTCTCCCAAAAAGAATGCGATTCTAATTCATTCTGTAATATAAAATCTATATTTCTTTAGTTTTTTCTGTCCCCTGAATAATGATAATCCATTTTTATTCTTCTTTATTATTTTAATGTCCGGCTGGGCCTAACCCAATACCAATTGATGCTTTATCTAGTCCAATATAATACTCGGTTGCTTTTTGATGCCTTTGGTCTGTAGCAAATTTAAGGGCTTCCATCATATCAGGGGTAGTGGCTCGACTTTCCATTTTCTGACGAATTAGGATAGCTTTTTGAAATTCCTCTTCTCCTAGATTATTTAACTCTTCAAATAATTTATAAAACTCGATTTCATTATCTGTCAATTCTACTCGTAATTCTCCAAATAGTCTTTTTTTGGTTTCGCCTTCTGGATAAAATTGATTGTTATTTTTAACATAGTCTGAGTTAGCATTTAAAAATAGAACAGACCCATCATCTTTAAGTAATTTATGCAAACCATTAACAATTCCCTCAACACTAACAGATATAGGCGCTTTACCCTGCTTGATAAATGAAAGGGTATCCCCTACTATAAAATAGGATAATGGGTAATCTTTTTCTTTTTGAATACTTAATCTTTTAATAGTATCCCCTCTAGGATAAAAGTCATAATCCCCTAAATCATTTAGGTCAATAATAGTTGTTAATTCTGATATGGTATGCCTAAATGTCAACCCCTCCTCAGGGGTTGCCTCAACCAAAGTACCTGTAAAACTCCCATCATTAGAAGTAACCTTTACCTCGTCGCCAATTTCCAATTGACTTGGTAATATAATACTTGCTCCATGCATAGATATCCTTTATTATTTTTAAATTTCTGAATTTTAAATTTTAAATTTTAAATTTTTTTGTATAAAATAGCTTTATCCCATAACCCATCAAAGGATTTATAGGAATCAAATAAGTGTTCTTGTGTATAATTAGAATTAATATATTCCCAAAAATCTGGACCTCCAGTACATCCGCCTTCTTCGTTAATACTTAGAATCCAATCATGATTTGGATTATTTTTAAAGAATGTTATATAGTCCTGCTCATTTGAATCAGGAACCCATGAAATAGTAATCATATCATAATTTTCGTTTGAAACTGATTTCATATTTCCTAGACATAGGCTACCTTTTACCAGTAAGGTATTATAGATTGGGCTTTTACTTAACCCCCAACCTTTAGTTTTATCGATAATTTCATATGTGATGGCGTTGCCCTCTAAACCAATATCTAGAAGAAGTTTAGTCAGTGAGCCATGCCCAGCCCCAACCTCGAAAAAATTGTTAATATCCTTCTTTTTAAATACATCATCCATTTCTGATAAGAATTCCTGATTAAAAAGTGCAAAACCAAAATGCTCTATATATTCTTCTCTACATCTGAATCCATTTTGTATCTTTTTAAAAGATGGATCTGTATTTGATGGAAGATAATTTAAGTCGTGATTAAAAACATCATGCACCAATTTTGGGTTTCCTAATAAGGCATGCCTATCAAAAGGCTCTATATCTTTTTTACCCATTAGTCTAAAATCTCCTCAATATTATTTGCAGATTGCATCTCACCAAAAAGTTGTCCAAGTAGATAAGTTTTTTTTTCTTCTTTAGAAGATACTGTAAAAAAATCCCATCCGAACTCTGGGGCTTCGCTGATAGTACGAACTTGATTATCTGGCATATGTACTATACTATGAGTACTCGAAGAATTGGTTGCCAATCCAAATCTAAAGTTTCTTATTTGAGATTTTGGTATCATGATAACTCCTGTTTAATAATATCATCTGCTACTTGATAACGCCAAGATGTTAAAAGTTCTTGTTGTTTTTTCGTTTTAGGAGCTTCGAGAGATACTTCAACAGCTCCTCCAAATCCAGAGGTAGTCTGGAAATCATCAATATTTTTTTGGACTTTAAAAAAAATATCTTTAAAATCTTTATAATCATAAACCGTTGTAGATATTTCCTGCAACGGTTTGGGACCGTCTTTAAAGATGGTCCCAGTTAGTGTTATTACCACAATATTTCCTTCTTATCAATAACTTTGATTAGACCCTTACAAGCCACTGTTTTTCCTTCTTCTTGGATTTTTTCACCTGGGGCAAAAAGATCTTCACGACCTACATATTTCTTAATATCCATGAATAGATCTGAATGTTCAGATGCTTTAAGAAATTCGGCCAACTTGGGCCATCGTTGGTCTAATGTATTTCTAGTGATCCATCTGATCTTTTCGAATACATCACCAGGATTTTTAAGACCTGCCTCTTTAAACACATTAATTAATCCTGGTATCTCTAGGATTTTTTTTTCAAGTACGTGTGTCGCACGAAGAACTTCGCGAGATACTACATAATTTAATTCTTCCTTTAAAGGTAAAGGTAGATTAATGACCTCGGTGGTGGTTACTACAAAGCAAACATCGTCGATATTCATCGTTTTATATTTGGCTCGAGGCGTATTTTTATACGAGGGGAGTCTGTAATCAGTCCCTTGAACCCGGACAACTGTCTCATGATTATTCAAATTCAAAAAACTCTGTATTTTAAAAGTTTTCATAGTTTTTTCCAAACGGTCAATAGTGATTCAATTGACTCGGCAGAGTCAATTAAGTCTTCAGGTGACTCGCATAGAGCCACTAGAAGACTATCATAAGCCTCGGATTCAAATCCGAGACTTATGAGGTCGTATTGTACAGAGGCTGCTGCCTTCTCGCAGCCTCCTATTGGTCTACTCAAAGACTGAGACATGTCCTCAAATAGTTGTTCTTTAGTATATGCCATTCTATTCTCCTTAAAAATAAATCAGTTGATGTCATTATTTGACATTCTAAATAGAGATTGAGCTCTAGACTCTATGCTATCAATTGATCGATAGCCTCTCTAATATTATATATTTATAGTTTCAAGAAGTAATTCTAAAGTGCTCTAAAGGAGCAAACTGCTCCTTTAGAGCACACTGCTCTAAAATAATTCTTGTGCTCAATAAAAAGATAATGACTTTAAACTTATCTTTATTATAGTATATAACTATCTTTGAAAAATACTATTTAATAAACTCAAAACAATAAGTATGAACAAAGTAATATCTATAATAAATTAAAGGAGCTCAATGACCAAAGAAGAAATAGATTTAATATTTCCGCCGAGTTTAGCTGGGCTTGCTCAAATATCAGACCTCAGAGTTTTATTGTCTAAATTATCATCAAATGATCAATTAGGGGGGTATAGACCTCTTTGAAGTTCAAACAATGCCTGACAGAGATGCCCTAGACGCATCTCAAGGGGATATATCCAAAGTTCAATTTAACCTACAGGGAAATCCTGAAACATTTATATACAATAATAATACATGGAAAACTTTGGTTGAAGTTCCTTCTGGATTAGGCGGAACTAATTATACCAAACGAACAGAAGTATTCGAGATTACACAACTCGAAGAAGATTTTCAAGAAATCCATTTATTACAGATACCGACCCTTTTCGACCATTTATTCGTATATGTAAATGGCCTTTTAATTATTGAAGGTGCTTCTAGTGAATTTACTAGAATAGGTAACGCAATTCAATTTTCGAATGGCGTAATATATAAAGATGATATTATACAAGTTAAATATAGCTACTAATTAGATCGTTGATGTAAGTTTTAAAATTTATTATCTCAATAATATAAATATCCAAAATACAAAGGACGCCAATATGGCAAGAACACAAATAAGAGGTAATACTCAAATAATAGATGCTACTGTAACATTAGCAAAATTACAGGATAATTTTATTGCCGGAGCAACATGGAATTTAGATACAGCGAATACGGCTACAATTACGGGACTACAAGATCCCATAAATGCGAATGATGCTACAAATAAAGCGTACGTTGATGGTCTTATATCAAGCGCTGCTAAAGGACCTGATGGTTATGCAACTCTAGTATCTGGGGATTATCCTCAAGCGTATAAAGGTAATGCTATTCAAGAAGGGGATTCTTTTTATATTACTGATATAACGAATGGTACTGCTGTTGGTTTGAAGAATGTTAACCTAGGTGATATGTTAGTTGCTTTAGTTGATTTAGAGATAGCTAATCTTCCAGCACAAGCGACTGCAGGTGCAGGTCTCGTTCAGAATGGTATAAATTTCGATATAGTATCTAACAATAACGGTATTGTTATTAATGCAAATGATATTGTACTTACTGTTGGTTCTACAAATGGAAATTCACTAGAAATTACAGCGACTGGTGTAGAACTAGCTTCTACTATATCAGGCGCTAGAATATTTTCAGGAACTGTTACCGTTCAATCAGATCTTACTGTTAGTACAAACGCAACAATTTCTGGTAATTTAAATGTATCAGGAAATACTACTTTAGGTACTACAACTAAGTATAGTAAAGAATTAGTATGAAATTTAATAACCAAAAATTTAATATTATGACTAATATTAATAAGATTAACAATGATGAAATTAGTCCTGATGATAAAATATATCAGCTAGAAACTTGTGCAAATAATACAAGAGATTTTTTTAAAACATATGGTCAAGCTTGGAAACATTGTTCGAAAAAAGAAGAGTTTCAAATGGTAGAGACAGTAACGCATGGTGCTAACCCAAATTTAGGGCCTGCTAATAGGTGGGATATCCAGGAGTTATTAGAATATCCCAATTCTGATAAAAAAGAAAAGCGACCCTCAATATACGAAGGGATTTCGTTTAAAATAAATAATTTAATAGAAGAATTTTTTAATTCATCGAAAACTCCAGATATTAATGATTATCGAACAGGTGTATATGCGGCTGCTTATCTGGACCCTCAAGGGGTAAATAAGATATGGAAATACCTTGGAAAATTAGGATTGCCTATGCAACACCAAAAAAATGCTCACGTTACTATTATGTATAGTAAAACTAGACCTCAATCAATACCAAAGATGGACTTTAATCAAGGGGATGTTACTCCTATAGGTTTTGGTATTTATGGTAAAGGTAGTTCATCGGACCCTTATGTATTAGTATTAAAACTTCAAAGCCCATCATTAGTTAAAAGTCACCAAGGATTAAGAAAACAAGGATTAGTTCCAACTTATAGGGATTATAGTCCTCATCTAACCCTAGTTTTGGACATTAATAGATTATTTCCAGGACTAAAAAAACTAACTCCAAAACAAAAGGATAATATAACAAACGTTTTTGATAAAATGATTCCGGAATTACCGAGAAGCATTAAAATTCAAAAGGTTGAGATTAGTCCTAGATAAAAGGAAATTTATGCGGAATAGCAATAACACAGAAAGCTCTATTGAAAACAAAATTGACTCTTTGGTAAATACCGCTTTAAAACCAACTAATAAGTTCGTGGATTTTATTGAAGAACCTGCAAAAAAAGAACCATTTTTTAGTAAGCTTAGAAAAAGAATTTATACAGATCCAACTAAATTATCCAAGGCAGATAATGCTAAAGAATGGATGACTCTAATGGGAGCAGGTACTATAGGTTCTCATCTCCCAGCGTTAGCCTCTGGTGAAGTTAGCGCACCTATTTTAGGTGCGCTAACTGCTGGGAATATGGCTAAAGGTGCAATGATAGGTCCTCTCTTAAGTGGCGGTCGTGATACGCTCGCAAAATCAACCTTAATACCGGCTGGTGTTGTCGCGTTAACGACCCCTGCTATTAATGCGATCGGTTCTCATCTTGGATTAGGAGATGAAGTTGATTTTATGCCAGAAGCCAGAGCGGGATTAACAGGAGCAGTTGGATCAGGTATGTGGGCCCTCAGAAATAGAAAAAATACTAATAGACATTATTATTAAAGAACATAAGAACATAAGAATATAAAGAATGCAAGGATTAAAATATGACATTTAAGAAACGAACTCTAGAAGAAGCGTCTAAAACTTTTGACTTTCGATATAGTAAACCACTATCAAATACTTTAAAAAAGGTAGGTAATAAATTACCAGGAGCTTTAGGTGGAAATGCTTTAAATAATATGTCAAGGGGTATATCTATGAATAGATCCGAACTCGCGACATCAATGAAAAATGCTAGAAAAGAGGGTAATATCGGAAAAGCAACCGCCTCCGCGATGTCAGAACTAAATAGTCCTTATGTCGGGGCTCAAGACAGTAAACAATTCAAGAGCCTTCAAAAAGGAAGTTTAACCAGAGGAGCAATGTCAGATGATTCAATATATAAAGCTATTGATTCTAATCCTGGATTCATACGTGGTTCTAAGATATCAACTACTGAGAAACTAGGCAATAAACTTGGTCGGGGTATTAAAAATACAGTCGTACCCACCATTTCAAATACTGCTGTAAATACTTTCAATAGCCTAAATAAAGGTTTTGATAACGCCTCTATACATGCGGGGGTAGTCGCTCAAAAGGGAATAAATTCCCTCACTAGCAATTTAAGTGATAGATTGAATAACTCATCAATGTATAATACTTTATTATCAAAATTAGGACAGAGAACCTCATCACCATTTGATAAATATATTACCCCGTTAAATACCGAGACTAATGTTGGGAGACCTCTAAAGACCAATGTCTTAGATCCAGGAATGGTGAAAACATTGCAAAATCAATTAAAAGGCCTATAAAGATGAATAAAGAAATGACTAAAAGTGATAAATTATTTTATGGCACCTTAGGTGGATTGGGAGCTGGAACCACAGGTTTAGGATTATTAGGTAAATTAAGATCTAGATTAAATAATAATCACGGTGACCAATCAAGCGAGGGCGAATAATCTAGATCCTTATAGCGATAAGTATCCATATTTTGCGAATAAATATTTTCGTGGTGAGTTTATTGCCCCAACTGCGGCCGATAGACTAGTCGATGCTTCTGCAGCTAAAGTAGGTGAACTTGTTGATAGATATCAATTATATGACCCAAAAGCATCGTTAGCTTATGATACAGCAGAAATGTTTAATAAAATCAATCAATAGCTATATCAAAAAATATACAGGTGGTTTATACCTGTATATTTTTCCTGTCTCTATTTAAGTATAAGAAAATCTAAGCCTAATTGAAGGTTGAACAAAGGGTAAAAGGATATTTATGGAAATAGATCTTAGAGATAAGAATACGCTTGATTCAGACGGAAAACCCGTAGATAAAGCTAGGGAATATCTCAAAATTATTATTACAGCACAGAACCGAGAAATTAATAATAAAAACTTTTTTGAAAAACATCACATTATACCTAAGGCATGTGGTGGTTTAGATTCAAATGAAAACCTTGTTTTCTTAACCCCAGCGGAACATTATATATGCCATTTTTTATTAACTTTTATTTACCCAGAGGGTAATCTACACCGGAAGATGGTCTATGCCTGGAACTGTATGAATAACACTAGAAAAATTCATGATAAAAGTGATATTTTTAAAAACTCTGAAATATACTCTAAATTAAAACAGGAATTTTCTTATTTTAGTTCAGTATCTAAGTTAGGATCAAAACATTGGGCATCTAAAAAAGTATATCAAATTAATCCGATAGATGGGAGCATTATTAAATTATGGAAAGCTCAGAGTGAAGCAGCCTCCTTTTTAAAACTGAAGAGAGGCTCTATTACAAAAATAACATCTAAGAAACTTATTCAAAAAGTTGGAGATTTTTATTGGGCATATCCTGAAAATTTATCTGAGGTTCGGAAAGAAATTTTATTAAAGATTCAAAACCAGGTATTATTTAGAGTATGTCCTATTTCAGGTAATATCCTGGATAAAGACAGTATCCAAAATTTAAAAAAAGAGTATAAATTACATAATGCTGTTATTACCAATATAGCGAAAACGAATACGAGAAAAACGTCAAAAGGGTTTTGTTGGGCAACAATTAACACATTAAAAGAAACCCAAAAAAATATTGAGAAGTTACCTGAATTTAAAAAAGGGATTATGCATCCACAGGCTAAAACACTTTATCAACTAGATCCAGATACTGGGCTGATAATAGATAGTTTTGAATACGCTAAAAATGTTTTAATTAAATGGCCAACTTTTAATTATCCGAACATATGTACAAGGGCTAGAACTTTTAAAACATATAAAGCCAATAATTTTTGCTGGGCTTATGATGATACCCTGGATGAAACTCAGAAAAATATAAGGATGCAAAATGGAAATAGATCTTAGAGATAAGAATACGCTTGATTCAGACGGAAAACCTGTAGATAAAGCTAGGGAATATCTCAAGTGTAAAATGTCGCCTTTGTATTTTATCGAAAATTACTGTGCTGTTCCGGTTTCTGGGGGAATGATCCCAATAAAAGAATCTGAGTTATGGTGGAGTAGTCCAAAGTACAGACAGTTTATCAAGGCAGTCCACGAATTCGATGCCGTCGAAATGATGGCATCTAGACAGCATGGTAAAACAACCACGGCTCTCCTATATTATTTATGGGCCTTATTATTCTTTCCTAAGCTTCAAATTGAGTACGTTACTCTGGATAGTAAAAGAGCAGTTGATGCTATTAAAAGAATGAAAGAAATGTTGGCTTATTTACCAACCTGGCTTCAGGTGGGGTTTAAAGGAAAATCTGAGAAAGTAACTTATATTGAATTAGAGAATGGTTCAAGAATGAATTCAAACTACGTGTCAGGTTCAATTGATCCAGATAGACTAGGTAGGGGTATGTCTGCACCATTAATATATATAGATGAAACTGCCTTTATTCCAAAAGCGGATATTGTTTGGACAGCGATGCAACCAGCCATTTCTGCAGCCAGAGTTTTTGCGAAGAAAAATGGGTATCCTAATGGTATCCTATTTACAACCACTCCGAATGGAGCGGGTACCAACTTTTTCTATAATGTATGGGATAAGGCCTGGGATTCAAGCGAGATATTTATTGGTGACAGTGTTAAATATATAGAGAATGTCAATGAACATTTAAACTCTGATGATAATAAAAATAACTTTTGTAAATTTAAAATACATTGGTCTGAGACTAATAAAAATGAAGCTTGGTATAAACAACAGATTAAAGAATTGAACTTTAATATGAGAAAAGTAAGTCAAGAGCTTGACCTGGTATTTCTTGGATCAAGTAATGCTGTCTTTCCTGATGAGGTTCTACAAATGTTTGAACCAAAACAATTACAGAGTACAATAACAATGGCTTACGGTGAACAATTTAAGTTAACTGAGGAACTAAACCCAAATAGAACATATTTATTGGGGGTGGATACTGCTGCTAGTACTGGGGCTAAATCTGATTATAGTGCTATGGTATTAACTGATGCAATTACTGGAGATGAGGTTGGAAGCTGGCACGGAAAATTTTCAGTCGTAAAAAGATTTGCGGTTGTAGTTAAAAGTCTAATACAAGGATTAACCGAGCTTCATGCCCTAACAGAGGATACTCTAATTGTTATAATAGAACGAAATTCATTCGGATTAGGAACTATAGAAGAATTAATGTTTGATGATGGAGGTTTTGATTATACTAGTTATTTATATCATGAGATATTAAAGAATGGAGAACGTAGACCTGGTATATTGACGAATGCCAAATCTAGAGATA
>Ga0256840_1000839_pt1 | contig 30543 bp, 25 predicted proteins | sample 355202metaG_FD_185969 | JGI IMG/M metagenome (GOLD analysis project Ga0256840, IMG submission 185969) | Hydrothermal vent microbial communities from Mid Atlantic Ridge, Atlantic Ocean - 355-202 | ecosystem: Environmental > Aquatic > Marine > Hydrothermal vents | place: Atlantic Ocean: Mid... | reverse complement strand
GTTCGCGTAAATATCAGTGAGCCAGAGTTAGCTACTCAAATAGAGCTCGTACATAAGCACGCATTATTTTATTCTTTATCTTAATCATTTCGTTGTTGACACGAGGGAGTCCACATAAGCTAAAAAGAAGGGGGGAGACAAAATAATTAGCTTTTATGCCTGATCTAAACCAAATTTTTCGTGCAAGCTTCTTACAGCCAATTCAAGATATTTTTCATCAACAACTACTGATACTTTTATTTCTGATGTTGAAATCATATGAATATTTATATTTTCTTCGGCTAATGCTTTAAACATATCTGATGCAACGCCCGCGTGAGATCGCATTCCACCACCAATAATTGAAACTTTCGCTATTTTATCTTTACCACTACAGTTTTCAGCGCCAAGCTCTTTGCCTGTTGCACAAAGTATCTTCTTGGCTTCATCATAATCATTACGATGCACTGTAAAAGTAAAATCCGTTGCTCCATCTTCTCCGATATTTTGCACGATCATATCAACTTCAATATTAGCATCAGAAATCGGTCCTACTATTTTATAGGCTACGCCAGGCTGATCTGGCACACCTGTAATAGTTAATTGTGCTTCGTCTTTATTAAAGGCTACGCCTCGTACTAATACTTCTTCCATTATATCTTCCTCACGCGTAACCAGCGTACTTTTTCCATCATCGCCATCATCAAAACTAGATAGGACCCGAATTGGCATATTATATTTATGAGCAAACTCTACTGCCCGTATCTGTAAGACTTTGGAGCCTTGACTTGCCATTTCGAGCATTTCTTCTAAGGCAAGCTTTGGAATATGACATGCTTCAGGAACCATACGTGGATCAGTTGTATAAACCCCATCAACATCCGTATAGATTTGGCATTCATCAGCCCCTAAAGCTACTGCTAAAGCAACCGCTGTCGTATCTGAACCACCACGCCCAAGAGTGGTAATATTTCCATCACAATCAACACCTTGAAAACCTGCTACTACCACTACCTTACCTGCAGATAAATCATCTTTAATTTTACTTCCGTCAATTTCACTAATTCTAGCCTTACTAAAAGCATTATCGGTCATTACTCGTGCTTGTGTTCCTGTATAAGAACGTGCTGAACAACCTTTTGCCTCAAGTGCTAAACTTAACAAACCAATCGTGACCTGCTCACCAGTAGATAAAACAACATCCTTTTCACGTGCCGAACCATGTGGGTTAATTTCATTAATCAAAGCAACAAGTTTATTCGTTTCTCCTGACATTGCTGATAAAACTACAACAACAGATTCACCACGCTCACGATAACGAATAACGCGTTTTGCTACTTCTTGAATACGCTCGACAGTTCCAACCGAAGTTCCACCGTATTTCTGCACGACTAATTTAGCCATCTCTTAACTTCCTACTTGTTCTTTTACCCATGTAACAACTGACCCAAGTGCTTTTGGCAAAGCTTCAACATCTGTACCGCCACCTTGTGCCATATCGGGTCGTCCACCACCTTTTCCATTAATTTGTACAGCGACATGTTTTAATAAATCACCTGCTTTAATTAATGATGTTTCTTTCTTTGTTACGCCTGCAACCAAACTAATTTTTCCGTTTGCAACAGTTGAAACTACCACTGCAGCCTTTCCAAGTTTATTTTTAAGTTGATCGACCGTATCACGTAATGTTTTAGGGTCTGCACCTTCTAAATTTGCAGCAAGCACTTTGATCCCATTAACCTCTATTGCTTGTGATACCAACTCTGAACCCGCTTGTGTAGCTAATTTTGACTTTAGCTGATCTAATTCTTTTTCTAATAATCGAGATTTTTCTAAAATCAAATTTACCTTATCTTCTGCTCCATTAATGCCTGATTTAACTAGACTCGCAATCTTTTCTAACTGTGTTGCACGCTCATCTACCCAATCAAGTGCTGCTGCACCTGTTACTGCTTCTACACGGCGAACCCCAGCCGCAACACCACTTTCATTTATAATTTTAAATAAACCAATATCACCAGCTCGTTTCACATGAACACCACCGCATAGCTCTGTTGAATAACCAATATTTACCACGCGAACTTCTTCACCATATTTCTCACCAAACAGTGCCATTGCTCCTTGTTTGATAGCTTCATCCATCGTAGTAATATTTGATTTAGCTTCAGCATTTAAACGTATCTGTTTATTAACCATCTTTTCTACACGTGATATTTCATCTTTTGTCATCGCATCGCCATGAGAGAAATCAAAGCGCAAATGATCAGGTGTCACCAATGAGCCTTTTTGTTCAACATGGTTACCTAAGACTTCTCGTAATGCTTTATGCATAAGATGTGTAGCAGAATGATTCAGTACGATGGCTTGGCGACGATCTTCTGTCACCTGCGCGGTTAACGAATCGCCCACTTTTAATGTGCCACTTTTCATCGTACCGTTGTGAATAAATACATTTCCTTGTTTTTGTGTGTCTTTTACTTCAAAGAAGTTTGCGCCTGACACAAGCTCGCCTGTATCACCTACAGGTCCACCAGATTCTGCATAGAATGGTGTACTTTTAAGAATGACCTGCCCATCTTGACCCTCACACAGTTCATTGGCTATTTTGCCATTAATAAAAATTGACTCCACTTCAACATCGTCTTGGGTTTTATCATAACCGCTGAAATCTGTCTCACCTATTACTTCAAGTTTATCAGTGTAATCTGTATCAAACTTTCCCGTGGCTCGAGCGAGTTCGCGTTGTTGTTCCATTTCCTCTTCAAAACCAGCTTCGTCAATTGATAAGCCATGTTCACGAGCAACATCTGCAGTCAAGTCAACAGGAAAACCGTAAGTATCATAAAGTTTAAAAACAATTATCCCTGGAATAATGTCATGAATAGCTCCTCCTCCATAACCAGAACCATCATCAAACTCAATTACTCCATCACCCTTAATTACTTTATTAAGGATTTTCATGCCTTGGTCCAAGGTTTTAGAAAATCGTTTTTCTTCTTTTAAGAGAATCTGTTCTACGCTTGACTCCGCTTTAGCAAGCTCTGGGTATGCTTCACCCATTTCTTTAACCAGTGGCTTTACAATTTTATGGAAAAAAGCATTATTTAAACCAAGCTTATGTCCGTGACGTGCAGCTCTTCGAATTATTCTTCTAAGTACATATCCTCGACCTTCATTTGATGGCACAACACCATCAACAATTAAGAATGAACATGAACGTATATGATCTGCAATTACTTTTAGAGAAGCATTGGTCAGATCTTCTGTTTTCGATAGTTTAGCAATGTATTTAATTAGATTTTGGAATAGGTCAATATCATAGTTACTGTGACCATTTTGCAAGATTGCGGCTAGTCTCTCCAAGCCCATACCTGTATCAACAGAAGGCTTTGGTAAAGGATTCATTTCTCCACTTTTAGAACGATTGTATTGCATGAATACAAGATTCCAAATCTCTATATAGCGATCGCCATCTTCTTCTGCTGTGCCTGGAGGGCCACCCCAAATATGTTCACCATGATCGTAGAAAATCTCTGAACATGGCCCACAAGGCCCTGTATCACCCATCGCCCAAAAATTATCACTATCGTATTTCTTTCCGGGTTTATCACCTATTCTACTAATACGATCTGCTGGAAAACCTATTTTATTTATCCAAATATCTGCAGCCTCATCATCATCTTCATAGACTGTGACCCACAATTTCTCTGGTGGTAACATTGCTACTTTAGTGAGGTACTCCCAAGCATAGTTAATTGCTTCTTCTTTAAAATAGTCGCCGAAACTAAAGTTGCCTAGCATTTCAAAAAAGGTGTGATGGCGAGCTGTATAGCCTACATTTTCTAAATCATTGTGCTTTCCACCTGCGCGCACACATCGTTGAGATGTTGTTGCCCTGCTGTATTTACGCTTATCTTCTCCTAGAAAAACATCCTTGAATTGAACCATGCCCGCATTGGTAAAAAGCAAGGTTTTATCATTCCCAGGAATCAGGGAACTTGAGTCTACAATCTTATGATTTTTACTTTCAAAGAAATCGAGAAAACCCTGTCTGATTTCTGCGGTACTCTTTATTTTTTTAGATTCTTGTGGCATGTGGACTCTACTTGCGTTTATTAGCTTCGAAAGCGGTATTGTCTATGGTTGCACAAGTAGTTTCAAGGTTTTTATAAGTTTGAAAAAATCACCTGTATCACTTAATAAAACTTAGATTAAACCCCACTAGTACGCCACTGCATATCTAATCATTTCTGAATCGAATCCACGACCTAATAAAAACCGCATTTGCTTACTCTTCTGCTTATATTCTAATGGAACTATTTCCCCAAATTTTCTTTCTCTAATCTGTTTTGCTAAGGCAAACCAATCTACACCTGACTCTTGTATAGATGTATTGATCAATGATGTATTCACACCTCGCTGTTTCAACTCCGCTATTATTTTTATTTTCCCTTGTCCTCGTGATACTCGATAACGTATAAAACTTTCTGCAAATCGTTTATCACTGAGATAATCACTTGCTTCGAGCTCATCTAATAATCTTTCTAAATCTACACCATCCACATACTCTTTTTTTAATAACTTATTTTTCAATTCATGACGAGAATGCTCCCGCATGGCTAATGAATATATTGCAGAGTTTTTACAACGTGAGGCATTATCTCTTTTGCTAAAGCCTAACTTGCTCATTTTATTTTTCCTAAAAAAATCCCTCACGCAAAGGAGAGGGAAAACGGGGTACTAAACTAAATATGATTTACTTTGATTTTTTAGATACTTTTTCTTTTTTATCGTCTACATCCGATGAAGTCTCTACTTCTTTTGACGGTAATAGCTTTTCACGAATCAAAGCTTCTAATTCATCTGCAATTTCAGGATTCTCTTTTAGATATGTACCTGAGTTATCTTTGCCCTGACCAATCTTTTCACCTTTATAGCTATACCATGAGCCTGCTTTATTAACCAAGCCCTCTTGTACACCTAGGTCTAATAACTCACCAACATGAGAGACTCCTTCACCATAACGAATTTCAAATTCAGCTTGTTTAAAAGGGGGCGCCATTTTATTTTTAACTACTTTTACACGAGTGCTATTACCAATAATTTCATCACCCTTTTTAATTGCTCCAATACGACGGATATCTAAACGTACTGACGCATAAAACTTAAGTGCATTACCGCCTGTTGTTGTTTCTGGACTACCAAACATAACACCGATTTTCATACGAATTTGATTAATAAATACCACCATTGTATTTGAACGCTTGATATTAGCTGTCAATTTACGCAAAGCTTGTGACATTAAACGTGCCTGTAAGCCCATATGTGAATCACCCATGTCACCTTCAATTTCTGCTCTTGGTGTAAGTGCAGCAACCGAATCAATAACCACCATATCAATACCGCCTGAACGTACTAGCATGTCAGTTACTTCTAATGCTTGTTCTCCCGTATCTGGTTGAGATATTAATAGTTCATCTATATTTACTCCTAACTTTTCCGCGTAGCTAGGGTCGAGCGCATGCTCAGCATCAATAAATGCACAAGTTCCACCAGACTTTTGACATTCAGCAATGGCATGTAATGTCATTGTTGTCTTACCTGATGATTCTGGACCATATATTTCTATTACACGGCCTTTAGGCAAACCACCGATCCCAAGCGCTAAGTCCAATGTTAATGAACCTGTTGATATAACATCTATATTGCGCGCGGCGGCAGAATCACCCATACGCATAACAGTACCTTTACCAAACTGTCTTTCGATTTGTCCTAATGCTGCTGCTAATGCTTGTTTTCTTTGCTCATCCATTTTAGTAACCCTAAATTCAATTATTATTTCGTTTTGTTTGCATATTATTTTTTATGCATCGTTTTATACGGTTTCGTCGTTTGTTCTATTTTAAACACAAGAGCGAACAATAAGCAAACATTTATATTTGCTTAATTAATTCTACCAATGCAAATTCTACTGCCTGTTGTCGTATTTCATTTCTATCACCTACTAACAATAGTGTTTTTGCCAAAGGTGTCTCCCCTCGTTTCTTCCACCCAAAGCATACTGTTCCTACTGGTTTTTCTGCAGTTCCTCCTCCCGGCCCTGCAATACCACTGATTGATAATGCAATATCTGCCTGTGAGTTTTCCAACGCACCTTTTACCATTTCAATAACAACTTCTTCGCTCACTGCCCCATAGCGTTCCAAAGTTTTCTTTAAAACACCCAGCATATCTTGCTTTGATTGATTGCTATAAGTTACAAATCCTCGATCAAAAATGGTTGAGCTACCCTCCAAGTCTGTAAGGCTTTTTGCTACCCATCCTCCCGTGCATGACTCTGCTGATACCAAGGATAAATTATTTTCATGTAGTTTTTTTGAAACTTTTTCAATGATCGTGGTCATAGGTTCAATGCTTATAAGTCGATTAATTCAGTAAGGGTTAAGCTTAGTGATGCAACACTAAGTTGCAGCAGACCCATAATTATACCAAGGATATTATCATGTCCATAATAATCAAAATAGCAGCGCCACTCTTAGCAACTGCTTTCATTAGCGCTTGTGGTGGTGGAAGTAATACTGGTGAAAAACAAGATATTCCAATAACGTCCTCTTCTCACCTTGTTAAAAATAAAGCTGATGCTGTAAAATTCTTGAACAGATCAACATTTGGCCCAACCAATAAAAGTATCAATACTCTGGTGAGTAAACGCTCCTACGAAAACTGGCTGAATACCCAATTTAAAACTACAGCTACATTGCATACACCCAAAGTTAGAGCTCTGGGAATTAAGATGTGCGCCAACTTAGATAGTGATAATGAAATTCAAGTTGATTCTTGGGAGTATGCTTTTCCTCGCCATCAAATCTGGTGGGAAACTGCTATGCATGGTAACGACCAATTACGTCAGCGCGTTGCTTTGGCTCTAAGTGAAATTCTTGTAATTTCAGACTCTGATGGCCTAGGTCTTAGTAGTTATCAATTAGCAGTTACCAGCTATTATGATGTATTGGTAAAACATGCCTTTGGTAATTACCGTGAACTACTTGAAGACGTTACACTACACCCAGCCATGGGTGATTTTTTAAGCATGACACGCAATCAAAAAGCTAATAAAAGTAAAGGTATCAGACCTGATGAAAACTATGCACGAGAACTCTTACAACTATTTACAATTGGCGTACATGAGCTAAACCTCGATGGGACAAATAAATTAGATGGTAGTGGTAATGCCATCCCAACTTACAACCAAAAAACAATTGAAGAGTTTGCAAAAGTTTTTACTGGCTGGAATTACGCTGATAAAAGCTGGGATCGCTATGCTGGCGATGCAGACCGCACTAAGCCACTTATTGGTATAGAGGAATACCATGACACATCTGATAAATACCTACTGAATAATGCAATTAGTCCCAATGGGCAAACTGCCCAAGATGATTTAACTTTTGCGCTCGACAATATATTTAATCACCCTAATATTGCGCCATTTATTAGTAAACAGCTCATTCAACGCTTAGTTACAAGCAACCCTACACCTGAATACGTAAAACGTGTTGCAACTGTTTTTAATGATAACGGTATGGGTGTTAAAGGTGACTTAAAAGCAGTCGTTAGTGCTATTTTACTCGATGATGAAGCGTTTGCCGAAATCAAACCTAATAGCTTTGGAAAATTACGTGAACCACTTCTACGAATGAGTCATCTTTGGCGTGCTTTTAATATGCAAAAGTCGCTGAAGGTAGGTCACTATTGGCACCCTGAGAAAACGTGCGGACAAGGAAACTACCCGTATTATAACTTTTGGACAGCAATTGCTAATTTTGGAAAGAAAACCACCCAAAATCCTCTCGGAGCTAAATCTGTTTTTAACTTTTTCCGTCCCGATTTTTCACCCAGTGGCATTTTAAATGAGCAAGGCTTAGTTGCACCAGAGTTTCAAACCGTTAATGAAAACTCCTTGACAAGTAACACCAACCTTCTCCATGAAATGCTACTAGATTTTAGTGACGACAAAATAAGTACCGCAGTATTAGACTCGCATTCAAAACTTAATTTGAGCAAAGAAACAGCACTTGCCAAAAATACCGATGACTTGCTTGATCACCTCAGTCTCATATTACTCAACAATGAAATGTCAGATTCTCTAAGAGGCATAATAAAAGACCACTTAGAGTTAACAGGTGCCTATAAATATGCAGACAATGACAATCTAGAAAAAGCTAGAGAAGCTATTTTACTGATCATCAGCTCGCCTGAATACCTAATCCAACGCTAGGGAATATCATGACTTCTTCAAAAGAATTACATCGTAGAGCCTTTCTGAAAAAATTAGCCCTTGGTGTTGGATCAACATCATTACTGGCTACACAAGGCAAGCTGCAACTCATGCAAACTGCAATGGCAGCATCCTCTGATTACAGCGCATTGGCTGATAATAAATCATTAGTGTGCGTGTTTTTATATGGGGGTAATGATGCTTTCAACATGCTCGTGCCTTATGAGCAAAGTGCTTATAATAACTACAAAAGCGCACGAACAGGTTTGGCGCTAGCACGCGATACGCTACATCCTTTAAAAGGAGATCAGCAAGCATTTCATCCTTCAATGCCTGATCTTCAGCAACTTTATAACACTGACAAACTCGCCGTAGCGACTGGTGTAGGCTCATTAATTGAGCCAACCTCACGTACGGCTTATAAGAATAAAAGCGTTCAACTTCCTGCTGATTTGTTTTCGCATAGCCACCAACAAGAGTTTTGGGAAACAGGAACAACGGCGAAATCAAGCGTACACCCACCAGGTTGGGGTGGACGAATGATGGATATGCTAAGCACTGCAAATGCCAATCCAAACGAACCAGCTTTATTCAGTTTGGCAGGAAACCACATCTGGCAACGTGGTTTAAAACCGCTAGATTTTGCACTTAACGCAGATTCAGGCGTGAAAGAGATTGATGCCTTTAAAAACAAAAAATGGCCTAACTGGAGAGCAAGCCGTATTAGCGCTTGGAATAAAATCCTCCAATCCAGCAACTCATCCCTATTAGGCCAACACATGGCTAAAACCTATATCAGCGCGGATGAGCGCATCAGCACACTCATCAACGAGATTGCAAAAGCACAAACTATCAATACGATATATCCTGCTAAAAATAAACTAGCCAAACAATTAAAAATGGCTGCCAAAATGATCTCTATCAGAGAAAGCTTAGGTATGAAACGCCAGATATTTTTTGTCGCTATGGGTGGATGGGACTCTCATAGCAATCAGCTTGAGTCCCATGCTAAAAACCTAAAAACACTCAACGATGCGCTCAGTGCTTTTCACAAAACAACCGTAGAACTCAATGTAGAAGATAGTGTAACCACCTTTACTGCCAGCGAGTTCGGGCGATCATATACCTCGAATGATGATGGCACAGACCATGCATGGGCAGGTCATAACCTAGTCATGGGCGGTGCTGTTAAAGGTGGCCAAATTCACGGTGATAGCTTAGATTTAACTGTAGACGGTGTGGATGATGCACGTGACTCAGGAAGATTTATCCCTAAACAGGGCGTAGATCAATATGGTGCCACATTAGCCAGATGGATGGGGATGACAGACAGTGACCTGAATGACATCTTCCCTAACTTAAAAAACTTTAACACCAACGACCTAGGATTTATGATTTGAAAATCACAAAACCAAGGGGAGCTTATCAGTAAAAGCTACAAACTCTTCTTTTCTAATAATTTAAAATTTAATTATTAGTTTAATTTACAGCCACCACCCGAAAACCCACCGTTACTTAGATTAGCTAGATTCTGCCAAACCCCTGTCAATTCCAACGTTGAGCTATCAATAACACCATCTACGGTTGTGCCATCTGCTGCAACAACTGTCAATGTAGTATCTGTTGCAGTGCCTGTTAATTCTGATTGGGCTTGAGTACTAACATTATACGAGGTGCCTGTAACCGTATTATCACTAGCAATATTAAATACATAAAGCCCTTTACCACCATTTGTAAATGCTGCGGTATAACGATAGACCGTTGTATTATCGCCTCCTAATCGTGAACCTGTGAAAGTACCCGTACTTGTTGTATCGCTAACATTAACCCAAGTACCTTGCATATCATCTACAGAGCTTAACTTACCTGAAAACTTTTTAGCAGAATTTTCACCCGTTTCAAAATCTAAGCCATTTTCATAGTCAATGGTTGTAATATTATTTACTGCAAAAGAAACTTGGCTTGCAGAGTCATAAGATGATCCTTTAACTTCTCCAGTAACAGGATCAACCATGAAGGCAATATTTCCAACTCTAGAGCCAGAGTAATCACCCACAAAGGCACCAGCATAAGAACATAACATGGTTGTTTTTAGATGGGCTATTGCATCAATAGCTGAAGGCAATAAATGAGCTTTACCATCTTCAGCAGTTGCTTCTAACTGTATCGTATTCACTTCATTTAAGAAATCAACTGCTGCAAAATCAACAGCACCCCATTCTGTAGCTTTAGACTGAACTTTAGATGAAATAACAATGCCATTGCTTGGGATATTATCTTCATCTAACATCATCAATAAACGAACTCTATTTACGACCTCTATATGACTTAATGTACCACCCATTACAAGATCAACGGGTGTCATAACTGGTTTTGCTAAAGCAGTACCAAAATTTATACCGCCTAGGGAGAAGGTAATTTCTTCACCCTCTTTATATTTAAATTTTCCTGCATCAGTGATACCACTTTTAGCATTGGCAGAATAAGATAAACCTGTCACATTACTATCTTTAAAAATACCATCCAAAAACGTTACTGATGAAGAAGATCCACCACCACATGCTGTTAACCCGAATAATGAAATTGTAATTAATGTATTAATTTTTAACATATTTATCCCCATAAATATTTTTATTAGCCCAAGTCAATAATACCATAAAATACTTGCATACCAACTTTCTCTCTTATTTATTATACAATAAAAATATATTATTAAACTTATTAGATATAATTTTATCTGTTTTCCTGGCTACTTTTGAATAAGATTTCACTCTATTATTGTTCTAAAAATGATTCTAGGTTAAATTGCACCGATGTCCGAATCCCCCAAAAAAACCAAACCTCAACACACACCCATGATGCAACAATATCTGCGCATCAAATCTGAGAACCCAGAGCTTTTATTGTTCTACCGTATGGGGGATTTCTACGAGTTATTTTTTGATGATGCTAAGCGTGCAGCCGAGATTTTAAACATCACATTGACTGCGCGTGGTAAAACAAATGGTGAGCCTATTCCGATGGCTGGCATTCCTTATCATGCCGCAGAGCAATACCTACCGCGTCTTCTTAAGCAAGGTATATCTGTAGGGATTTGTGAACAAATTGGTGACCCTGCTACATCAAAAGGACCTGTTGAACGCAAGGTCGTTCGTATTCTTACACCTGGCACGGTCACGGATGATTTTTTATTAGAAGAACGGCGAGATAATTTATTACTAGCTGTTTCTAACTTTGATGAATACTACGGCATTGCCTGCATCGATTTGAGCAATGGACGTTTTAATGTTCAACAAGTGGCTGATCACCCAACGCTTATTAATGAAATTGAGCGTTTACGCCCAGCAGAAATTTTAATTGAGGAAGATTCTTTTTTAGCTGATGGGTCCAATACACTCCCATCAGAAAACTACCCAATAACCCAGCGCGCCCCTTGGCATTTTGATGAGGAAACAGCACGCTCACTCTTGCACAAACAACTAGGTACACATGATTTAGCAGGTTTTGGTTGCGAAGAGTTGCCAGCCGCCATCATTGCCGCTGGTGCGCTATTGCAATATGTAAACGAAACCCAGCGCACTGCCCTGCCACACATTAACAGTATGCAGGTCGAAAGCTCGGACGATGGGATTATTTTGGATGCCGCCAGCCGTCGTAATTTAGAGCTTGAACTCAGTTTAATGGGTGATCATAAGAACACGCTGATTTCTGTTTTGGATAATACAGCTACCAGCATGGGCGCACGTTTATTGAGTCGTTGGTTGAACAAACCTCTGCGCGATCAAAATGTATTACGCAACCGCCATCAATCTGTTGATAGCCTAATTCATCAATACCATTACGAAACCTTGCATGAATCTTTACGTCATGTTGGTGATATTGAGCGCATTATTTCGCGCATTGCGCTAGGCTCTGCGCGCCCACGAGATTTATCGACTTTAAATAATTCTCTCAAAACTGTGCCAGCGCTTCATGGCGTTTTACAACCGATTGATAACCCACATATCCAAAAGCTACAAGCCAATATCAGCCTGCATGAAGATTTGGTTTTATTGCTGGATAAAGCGGTTATCGAAAATCCGCCTGTGCTGATTCGTGATGGTGGCGTGATTGCTGAAGGCTACGATGCTGAGCTGGATGAGTTGAGAAATCTAAGCAAAAATTCAGATCAATATTTATTGGATTTAGAAACGCGCGAAAAAGAACGCACTGGCATCGCCAGCCTTAAAGTGGCTTACAACCGTGTCCATGGTTTTTATATTGAGATTCCACGCACGCAAACGGAAAATATTCCACCTGAATACATTCGTCGTCAAACTTTAAAAATGGCAGAGCGGTTTATTTTACCTGAACTCAAAGAGTTTGAAGATAAGGTTTTGTCAGCGCGTGAGCGCTCTCTATCGCGTGAAAAAGCCTTGTACGAAAGTTTGCTCAAAGAACTTGCCCATCATATTTTACCCTTGCGAGATACTGCCCAACACATTGCAGAGCTTGATGTGCTTGCCAACTTTGCCGAACGCGCGGTTATCAATAATTACAGTTGCCCAACGCTGACTGATCAAGCAGGCATTCAAATCACCGCGGGCAGACATCCAGTGGTTGAAAATACCTTGGATGACCCTTTTGTACCCAATGATTTAAATATGAATGATGGGCGACGAATGCTAATGATCACGGGCCCTAATATGGGTGGTAAATCAACTTATATGCGCCAAATTACTTTGATAGTACTCATGGCGCATATCGGCTGTTACGTGCCTGCAGAATCAGCAGTCATCGGCCCTATCGATAGAATATTCACCCGCATCGGTGCGCACGATGATTTAAGCACAGGGCGTTCAACCTTTATGGTAGAAATGACCGAGGCGGCGAATATTCTCAACAATGCCACCGAAAACTCTTTGGTATTAATGGATGAAATCGGTCGAGGCACCAGCACCTTCGACGGCTTATCACTCGCATGGGCATTTGCCGAGTTTTTAGCTATCAAAAAACAAGCCTTCACCTTATTTGCCACCCACTATTTTGAGCTAACCGCCCTGCCCGAGAAAATCAGCACCATCGCCAATGTACACATCAATGCTGTTGAGCATGGCGATAAAATCGTATTTTTACACAGCGTTAAAGAGGGACCGGCTAATCAAAGTTATGGTTTACAAGTGGCTCAATTAGCAGGCGTTCCTAAAAATGTAATCGCTCAAGCGCGTAAAAAATTGCATCAACTAGAACTAGATGCAAGGCAAGTACCGCAGCACGGGCAAACACTATCGTTAGATTTAGGGTTTGCAGATGACTTTGCTGTAGAGGATGAAACTGCAGAAGAGTTAAAACAGGCTCTACAAAATATCGAACCCGATGAATTAACCCCTAAACAAGCACTTGATGCTTTGTATACTCTAAAGAAACTATTGGATTAATATTATGAATATAACAACACTAACAACATCACTTATTGTACTTTCTGCCAGCCTTTTTATGACAGCTTGTACGGACTCATCGAAAATATCTAAAATTAAAGAAGTCGTAGTTGCACCTGCGCCAATTTCTTCCCTCATTATTGATGATGTAAAAGTTGGTACAGGTGAAGAGGCTAAAGCAGGCCAAACCGTATCGGTGCATTACACGGGCTGGCTGTATGATGCTAACGCAGCTGATAAACATGGAAAACAGTTTGATAGTTCACGTACACGTGGCACTCCGTTTAACTTTCCACTAGGTGCTGGGCGTGTCATTAAAGGCTGGGATCAAGGCGTTGCTGGCATGAAAGTTGGTGGACAACGCACACTCACCATTCCATCTGCTTTAGGCTATGGCGCACGTGGCGCTGGCAGCAGCATTCCACCCAATGCTGTGCTGGTGTTTGATGTTGAGCTGATTGGCGTTAAGTAGCTCTTATTTGCACCCTTCGGCTCAGCTCAGGGAGCTACCACTGTGTATCCCCCAAGCGGAGTTGAAAGATGCGAAAATTACTTAGATTTATTTAGTTTATCTAAGTTCCTTTAGGCAAAGATTCCTTAATGATTTCATATATATCAGGTCGCTTCTCACGCATCTCATCCACACCTAATCCTTCTAGCGAATGCGGATACTTCAACCAATCAGCCGTCTCATGCACAACATAATCTGGCTCTCTCTCAATTTGATTGCGCGTTGGTTTGTAATAAGGAACGGCTATGCGAATATCTTCTGGCGTATTTAAGCGTAATTTTTTTGTTAATTCATCAATAATTGCTTCAACCGACCTGCCTGTATCAAACACATCATCAACGATTAATAAACGGTCATCATGTTGCATATTTTTGATCAAATAATCCAAACCCGATACTTTCACTTCACGCGATTGATTATCGATACCACTATATGAAGATGTACGAATGGCAATATTATCAGCATGAATCCCATGGAAATGCAGGTACTCTTGAACAGCAATACCAATAGGCGCACCTCCTCGCCAAACAGCGATAATAAAAGTCGGCTTAAAGCCACTTTCTAGAATTTTTTTAGCGAGCTTAAAAGAGTCTTCCAATAACCCTTGCCCAGTAAGATAGACTTTGTTCATTTTCAGAGTATATTCTATTTTTAGATTTTTATTACTATTTCACTGCTATGAAAAAGAAATTTCTCGACGAAGAAACGCTAATTTTAGACTCATTCAAATTAGGTGTACAAATTTTTGAAAGTGGCTTCAAGCCTACCTTTATTGTTGGCTTATGGAGAGGGGGAAGTGCGGTAGGGATTTATGTTCAAGAATGTTTACAAACCTTAGGCATTGAAACTAATCATTTATCTTTACGAACCTCATACCGGGGACAACCCTATTATCATGAGGCAGTCGCTTCACCGGATGCTGAGCTACGCGTACACGGCACCCAATATTTATTAGAAAACCTAAACGCTAATGACTCCCTATTAATTGTTGATGATGTTTTTAGCACAGGGAAAAATATTGATGCCATTATCAATCGGCTACGCTATCGATTAAAACGGAATATGCCAAAAGAGGTCAAAATCGCCACACTGTGGCAGCGCCCCTCATACAAAGCGGTAGACTTTGAACCTGATTTTACGCTTCATCAAACAGAAGACTGGCTTGTCTTCCCTTATGAGATGAGTGGACTAACCCTAGATGAAATAAAAAAGCATAAACCCTTTTTAATGCCTTACATTAAGCCAGAACTTATCAAAGAGATTAAAAATGATGAATTATAGGTATATTTTGTCACCCCCCTCCTTTTATGCCATTTTGTATATTCAAAAAATTGCCGTTACTTTTCAAATAAACCATTTAACTTAACAATTAATAAAAACTATAGTTCAGTAATTGCTCGCTCTAAATCAGCTTCTAAAATAGGAAAAGATAGGGTTTTAGATAATACATAACGTGCTTCTAGCTTGCTTAGTTGAGCTTTATGCTCATTATCATAGAAGATAACTACTTTTGTTTCTGGGTTTCGCTGAATCACAGACATCATCGATTCTAAAGAACTGGTTCGATCTCTAAAATCTGACTGATAATTAAATTCGGCTACAACAACCTGAGGAGTAATCTTTTTTAATAACTTAAGCACTTTTCGCATGCTAGTTTCAGTCATAACTTGATAACCTAAGCTCTCATACAATGGAGTAAAGTTAGGATAGCCACCAATTTCACTAATTGCCAGTAACAAAGGTTCATTATCTACCATACTCGTCCATACCATTTAATCGCGCTCAATTTCATAGATAAAGTCCAAACCATAAGTACTATCTGATGATGTTTGTGCCTCTAAAGACAACATTTTGTTAATTTTGTATTCTACCGAAATTTTTTGTGCTTGATCGAATAAGCCAATCAAATATTTAACGTATAGCCTTGAACCTAGTTGCTTACCAAGTTGTAATTTACTTTGGTTAAGATCTTTTCCAGACACTATATTCACATCATCCAAGCCTAATGCCGAGCCGATATTATGAATCAAACTATTATTACCCGTTATCCCTAAACCACGTACAGCAGACATCAACAACGCACTCTCTGTACCTGATGCAGTTGAGAGACTATGCCCCGTTAACAAGAAGCTTAGTGCTTCACTTTCTGGCATTGTTGGTTCTGAGAATATTGTAGATTTTGGATTGAGTAATGAGCCACCTAAATGAATTCCAACAACGGTATTATCTATTTTACGTGTTGCCCGAACATCCATACCTATTTGTTTAGGTGAACCGTTAAAAATTAAGCGTCCATTATCAATATCTAGTTGTTGACCATAAGCTTCGTATTTCCCATGACTAACCCTCAATGATCCATTTGCTAATATATCTCGACGGTTATGAGTAACATTTATTGCCCCTGATAATTTAGCGTCTAAGCCAAAAGCATTAAACCTAACTTTATCCCCCAGTTCTACCAGTACATTGGGCTGTATTCTCACAGCAGAAACCTGTTCACCTGGCTTTCTTTCACCAATTACATAAGCATCACTGCTTTCATCTATACTAATTTCAGGAATTTTTTTAAGCTTAATTGTTGCTTCTGGTATAAGTATCTTACCTTTAAAGCTAACTACCTTAGGAGTAACACCAATGGTTAAGTCAGGTGTCATTCTTGCTTTTATCTCATTAGTATTCATGAACAGGATATTTTCACCTGCAATCTTTACAGTAGCTTTCCATTTAGTAATATCTTTAACATCAAGCTTCCCTGATATATTAAGAGCACCTTTGCCCATTAACATTTTACCCGTTATAACTGCTTTACCTGGTTTATTAGCTCTCACTTTTAAATTGATATTGGTAAGTTCTGTACCTGCCTCTGGCAATCTTAAATAGCCATTCTTTAAATCAATTCCCCCCTTAATTTGCGGCTTACTAAGCAGCCCGGAAAATGTTAACTCACTGACCAAAGCACCTCGTAAACCACGGCTACGTGGGATAAACTCTTGTGCCCAGTTAATATTTGGCACATCAAGTTTAGCTGTTCCAGCAATGGTGTGTTTTCCATTTTGGGGGGATAACTTAACCCCGATATCCGCTACCAGTTTGCCACGATTGACAATATTCATTTTTGCTTTTAACTTAATTTTTTTATTATTAATGGTTGCTGATACTTCGGCATTTTTATAGCCAAACATCTTCTCATCACCATCTTCACCTTCAAACGAAAAACTACTATCAGGTAACTGGAGCTTAAATGAACCGACTGGCTGGCCATTATTTTGCTGAATATCATAATGACCATTTACAGAACCATTAAGACTCAAACCATCTGGCAAAAATGGCTTAAAAAGATCTAACGGAGTTTTACTCAAAGAACCTTTCGCAGAAATCCCTACTGATTCTGACCAGCTAGTTGTTGAACAAATAGAGGTACCTTTATTTGATACTGAGCCAGACAAACATAGCTGCCCACTACTAAAACTTTTATTTGATAATGAAATTTGAGTAGGTTTCTGCAATCGCCAATCACCTGCTTTCGTTTCTTTTATCTGTAAACTTTGTAGCACTCCTTTCCAGTTAGAGTTTGACCAACCTCCATTAGCCTTTAGGGTAAGTTTCCCTTCATTGTGATCTATCAATGCTGTAATCAAGTGATTTTCTATTCTGCCATTAAGTTCTACAACCGCTTTACTGATTTTTTGATCTGTTATTTGTAGCTTTTTAAGGTTACCCTTAATTTTGTATTGTCCACTTTTAGTTTGAGCAATTACATCAGCCGAGCCAAGCTTAAAATCTTTATATTGGACTTTCTTTGCATCAACCGTAGCATTAATAACAGGATTATCAATTGTGCCTTGCAGATTACCTTTCGCTAATAAATAGCCTGATAATCCTGGCATAAATTCATTAAGCTTTTTACCATCAATATTCCAATTAAGATTATAGGGGCTACTTGCTTTTCCTGTGATTTGTATCTGGTTTGAGCCCACAGTTGCCATTAATGTTTTTATCATTGGGGCGCCATCAACCAGCTGTAGTTCACCTTCAGCACGAATATCCGCCTCTATGAGCTTAGTCTCTTTATAATGCAGATTTGAGGCATTTATATTACCCTTAATAACAGGAGAGGTATAAGCCCCTGACATTGTAAGTAAACCACTTGCACGACCGCCAATATCTGGAGAAACATCTGCCAACTTTTGTGCTTTTAAATTCACATTAAGTTTAAGAGGCTCACTAGCTTGCCCTGTTACTACTAGAGTATTTCCACCACTTCTAAGGGTTAAGTCTTTTAGGTTTAGAATAAAATTCTTATTATTATCTCCCCTAATTACATCTAAACTACCCTGTAAAAACAATGTCTCTTTTCCTTGTGAGACACCATCAAAAGCCAAACTATTAGTTGATATATTGACCAATACTTCAGATTTTTTCAGTGATCCTTTTAAAGCTCCACTACCTTTTATAACTCCTGATAATCGTGGTGTTAATTGCTTTAAATTTTTAGCATCTATATTCCATTTTATATCAAACGGTTCGCTCGCTTGCCCTGATGCTTTTACAATATTTGTGCCACTTTTAAGGAGTAATTCTCTTAACTGGAGTGTTTTACCTTCTAATGCCAAATCAGCATCAAGCTGTATGCTCTCTTTACCTTGTTTAAAACCTTCGTAGACTAAGCCTTTTGCAATGATTTTAGTTTTTATCACTGGCATATCTAAGTTACCCCTTAGTACACCACTCCCTTTAAGACTGCCTTCAATATTAAGGTCAGCCATTTTATTGGGTAACATTTCCTTTATATTTTTAGCATCTAGTTGCCATTTGACATTGAATGGCTCACTTACTTTCCCTGTCATTTGCAAATGATTGTCACCAAGTTGCAAATCCATATTATCAACACCGATAGATCCTGATCTTTCGCTAATATCTCCTGTTAGCTTTAAATTATATTCACGTAACATCCCTTCAATTGAGGTGATGTGAATATCATTCTCTACTCGACCATCAATATAACTACCAATCAGTCTTAAATCGGCATCGACCGTTGCAGGCCAATCTTCTAAGAATTTTTTTGTGCTTAACTCTTTGCCATCGACTTTAAAAGCCCAAGCTACATCAGGTGCAAAGACTATTCTACCTTTTGCCTCTACCACACCATGCTCGCCATCAAGCGTCACCTTTTCAAGGTGAACTCTTTTATAATCACCTTCACCTTTAAAATTAATTGTTTGTAAACCCAATTCTCTTTGCTGGTGGCTCACATTACCTTTAAAGCTATAGTTAGTCAGTGTACCTGCTAGCTCTATACTACCTTTCAGATTACCAAAATCTGGGTGATCATAATCAATGCCGCCACTGGTTTTAATATCATGGGGGTAATCCATATTCAACTTACCCTCCGTAAGGTTAATATTCAGAGGTTGATCTAGAATAATTGGCTTACCTGTTAAGCGTCTAAAGCGTAATTTCCCATCGCTAACAGTGACTTTTTTCAACTCAATATCTTTAATCTGAAAAAGTAGTGTCCTACTTTCCTCTTCTCCAGCCACATCTTGTGTAATCTGTAATGAATCAAGTTGAAGTAAATGTGCATTGATATTAAGAGGTAACCCAAAATTAGGTAATGTAGTAATGGCATCACCACTACTTGTATTTGATAAGTTTATATTCAAACGCCCAGCTCGAACCTTTTCAGCCACCAAACGACCCCGAGCTGTATTGTAGTGTTGTAGTTTGAGATCAACATCACTAAGTGAAATACTATCACCTTGCTCATTCCAAATAATCTCATCAACATGAAGCCCAGTAAGTAAACTACCTGATACACCTTTTATGGTTAATTCTTTTAACGATGTATCGGCTATATAAGCAAACGTTTTAATACCGTATGGTGTCAAAAAGGTAAAAACCATTATTAGCAAAACAATTATAAAAATTGTAAGCAACCATGATAACGGAGAAAATAAATAGTCGTTTAAATGCTTTCTCACAGATCAGAGCCCACGCTAAGGTATAGATGAGGAGCTTTCAAATCATCTTTAGGGAAACCAACATCAATTCTCACAGGCCCTATGGGGGAGCGCCATCTTGCACCAACACCCACACCTACTTTTAGCTTTGTATCTTTGAAATTATTAAAAGCATTACCTGCATCAACAAACGTTGCGACACTCCATTCATCTGTAATGGGGTGTTGATATTCTAAGCTTAATTCGAGTAAATGCTTTCCGCCAATAACTTGTCCATCTTGATTAATTTCACCTAAAGTTTCAAAAGCATAACCACGTACACTTGCACCACCACCTGCAAAAAAACGTAGCTTTTTAGGTAAGGAGTCAAAGTCTTCCACTTCGGTTGTACCAAAGTTTATTCTGCCAACCATACGCCCCTTCCCCACTTTTTTTATTCGCTTAGCAGAGACGTTTAACTGCACCACATTTTGATCAGTAACCAGACCTTTCACAGCACCTTTAATATTAAATTTCAAACGCCAGCCATCATCAGGATAAATGAGGTTATCAGCTTTGGTTTTATCCAAGCCAACTCCAAATAATAATAAATTAGACTTCTTCTCTAACTCTCCATCCACTTGAGTTTTATCCAATAACAACTCTATTGAAGCAGATTGAATCCACTTGCTAGGTAGTTTTCGCGTATATTTCCCACCAAATGTAATATTTTGACTGGTTACATCATCATTTTTATCCTGTTGCCAATCAAAATTATAAACCAAGATGTCATCTTCAAGATTCTTACGAGGGCTAGTCAACTTGAGAGAAATTCCAGATAGGTTCTGAGCAGCCTGTACTTTTACTTTTAACTGTTTACCTTTAGACCCAGTCCAACGCCTAGTCAATTCTGCAGATACACGTGCGCCCGTATTTGATCCATAACCAACTTTGTATTTAATCAAATTTCTCTTTTTTGCTGTCAATGTTATATGAACTGGAACTTGGTAATTAGCTGCTTTGTCTTGTAAAACCTCAACTTTAATTAATTGATAATAACCACTACGTTGTAATAACTGCTGTTGTTTTATTAGATCTTCTGTTTTATAGGGCATCCCTTTTTTCAAAATTATAAAGTTCTGGATCACCTCATCTGTAAGCACCTTTTGATCCGCCTTCACTACCCCATAACGATAACGTTTCCCTGTCTTTAAAACTAAATTGATCACTGCTTGGTGTGCGGCAGGATCTACCGCAATGCTATGTTTTACAAATTCCGCATCAAAATAGCCCAAAGCTTGTGCCGCTTCAGAAAGTCTTGTTTTAAAGTCTGTATATTTTTCATGGTTAATAACATCGCCTTTTTTATAAGGTAGCTCTTTTAGAATTTTTCTAAACAATGCTTCATTCTTTCCTTCACCAATCACATTTATTTTTTGAGAGACTACTTTTGTTGGCTGATTAGGAATTATTTTTAAGCGTAGTTTCCAACAATCTTTAACCCGCGCGCCGCCCGATCGAAACTCAGCATCGTAATAACCTAAGGCTCGAGAGGCCTTGCGAAGATTCTTCTTTACTGAATTAAAAAACTGTCTTACTTCACCACGATCGGCATTACACGCAGGAATTGATACAGGCATATGCAATTCGATATTTTTCTTAAGTTCTCCATCAACACCCTTCACTTCAATCGTTGCTAGCTTTTGCTCAGCTAATGTAGCTGGCTTTTTATTAGTAGCTTCATTTGCTTTTTCATTTGCCAGAATAGCCGCCGCTACTAACTCTTTTTTTGTCAGAGCAATACTCTTTTTATCCACCTCTTCCGTCGTCGCCGCCACGATAGAATCCGTCATAATTATTGCTACTAGCAGATATGTGATAAGTACAGAAATTGTATTTAATAATCGCAAAATAATATCTACTGAGAGCTACTGCTCAAAGCTCCAACGCAATAAAGCATCTTGAATCTTCGCACCACGACCCGCTCCCGTTTTTTTACCATTATGCTGAACAACAATGACCAACCGCTTTCCATTTCTATTAAGCATATACCCTGCTATTGCCGTTACAAAATCTAGAGTACCCGTTTTTAAATGACTTCGCCCTCGGATATCATCTTTTCTAAAGCGATTAACCAATGTGCCATCTATTCCAGGCAATGATAATGAAGCCAAAAACTCGGGCATATAGGCATCACGATAGGCTTGTTCTAATAATCTTCCCATTTGTCTTGCCGTTATTTTTGCTTTACGAGAAAGCCCCGAGCCATTTTCCAACTTAATCCCTCTGGTATCTATATTGTTATCTTCCAATGTAGATAATACCGCATGGATGCCTTTTTCTATCGTCCCTGGTGATCCAAATTTTTTAGCCCCAAGTGTCAGCAATAATTGTCTTGTCATCACATTGTTGCTCCACTTATTAATCAAGCGGATCTGTTCACCCAAGGTTGGTGAGCTATAAACATGAAAGCGTTCATCATTCTTTAAAATTTTCCCTATTTTTAAATGACCTTTCATAGAGCCATTTAAACCCCGCCAAATTTCACGAAATGCATTGAATACATGCTGTTCTGGTTTTGAGATAGCACGTAGAATAAAACGCTGTTGGCACTTTGCTGAATAATTCCCCTTAATAACTAAGATACCTTTTTTGTTTTTAGAAAACTTTGGCCTGTAGTGTGAACGTTTGCATTTCCCTCTCACCAGCTTTATTTTGTTAACAAATTTAAAGCCATCTATGGGAGGAAAAGGTATGACCTCAACGCTACCTGAAAGTTTATTCTTCTTACGCTTCTTTTTAAGCCCTAGTTTATTTAACTTAACTTTTTGCAATTTGCTACTTTTAGCGGAAACACTATTTTTATCATCAAGCACAGGCTTGAATAAAAACCGTGTTGCCTGAAAGTTAAACATAACAGCCGAAGACTGTGCATTGTAAACACGGAAAGGCTTTCCATCAAAAGCAGAAGGGTTATGAGCGGCTTGCTGGAAATAACTATTATCAATAATAATATCGCCTTGGATATCTTTAAGCCCTTTATCACGCAAGGTTTTAACTAACTTCCAAAAGTTTTCAACCACTAAGAATGGATCGCCAAAGCCTTTGATTATTAAATCACCATCCAATACACCATCTTTCAATTCACCACGCAACCAAATCTCTGTTCTCCAAGAATAGTTCGGCCCTAGCTCTTTTAAAGCAGCATAGGTTGTGAGCAACTTCATAGTAGATGCAGGTGTACGCAGTTTGTCTGCATTATGCTCTATCAATGCAGTTTTGGAGTTTAAATCTCGAATATAAACACTAATATTGTCAGCTGGTATTTTGTATCTCTTTAATAGCTTTTTGACACTTATCGGCAAGTCTTGCTTTGCTTGTTTGTTTTGATAATAGGTTTTAGCGAGTGCTAATTTGGGATTTTCACTGTTATCTGTTTTTGCTTCTACCATTGTCACAGGCAATAACGCAAACTGCACGCAAAACGAAGCTAGCAAAAAATAACGCAGTAGTGTTTTATTAAGATTCATAAATAGTAAAATTTAGCCCCGAATAATCAACTCTAACACTTTGATTTTATTATCATCTAGATACTGCCACCTGAGATCAAAATCGTAGAGTTTCATGGCGTAGATTCTATCACTCTTTTCTTGTTTTTGATAAGAAGGCCTAGGATCAAGCTGTAATATTTGTATTATCAGCTGTTTTACTTGCCACCCCCCACCTTTTTGACCATTTTGTATTCTTGTCAAACGCTTCTCGGCCATAGCACACTGCGATTTAGCACCTTCTGAAAAGAGAACCTCGTGCAATACTTTTGGCTCCTCATTTGCAAACCCCCCTTTAGCTTCAGGTATGTTATCCACATACGGCAAATAGGGTTTAATATCCAAGACTGGCGTGCCATCTAGTAGATCACAACCACCAAGATGCAGAATCACTTTTCTTGCAGTCACCTCACAATCAAGCAATGCGACAACTGATAAACCCAATGGGTTTGGACGAAACGTTGAACGTGATGCAAATACCCCAACTTTTTTATTGCCACCTAACCTCGGCGGACGCACCATCGTCTTCCAACCTTGTTCTTGGGTTTTATGAAAAATAAAGTTTATCCAAAGGTGGCTAAAGCCTTCTAATCCTCGGATGCTTTCTTCACCAAACTCTTTATTTAATATCAATTGAGCTGTCGCGGCAGGCACTAAGTTGGGCTGACGGGGGATACCAAATTTCTCTTTATAACAAGAAGAAATAAATCCGATTGGATAAAAGTTAGAAAAAGCCATAGAAAGTATTATACTCATCTAATGCAAAATTATGATATTCAAATAAAAGTCGCCACACAATACATCGAAGCTGAATCAAATCCTGATGCTAATCGCTATATATTCGCCTATACAATCACCATAGAAAACAAAGGCGATATTGCAGCAAAGTTACTCAGCAGACACTGGATAATTACTGATGCCAATAATCGAGTTCAAGAAGTGAAAGGCAAAGGTGTCGTAGGAGAACAGCCATATCTAAGACCAGGTCAATCCTTTCAATATACTAGCGGCACAATGATAGAAACCCCTGTTGGCTCAATGCAAGGGTCATTTCAAATGATTGCTGATGATGATCACCACTTTGATGCAATTATTGAGCCCTTTTCGCTCGCTTTACCACGAATGCTCAATTAATTACTCTAATATACTTAAATTTGTCACCCCCCCTCTTTTTAGCGATTTTGTATGAATAAAAATATAAAGAACATTGAAGGGCTATTCTCAAAACTATCAAGCTTATTAGGAGAGCGCTTCTCTACCGACTTAAGCAGCAGAGAAAAACATAGTGCTGATGAGTCTTACCATGCGCCGCAACTACCTGATGCTGTCGCAACAGTGCTTACCACCGAAGAAGTTTCAGATATTGTAAAACTCTGTGCCAAGCACCATTGCCCTATCATTCCCTTTGGTGCTGGCACATCGCTTGAAGGGCAAGTGATACCCGTTGAAGGCGGTATTTCGCTTGATTTTTCAAAGATGAATAAAATCCTACGCCTTAGCAAAGATGATTTAGATGTCACCGTTCAAGCGGGGGTTATGCGTAGCCAATTAAATAATCATTTAAGTGACACCGGATTATTCTTCCCGATTGGCCCAGGGGCTGATGCTACGTGTGGCGGCATGGCTGGCACACGCGCATCAGGCACCAATGCGGTTCGCTACGGTACGATGCGCGAAAATGTACTGGGCTTAACGGTTGTCATGGCAGATGGACAAATCATTAAAACAGGCGGACGCGCACGCAAATCATCTTCTGGTTATGACCTCACCAAACTCATGGTTGGTTCAGAGGGCACGCTAGGCATTATGACCGAGCTGACGTTGCGCTTATACGGTCGTCCCGAATCCATCGCTGCCGCTGTGTGTAACTTTGAAACCTTAAAAGGCGCTGTGGATACCGTCATCAAAACCATTCAACGAGGTATTCCCATTGCTCGCATAGAGCTATTGGACGAAGTACAAATTGATGCTATCAACAAATACAGAAACCTTAGCTATCCGCTAAAACCGACTTTATTTATCGAGTTTCATGGCACAAATAACAGTGTTGAAGAGCAGGCATCTTCCGTTAGCCTTATCGCAAAGGAAAATAGTGGGGGTGATTTTCAATGGACGACCGAAGAAGCAGAAAGAAGCAAACTTTGGAGCGCCCGCCACGATGCCGCACCCGCCTGTTTAGCCTTAAAACCAGGATCAAAAATGTGGGCTACAGATGTCTGTGTGCCCATATCACGTCTTGCTGAATGCATTTTAGCAACACGAAAAGATATTGATAAAACAGGCTTAATTGCACCCATCGTCGGCCATGTGGGTGATGGTAACTTCCACACCGTGATATTAGCCGATGAAAATAACGAAACTCAAATGGCGAGCTGCATCGCCTTTAATGAGCGCTTATTAAAGCGCGCTCTAGCAATGGGCGGAACCATTACAGGCGAACACGGCATAGGCTTTGGCAAACAAAAATATTTGCGCGATGAGCATGGTGCAGGCGTAGATGTTATGGCGAGTATTAAACAGGCCTTAGACCCTTTGAATATTTTAAACCCTGGGAAAATCGTCTGAGACAATTATTTCCAATAAGTATATTAGCCCACACTTATGAAGGAAGTTGTCCTTTCTTCGCTAATTGTATATTATTCCCTAGAACACTAACTAAAAAGAGAGAAATCATGAAATTAATTAACATTAGCTTAATCAGTTTATTATCATTCAGTGTGATTACGGGTTGCGGGGGTGACGCTCCTATAAAAGGTGCAGGATCAAATATTCCATATTTAAAAGCAAACCATCTAAACTATAAAGACACTACTACCGCGACTACACCAGCACCAACAAAAGATCTCGGAGCCCAAACAATCACTTGGTCAATTACTGCAGACACAGAAACAGATGCAATAAAACTCTTTGATCATATTAAATTTATGACAGGTAAGTTAGAGACTGATAAAAATCCTCGACCATGGGATGAGCTATTCTTAATAGATGCTTATATGAAAACAAATTTTCGCTATACCACGGATACTAATCGTTTAACAAACACTGTTACTATAACCAAAGCAGCAACCGACAGTTGTGCTTATCAAGTCATTTCAGCGCATAGCGATGTGACAAAAGGTGATTTTTTTGCACAAGGTATTATTGACATAGATTATTCACCGATAGCTCAAACTATTATAAATAGCCCTGACTGCTTGGCATCAAAACCTGCTTTAGATGCTTATATATTGGCTCGAAAAAAAGCAAAAATGTAAATCAGAGAAATTGAATAACAGTGTCTATGCTTTAGGCACTGTTATTCAATCACTACCAATAAATACCCTAGCTCCTGATACTGTTTAATCTGCGCAGGCCCTTGAGCAGCTACATTAATATAATCAGGGAATTCTTCAGCGCTCACATCCCGCCAGCTTGCATGCGTTTCACATACATAAACAGGCACATCACTGGCAACTAAACGCTTTACACTATTGTGTGCTTTCTTAAATTTTTGGGCATTATCACGGGTCAAAGCAAATTGTTCAGAACCATGAGATACGACAGCGATATCAAGCTTAGGAAATTTAGCTTGAAGTTGTTTTTTATATGACTGAATTTTTTCCAGCGCCCTTGTTAGATACTCCCCATCACTGCCTATCACTTCAAACACAACGCCATCAGGTGTTTCAGTGCTTGTGAGGATTTTAGCAATATCTTCTTTATCACTGGCAAAGAGTGGCGTAAGTATAAATACTAACGCTAATACCGAAGATATTTTAAATATTCTTTTTAACATAGCTATCCCATCAAATAATAATTCAGCTATAGTTTACGTTTTAAAACACCAAATAGATGTTTTAAATTATGTTACATATACACAAGAGGCTTTAAGCTTGTCTATTTCTAAACCAACCTACACTGCTAAAGTTAGCTGGAATCGTGATGATCAAATTTTTATTGATAACAAATATAGTCGCGCACATCAATGGGAGTTTGATGGTGGTGTAAAAGTTCCTGCTTCTGCATCCTCTCACATTGTACCACTCCCTTATTCCGTTGAAGCCAATGTAGACCCCGAAGAAGCTTTTATTGCCTCCATCTCAAGTTGTCATATGCTCTTTTTTCTCGGGATTGCAGCAAAAAAGAAACTAATTATTGATAGCTACTATGACCAAGCTAAAGGCATATTAGAGGAGAATTCCGATGGCTTTTTAGCGATGACCCATGTCACTCTTGATCCTGTTATTATTTTTTCAAATAAACAACCCAGTGAAGCTATGATTAAAAAGATTCATCACTTATCACATCAACAGTGTTTTATTGCAAACTCTGTTAAGAGTCAAATTATCATCAAAGGCTATGAATAATGGAATTTGATTTTTCTGTATTCTTGAAAACATTTGTGGCACTCATTGCGATTGTTAACCCCATTGGAGTTGTACCTATATTTTTAGCCTTAACCTCAGAAGAGTCTGAAAAATACCGTAAGCATACAGCATATATGAGTGCATTATCGGTAGGCATCATACTACTAATGGGAGCTTTTGCAGGGGAAGCAATACTTGCATTTTTTGGTATTGGTCTACCGTCCTTTAGAGTTGGTGGTGGTATTTTGGTCTTACTTATGGCTATTTCTATGCTTCAAGCAAAACAAAGTAGAATAAGGCAAAGCCCAAGTGAAGCTGAATATGCCGAAGAAAAAGAAAATGTGGCCGTTGTGCCCTTAGCTATTCCATTAATGGCAGGGCCTGGCGCAATCAGCCTTGCAATAATTCATGGACACCAAGCAGTGACATTGCAAAGTAAACTCATGCTTGGAGTCAGTATCATTGCTGTAGCTTTAGTTGCACTAATCTCATTAAGCTTAGCTAAACCTATCGGTAAAGCCCTTGGTATTACTGGCTTAAATATCGCTACTCGAATTATGGGATTGATCTTAGCCGCAATTGGTGTACAAATGATTGCACAAGGTTTATTAAAGTTATTACCTGGATTAGCTTAGAAAATTCTTTTGAAGTGTTATCCATGAAACACTACTTTTTACTCTTAATTATTATCGTAACTTTTAGCGCCTACTCATGCTCTTCACCGAGAGTGCCACAAGCAAAAGCTGTAGATGTCACCACCCTTCCCTTAACTATTAATAATAAAAACTGTGAGACACTATTACAGAAAAAGAAAGCGGTCAGACTATCGTTAACAGTATTTTGCCACGAGTATTTGGAGAATCAGAAATTGCAAAAGCACTAAAGGAAATACTGATTAAGTCCCATAAAATTCTGCTGGCTTAGCCAAGTTCCCAACTTCTTCGTTATTTGTTTTTACTATAGAATAACTATGCAAAAAACAAATGCCTCGAACTTGGAAACTTGGCGTTGCCAGAATTTATGGGACTTGATCAGTGTTTCCTAAAGCAAACCTCTATCAATTTGGCTTGTAGATTACTAAACTAGACCTCACATAAGGATTACTTGGATAACGGCGTATTACTTTATCTTGCACGGCTACTGCTTCTGGTTTATAGGAATATGGCCCAAGTCGAACCTTATAAATAGAACGACCTTTTGTTTTACTTTCTAATACAAAAGCAGAGTAACCATCACGCGCAAAATCATTCATTAGCGCTTTAGCTTGATCTAACTGCTTTGTTGCCATTAGTTGGATTCCATAGCCTTTAAAATCATTGCTTGAGATCATGGTAGAAAAACTGCCACTTAATGTTTTGCCTATTGTAGAACTTATTGATTTTAAAGAGCCAGAAGTGACCTTACCTTTTTCATTAGCAAGATAAGCACCAAAAGATATTCCACCGATGATGAACATAAGCATTAGTCTACTGATACCACCCTTTTGCTTTCCCATTAACTTGTTATTATTCATTATAATTTTCCCTTAAAAAGCTTAACGTGTTTAATCCTTTTTGAGCTTAGCTATTGATCATAAGCATAAGCTACAGTGACTTTACACAGGATGAACGGTCATAAATTTTTACTTACACTCATCTTCAATTAAATATAATTTCCCTGATATAATATTCTTATGAAGAAACTCCCTCTTTCCATCTTTAAATCAATTTTTATACTACTGACTCTCTCATTTTCCATTTTCACTAGCATCTGCTATGCAGAAGAAAATACATTAACTATCGGAACTATCGAACGCCCTCCTTTCATGATGAAGGATAAAAAAGGTGATATAACGGGGTTTTCTATTGAGCTATGGGATGAAATTGTAAAAAAGATTGGTGTTAAATCACACTATCAAGAATTTACAAACTTTTCTGATATGACCTCAGCAACCCAATCTGGACAAGTACAAGCCTCAATATCCAATATTTCCATCACTATTAGACGACAATTAACTTGACCGCCTAGCGACAACTAGCTTGGCCGGTTTTTAGTATTATTCACAGCCTATTTACGACTCTGGACTGCAGATACTCATACCGAAAAAGCAAAATGAAATATCGTATTTACAAATAATTTGGGACTCTGGAATTCTAAAATTCATTCTATTTGCTATTGGAGTATTACTCATTATTGCTCATATTCTTTGGTATCTTGAACAAGATATTGAAGACCCTCGCCATGACTATTTCCGTGATGATTATCTAGGAGGAATTTGGGATGCCTTCTGGTGGGCATTTATTGTGATGACTATGGGAGGTTTTGAAAAAGAAGTCCCTCATAAAGTTTCTTCACGCTTATTAGCGATGTTTTGGATCACAGCCAGTCTATTTTTCATATCAACCTTAACCGCTAAAATCACCACTGCTTTAACCGTTTCTGAATTAAAAACGAGCATTTCATCTTATGAAGATTTAAAAGGAAAACGTGTGGGAGTCTCTGTTGGCCCCATAGCTAAAAACTTCCTTGAAGATAAAGGCATCTCAATT
>Ga0256840_1000838_pt1 | contig 30545 bp, 30 predicted proteins | sample 355202metaG_FD_185969 | JGI IMG/M metagenome (GOLD analysis project Ga0256840, IMG submission 185969) | Hydrothermal vent microbial communities from Mid Atlantic Ridge, Atlantic Ocean - 355-202 | ecosystem: Environmental > Aquatic > Marine > Hydrothermal vents | place: Atlantic Ocean: Mid... | reverse complement strand
ACTCGCAAGCCAGATGCCTCACGACCTCGTAGTCGTGAAGTATATTTATTAGGCAAAGGCCTAAAATAGTTAATAATGTTACAGAGGTAATGCACGTTGAATGACATGATGAAAAACATCCTATTATGGGTCGTTGTTGCAATTGTCCTAATGCAGGTTTTTAGTGCATTTGGTCCTCAACCGGTTGATGAAACTGAGCTCGATTATTCAACTTTTATCGCTAATGTGAAAGAGGGCGGTATATCAGAAGTACATATTCAAGGTAGAACCATTACCGGCACACTGACCGATGGCAAAGAGTTTACTACCTATAGCCCCGATTACGATCCTGGTTTGATGGGTGACTTGATTAATAATGACGTTACTATTAAAGCTGAACCAGTAGAACAAACAAGTCTATTAATGCAGATCTTTATTTCTTGGTTCCCAATGTTATTGTTAGTGGGTGTATGGGTATTTTTCATGCGCCAAATGAATGGTGGCGGTGGCGGTAAAAACCCGATGTCATTTGGTAAAAGCAAAGCAAAAATGCTTAATGAAGATCAAGTTAAAGTCACATTCAAAGACGTCGCGGGTGTTGAAGAAGCAAAGGAAGAAGTTGCAGAATTAGTCGAATTTCTACGTGAACCAGCAAAATTCCAAAAGCTAGGCGGTAAAATCCCACGAGGAATTTTGATGGTGGGTTCACCCGGTACAGGTAAAACCTTACTAGCAAAAGCGATTGCTGGTGAAGCTAAAGTACCGTTCTTTACTATCTCTGGTTCAGACTTTGTTGAGATGTTTGTCGGTGTGGGTGCATCACGTGTGCGTGATATGTTTGAGCAAGCAAAGAAACATGCGCCTTGCATTATCTTTATCGATGAAATTGATGCGGTAGGCCGCCATCGTGGGGCTGGTGTTGGTGGTGGTAATGATGAACGTGAACAAACATTAAACCAGTTATTAGTTGAAATGGATGGTTTTGAAGGTAATGAAGGCGTTATTGTTATTGCTGCGACTAACCGTCCTGATGTATTAGATCCTGCATTATTACGCCCCGGTCGATTTGATCGCCAAGTAGTTGTGCCATTGCCAGATATTCGTGGGCGCGAACAAATCTTGAATGTACATTTAGGTAAGGTACCTGCGGCTGATGATGTTAAAGCAAGTGTTATTGCGCGAGGCACCCCCGGTTTTTCAGGGGCTGATTTAGCTAATTTAGTAAATGAAGCGGCTTTATTTGCAGCTAGAGAAGATAAACGTCTGGTTGAAATGGAAGACATGGAAAAAGCCAAAGACAAAATCATGATGGGCGCGGAACGCAAATCCATGGTGATGAGCGAAAAAGAAAAAAGAAATACAGCCTATCATGAAGCCGGTCACGCCATTGTCGGCCGTATCGTGCCCGACCATGATCCTGTGTATAAAGTGAGCATTATCCCACGTGGTCGCGCCTTAGGTATTACTATGTTTTTACCAGAAGAAGATAAATACAGTAATAGTAAACGCCAGTTAGAAAGCCAAATGTCAACGCTATACGGTGGTCGTATCGCTGAAGAAATGATCTTAGGTGAAGATGGTGTGACAACAGGTGCATCGAATGATATTCAACGCGCCACAGAAATAGCACACAATATGGTGACCAAGTGGGGTTTGTCAGACAATATGGGCCCAATGTCTTACGGTGAAGAAGAAGGTGAGGTTTTTCTTGGTCGCAGTGTGACGCAGCATAAATCGGTATCTGACTTAACTGCAAAACAGATTGATGAAGATGTACGTATGTTAGTCAATCGTAATTATCAGCGTGCAGAAAAAATCTTAAAAGAAAATATTGATAAGTTACATATTATGACGGACTTATTGATGAAATATGAAACCATTGATAGCGATCAAATTGATGCCATTATGGAGGGTCGCAAGCCGGGTGCACCAAGAGATTGGACCGATGACTCGCCAACACCACCATCAACGCCACCAGAAACATCTGCTGATTCTGATGTCTCAGGTGAGCCAGCAGAACAGTCGTAATCACTTAAGCAACACCGTCATTCCCACATGTTTTTAAGCAATACCGTCATTCCCGCATGCTTTAAGCGGGAATCTAGTGTTTTAAAACAAAGATTCTGGCTAAGCTCGTGCTTAGCTTGACTGGGTAGATCCTACCGAGATGACAAAAAAACTCAGGTTAACTATATGATTTTAGACTGTGCAGGCAAGCCATTAGATCTGACAAAACCTCAAGTGATGGGGATCTTAAATGTCACACCAGATTCCTTTTCTGATGGTGGTCAGTTTATTGCACCTGAAGCAGCACTAAAACAAGCACAGAAAATGGTGGCTGATGGGGCGGCAATTATTGATGTGGGTGGCGAATCTACTCGACCCGGCGCGGCCGTAGTTTCTGTAGATGAAGAAATAGCACGCGTAGTGCCTGTTATAGAAACGATTCAAGCTGAAATTGATATTCCCATTTCTATAGATACCAGTAAACCTGATGTTATGCGTGCCGCTGTAAATGCAGGAGCAGGCTTCATCAACGATGTACAAGCATTACGTGTTGATGGCGCATTACAGGCTGCAGCAGAATTAGATGTACCTGTTTGCTTGATGCATGCTCAAGGTACGCCCGAAAATATGCAAGATAATCCTCAATATGATGCCGTTGTTGCTGAAGTAGCACAGTTTCTCTATGAGCGAGTGGCAGAGTGTAAACAGGCGGGGATTGGTCGAGATAAATTGATAGTTGATCCCGGTTTCGGTTTTGGTAAACGTGCCAGCCATAATCTTAGATTAATGAAACACCTAAGAGAATTGGTTGAACGAGGATTGCCGGTATTAATTGGTGTATCTCGCAAATCAATGATTGGTAAGTTGCTTAATGTTTCAGTAGATGAACGACTTGCTGCCAGTTTAGCGTTATCAGCTTTGGCGGTTTGGCAAGGTGCAAAAATAATTCGTAGTCATGACGTTTGTGAAACAGTTCAGGCTATAATGATGTGTGACCATGTAATGAAGGTAGAAGACTTTGGCTGAAAGAAAATATTTTGGAACAGATGGTATCCGTGGCCGTGTAGGTGATGGCGTTATTACACCTGAATTTGTACTTAAATTAGGTTGGGCAATAGGGCGGGTTTTTGCTAAGGAACACCGCAGTAAAATATTAATTGGTAAAGATACACGTATTTCAGGTTATATGTTTGAATCAGCATTACAAGCAGGTCTATCTGCCGCGGGTGTCGATATTTACTTGTTAGGTCCAATGCCAACGCCAGCGATTGCTTATCTAACACGCACATTTCATGCACAAGCAGGCATAGTTATTAGTGCATCACATAACCCTTATCATGATAACGGAATCAAATTCTTTTCAGGTGAAGGCACAAAATTAGCTGATGATATCGAACATGAAATTGAAGCAATGATGGATGAGCCACTAGTAACAGTCGATTCAGATTTATTAGGTAAAGCATACCGTGTTGATGACGCGGCTGGGCGTTATATTGAATTTTGCAAAAGCACCATTCCTTCAAAAGTTGATTTATCAGGTTTAAAAATTGTTGTTGATTGTGCTAATGGAGCTACGTACCATATTGCACCTGAAGTATTTAAAGAATTAGGTGCTGAGGTGATTGCTATTGGTAATGAACCTGATGGGCTTAATATTAATCAAAAATGTGGCTCGACGGAACCAGAATTATTACAAGGCGCTGTATTAGTTAATAAGGCAGATTTAGGTATAGCACTAGATGGCGATGGCGATCGATTGATCATGGTTGATCAAAAAGGCCAGCTGGTGGACGGCGATGAACTTTTATTCATTATTGCAAAATCGCAAAAACGTCTCGGCACAGGTGGAACAGAAATTATTGGCACAAAAATGTCTAATTTAGGTTTGGAACATGCTCTACAACGCCATGATATGACGCTACATCGTGCTGATGTGGGCGATCGCTATGTAATGCAAATGATGAAACAAACAGGTGGTATTGTTGGCGGTGAATCATCCGGGCATATCATTTGTTTAGATAAAACATCGACAGGTGATGGCATTGTTGCAGCACTTCAGGTTTTAGCTGAAATACAACAAACAGGTCTCAGCCTTAATGAGCTATGTTCAGCCGTCATTAAATACCCACAACGTTTAATCAACGTTAGAGTCACAAAGCAAATTGATCTTGCCAATAACCGTGAAGTAACCGAAGCAGTCAAAGCCATCGAAGCTAAACTAGGCGATGAAGGACGGGTTTTATTACGCGCATCAGGAACCGAACCCCTTATCAGGGTCATGGTTGAAGGACGCGACGCAACACTAATTAATCAACTAGCCGCTGAACTTGCTGGCGTTATTGAAAATCTAGCGTAGCTAAGAAATCAATGAAAAACGGTTTCTTCCAATGACTTTTGTAAGCCTAAGTTCTTTTCAGCATTGATAATAATAGGCGCTGTAGTCACAACTTTAATATTATTGTTATCATCAGTTTGTTTATAAACAACGAGTAATACAAGTGCATCAGCTGGGTTATCTAACTGAAGTGATTTTAAATCGTCATCAGTAAATTCAATTTCGTATTCCATACCGAGTGTGCTGGGAGAAATAACCGACATTGAGAAATCAGCATCTGCAGTAGATTGCAACCAATGAACAACAGGTTCATCTTGAGTTGTTTCATGAAATAACTGTAATTGTGTTTGTTCAGATAAACCAATTAATCCATTAGGAAACTTAATAATATTATCTGCATTTAAATTGTGAGTGCCCATAGTTCTTCCTATCTTTTAAATAAAATGTGTAAGACTTCATATCGTCTCTCTCAAGAATATGCAGGATATGTACCAACAATAATATTAGGCAATACAATATTGCTTTATCAAGGCTAAAAAGGTAAGCTAAGCACTTGTTTTAATTTTAAAAGAGTAATACAAGTGCGAAAACCTTTTGTGGCTGGAAATTGGAAGATGAACGGCTCTAGTACGAGTACTGCACGGCTTTTGAACAGTATTTTGACGCAGGTAGAAACGTTCTCCTCTGTTGATGTCGCCGTGTTTCCCCCCGCTGTTTATTTGAAGCAAGTGCAAGAAGCATTAACGGGTACGCCACTATTTTGGGGAACGCAAAATCTCTCTCAATTCAAACGTGGTGCCTATACAGGTGAAATATCTGCACCTATGCTTAATGATTTTGGCTGCGAATATGTATTAATGGGACATTCGGAAAGACGCTGCTTATATGCTGAGATTGGGCTTGATACGCTTGTACTTGATAAAATTATTGCAGAAAAATATGCGATAGCTGTACAAGAAGGTATTACGCCCATTGTTTGTATCGGTGAAAGCCCCGAAGAACATGAGACGGGTAAGACCGAAGAGGTTGTAACGCGATTGTTGGATATAGTCATTGACCAATTGGGTGCCGAAGCATTGTCGCAAGCGATACTTGCCTACGAACCTGTCTGGGCAATTGGTACCGGGAAATCAGCATCACCCGAATGGGCTCAAAGCGTTCATGCACTTATGCGAGAGCGCATTGCCAAACATGATAAATCGACTGCCGACAAAGTACAAATACTTTACGGCGGGAGCGTAAAAGAGGATAATGCGTCCTCCTTATTTTCAATGCCAGATATTGATGGTGGGCTCATTGGTGGAGCATCATTAGATGCTAATGAGTTTGTAGCAATTTGTCAGGCAGCAGCGAGCGTTTAGGTTATAAAATGGATGCATTAATTATTGTAGTACACATCTCAATTTCACTAGCATTAGTCGGGTTGATTTTAATTCAGCACGGCAAAGGCGCAGATGCCGGTGCAGCCGCACTAGGTGGAGGCGGAGGTGCATCATCTAGCGTATTTGGTAGTCAAGGTTCAGCATCATTCTTGTCACGCTCAAGCGCTATATTAGCCGCCGCTTTTTTTGTGACCAGTCTGACATTAGCTTACTTCTCAAATCAGACAAAACCTGTTGAAAGTGTTACTGAGTCAGCAGCGATAACTGAAACAGTAGAGACAGCGCCAGCAATTCCAACGCCAAGCGACTTGCCTGACCTTCCAGAATAATCTAAACCCCTATTAGCCGACGTGGTGAAATTGGTAGACACGCCATCTTGAGGGGGTGGTGGACATAGTCCGTGGCGGTTCGACTCCGCCCGTCGGCACCAAATATTAGAAGAAAATCCAATATAAATCCCCTCCAAAATGCATTTAAATCTGCTAAGCTATATTAAATAAATTTTAATGTAGGAACAGCAATGAAATACGCGCTAATACTCTCACTTTTTCTTAATATTTCATTTTCTATGCACGCATTTGCGGCAGATGAAGTTAGTGATCAGCTTAAAGCTATGATTGAGCTTGCTGAGCAAGGTGATGCAGAAGCGCAATATGATTTAGCGTTAGCCTACGATTTTGCAGATGGTGCGCCTGAAGATCATGTGGCTGCTGTTAAGTGGTATCTCAAGGCCGCTGAACAAGGCCATATGGACGCTCAATATAACTTAGCTATTAGTTATGATGATGGTGAGGGTGTTGAAGAAGATAATGCCGCTGCTACTGTTTGGTATCGCAAGGCAGCACTTCAGGGTGATGCAAAAGCGCAATATAATTTAGCCAGAAGTTATGATGAAGGTGAGGGCGTAGAGGTTGATCATGCTGAGGCAGTTGATTGGTATCGTAAGGCGGCAGAACAGGGGCATACCTCGGCTCAATATAATTTAGCTGTCAGCTATGACGAAGGCGAAGGTGTTCGACAAAACCACGAAGAAGCGGTGAAATGGTACATTAAAGCCGCAAAGGCAGGCGATCCTGAAGCACAATATAATTTAGCTATCAGCTATGAAATTGGTGAAGGTGTAGAAGAAAATAAAGGTGAAGCGGTTAAATGGTATCGACGTGCAGCAGCACAGGGTGATACTGATGCTGTAGATCGTCTAAAAGCACTTAATGCATGGGAGTAGGATTGCCTGATTCTGCGCGTTAGATATGAAAATAAATTCAGATATACACGTTTAATATCTCTCAAAAATGACTTGCTATTGTTACATTATATTGATTTGAATAGGCAATAAATGATCTAGGTCTAAAAGCCTTTAAAAAGTCTAATATTAACTTCTCTTTGTGCCATATACAGTGTAGTATTGTTATTATTCAGAAACTAGAAAGAACGCTTTATGTTGGAGAACTATCTCCCAATTTTGTTGTTTATAATAATCGGTATTGGCTTTGGCATTATGCCTATGCTAGCGGGTTTTGTGCTAGGTCCTCGTCGCCCTGATGATGAAAAACTCTCCCCTTATGAGTGTGGCTTTGAGCCATTTGAAGATGCGCATGCAAAATTTGATGTGCGTTACTATCTTGTTGCAATCTTGTTTATCATTTTCGATTTGGAAATTGCCTTTTTATTTCCTTGGGCTGTTGTGCTTGATGATATTGGTGGTTTCGGATTAGTCGCAATGTTTATTTTCTTAGGAATATTAGTTGTTGGCTTTATTTATGAGTGGATGAAGGGAGCCTTGGAGTGGGAATAGAAGGTGTTTTAGAAGAAGGGATTGTTACTACTTCTGCTGATAAATTAATTAACTGGGCGCGTACAGGTTCATTATGGCCGATGACTTTTGGTCTAGCCTGTTGTGCGGTTGAAATGATGCAAGCGGGTGCTTCACGTTATGACTTAGATCGCTTTGGCGTAGTTTTTCGACCCAGTCCTCGACAATCTGACGTGATGATTGTGGCTGGAACGCTGGTGAATAAAATGGCGCCGGCATTACGTAAAGTTTATGACCAAATGTCAGAACCTCGTTGGGTTATTTCTATGGGTTCGTGTGCTAATGGTGGTGGTTATTATCATTATTCTTATGCTGTGGTACGTGGTTGTGATCGCATTGTTCCAGTTGATATTTATGTGCCAGGTTGCCCACCGACAGCGGAAGCCTTGTTATACGGCATTATCCAGTTGCAAAAGAAAATTCGGCGTACCAATACTATTGCTAGAATACCGACGCAGGAAACCTAGCGATAATGATAAAAAAACTAAAAGAAAAATTAGAGCAGCACTTATCAGATGTCATTCTTGATTGTGAGTGGTCGCCTTCACATGAAGAAATTACTATTCATATTCCGGATGATAGTGTTGTGTCAGTATGCAAAACCTTGCGAGATAGTTTTGGTTTCGAGCAATTAATCGATGTTTGTGGTGTTGATTATTCAGAATATGGTGGCAGTGCTTGGGAGACTAAAGGTGCCTCCGATCGCGGTTTTAGTAGGGCAGTGGATGGCGAAGGCTATTTAGAACCAGTGACGGAAGGCCAACGTTTTGCCGTTGTCTACCACCTGCTTTCGATTGAACATAATCAACGCTTGCGTATAAAAGTGCGTTTAGATGCAAATCTACCTACGGTTGATAGTGTTACTTCTGTCTGGAGCTCTGCAGATTGGTTTGAGCGTGAAGCCTTTGATATGTATGGTATTTTATTTAGAGGTCATGAAGACTTACGTCGCATATTGACTGATTATGGTTTTGTCGGGCACCCATTCCGTAAAGATTTTCCACTTATAGGCAATGTTGAAATGCGTTATGACGCAGAAAAAAAACGTGTTGTTTATGAACCGGTGAGCATTGAAGAAAGAACCTTAGTTCCCCGGGTGATCCGTGATGATAATCGCTACCAAAAAGGTGAGCGTTAACCATGGCTGAAATTAAAAATTACACCTTAAACTTTGGTCCACAACATCCGGCAGCACATGGCGTATTACGTCTTATTCTTGAAATGGACGGTGAAGTGATTCAGCGTGCAGATCCGCATATCGGTTTGTTACACCGAGGCACAGAAAAATTAGCAGAATCAAAACCATATAATCAAAGCATTGGTTATATGGATAGGCTCGATTATGTATCGATGATGTGTAATGAGCATGCCTATGTAATGGCCATTGAAAAGATGATCGGGGTGCAAGTGCCTGAACGTGCACAATATATCCGAGTCATGTTTGATGAAATTACCCGTTTGCTCAATCACTTAATGTGGTTAGGAGCGCATGGTTTAGATATTGGTGCGATGACCATCTTCTTATATTGCTTCCGTGAACGTGAAGATTTGATGGATTGCTATGAAGCTGTTTCAGGCGCACGTTTGCATGCGACCTACTATCGTCCGGGTGGTGTTTATCGTGATTTGCCGGACAGCATGGCAAAATATAAAGCCTCAAAATGGCATAGCGAAAAAGAAGTCAAACAAAAGAATACTAATCGTGAAGGCAGTTTTTTAGATTTTCTAGAAGATTTCACTGAACGGTTTCCTGGCTATGTTGATGAGTATGAAACATTACTGACAGACAACCGTATTTGGAAACAGCGAACTGTAGGTATTGGTGTGGTTTCACCTGAGCGTGCAATGCAACTTGGCTTTACAGGGCCAATGTTACGCGGCAGTGGCATAGCTTGGGATTTACGTAAAAAACAACCTTATGCCGTTTATGACAAGATGGATTTTGATATTCCAATTGGCGTAGAAGGTGACTGTTACGATCGTTATTTAGTGCGTGTCGAAGAAATGCGTCAATCAAATCGAATTATAAAACAATGTATTAACTGGTTACGTGAAAACCCAGGGCCGGTTATTACTGACGATGTTAAAGTAGCACCGCCGAAACGGACGGGTATGAAAGATGATATGGAATCATTGATCCATCACTTTAAATTATTTACTGAGGGCTATTGCGTGCCTGAGGGAGAAATTTATTCTGCAGTGGAACATCCAAAAGGTGAATTTGGTATTTACATGGTTTCAGATGGTGCTAATAAACCATATCGGGTGAAAATTCGTGCGCCGGGTTTTGCCCATCTTTCAGCAATGAATGAAATGATTCAAGGTCATATGTTAGCCGATGTTGTGGCTATAATTGGTACAATGGATATTGTGTTTGGTGAGGTGGATCGATGAACCTAGTGGGCACTAAAACAGAATTATTTACAGAAGATCTTCGCCAGCAGATTGATGCGTGGGTGGCTAAATACCCAGCAGGGCAAAGCCAGTCAGCCGTTATTCCGGCATTGCATATATTGCAAGATGCCAATGACGGTTGGATTTCAAAAGACATTATGAATGCTTTGGCGGAATATTTAGGCATGCCTAAAATTGCTGTTTATGAAGTGGCAACATTCTATTCAATGTATGAATTGTCACCGGTGGGTCAACATAAGATCAGTGTTTGTACTAATATTTCATGCATGTTGAATGGCTCAGAAGAAATTGTTACTCATTTGGAACAGCGCTTAGATGTGAAGTTAGGTGAAACAACAGCAGACAATAAATTCACTCTAAAAGAAGTGGAATGTTTAGGCGCGTGTTGTGGAGCACCAATGATGCAATTAGATCGTGATTATCATGAACACTTAACCACTGACAAACTTGATAAGATTTTGGATGGTATTAAATGAGTAATCTAGATCAGGTTTGCTTCCGTACCCGCCACCTTGATGAGCCTTGGAGTTTAGAATCCTATCGCAGTGTGGGCGGTTACGAACAGTTAGAAAGAGTACTAAAAGATAAAGTAAGTGCCGAAGATATTATTGAGCAGATCAAAGATTCTGCTTTGCGGGGCCGTGGTGGTGCAGGTTTCCCAACAGGTTTGAAGTGGAGCTTTATGCCGAGGCGAATGCCGGGGGCTAAATACATCGTCTGTAATTCAGATGAAGGTGAACCGGGTACCTGTAAAGATCGTGATATTTTGCGTTTTAATCCACATCAAGTAGTTGAAGGTATGATTATCGCTGGCTATACCATTGGTGCACAAGCGGGTTATAACTATATTCGTGGTGAATTTATTGAACCTTTTGACCGTTTTGAAGCCGCGATTCAAGAAGCGAAAGATGCCGGTTATTTGGGTAAAGATATTTTAGGTTCAGGTTTTAATTTTGAGCTTTATACTCAACCGGGCGCGGGTGCTTATATTTGTGGTGAAGAAACCGCACTTTTAGAATCGCTTGAAGGTAAAAAAGGTCAGCCACGTTATAAACCGCCATTTCCTGCGGGTTACGGACTATATGGCCGACCTACAACAATTAATAATACTGAAACATTAGCATCTGTACCTGTTATTTTGCAAAAAGGTGGTGATTGGTTCCATGAATTAGGCACACCAAATAATGGTGGTACTAAAATATTCAGTGTTTCTGGTCATGTCAATAAACCAGGTAACTATGAAGTGCCGATGGGAATGCCTTTTTCAGAACTACTTGAGTTGGCTGGTGGCATGCGTAATGGCAATAAGATAAAAGCCGTTATACCCGGTGGTAGCTCTACCCCTGTGATTCCTGGTGATGTAATGATGGATGTACTGATGAGCTATGATGGCATTAGTAAGGGGGGCTCAATGTTGGGTGCCGGGTCCGTTATTGTTATGGATGAAACAACCTGTATGGTGAAAGCGTTAGAGCGGATAGCTGAGTTTTATTATGAAGAATCCTGTGGTCAATGTACGCCTTGTAGAGAAGGTACAGGCTGGTTATATCGTGTTGTGAAGCGTATTGTTCATGGTGAAGGAAAGCAGGAAGATTTAGATCAGTTAGTTGATGTGGCATCTAATATTAATGGTAATACTATATGTGCGTTGGGTGAAGCTGCTGCGGCACCTATAATGAGTTTTATTAAGCATTACCGTGATGAGTTCCAATATTACGTTGATCATGGAACGTCACAGGTGAATAAATAAATGGTTAATATAGAAATTGATGGCATTCCACTCACGGTGGATCCAGAAAAAATGATTATCCAAGTGGCCGATGAAGCGGGCATAGATATTCCACGTTTTTGCTATCATAAAAAATTATCGATAGCAGCTAATTGCCGTATGTGTTTGATTGAAGTAGAGCAATCACGCAAAGCATTACCGGCCTGTGCAACGCCTGTAACTGAAGGCATGAAGATCTTTACACAATCAGAAGTAGCGCTTGCAGCTCAAAAAAGTGTAATGGAATTTTTGTTGATTAATCATCCTTTAGATTGCCCTATTTGTGATCAAGGTGGTGAGTGTGAGTTACAAGATCTATCTGTAGGTTATGGTGGAGGCCTTGGCCGATTTAGCGAAGGCAAACGTGTTGTTAAAGATAAAAATATTGGCCCACTAGTTCAGACTGAAATGACACGATGCATTCATTGTACTCGCTGCGTGCGGTTTGGAACTGAAATTGCGGGTATTGCCGAATTGGGTGCAACCGGCCGTGGCGAACATATGGAAATAGGCACATATGTTGAGAGTAGCCTTGCTTCTGAACTATCAGGTAATATTATTGATCTGTGCCCTGTTGGTGCACTGACATCTAAACCATTCCGCTATAAAGCACGTGCATGGGAGCTTACCGCTCACCCATCTATTGCACCACATGATGCTGTGGGTTCAAATATTGAATTTCATACTCGCGGTAAAGATGTAATGCGGGTGGTGCCACGTGATAATGATAATGTAAATGAAACATGGATATCAGATCGTGATCGCTTTAGCTATTTAGGTTTAAATCATGAGCAGCGCGCGACAGTGCCATTGGTGAAGCAAAATGGTAAGTGGATAGAGACCGATTGGGAAACTGCATTACAAGCGACGATGGATGGCTTGCAGATTGTAAAAGATAAACATGGCACCGATCAGCTTGCAGGTGTAATTTCACCCACAGCCACATTAGAAGAAAATTATTTATTTAAAGGTCTGCTAACAGGTTTAGATATTCAAAACAGTGACCATCGTTTGCGACAATTAGATTTTGCAGATGAGAATGTGGCCTACAATCAAAAAGATTGGTGTTTAGATCATATTAATGACAGTGACGATATTATTCTGATCGGCTGTAATATTCGTAGCGAGCAACCAATTATTGCCCATCGTATTAGGCAAGCTGCCATGATGGGGGCAACGGTTACTGATATTAATTTTTTCAAGTCTGATTTGCTAATGCCAACGGCAACGCAATTAACGTTTAATCTTGACGGCCTACTCACTCACTTGCAAGGTATTGCAAAAGCGTTGATGCCTCTTGCAGGAAAATGTGGCAAAGATTGGCAAGATATGCTTGAACATGTTGTGCCTACAGCTGTTGACCAAACCATTGCCATGCGGTTGTCTAACGCCATGACAGCCACTATTTTTGTGGGCGCTTTGGCTAACAATCATCCACAGGCGGCTAAAATAAGAACACTGGCTGTAATGATTTCAAGACTGGGCAAAGGTCAGTTAGTAGTATTACCGACGGCAAATTCAAGTGCTGCTGAACTAGTCGCTGAAATCAGTCATGGTGAAAAAACAGTCAATGCATTGCAGTTATGGAAAAATAACTTACGTTCATATATTTTGTTCAATGTAGAGCCTGAATTAGATTGTGCTGATCCTGATGCGGCACAACATGCCTTGCAGCAAGCTGACTTTGTAATCACAATGAACAGTTATGTAACAGATGAAATGCTTTCTTATTCAAATGTGATTTTACCTATCGCTAGTTTTGCTGAAACATCAGGTACTTTTGTTGGTGTTGATAAACAATGGCAAAGTTTTAAAGGGGCAGTGTCTGCGAAAGGTGAAAGTCGCCCGGCTTGGAAGGTGCTTCGCGTGCTGGGTAATTTAGCTAGACTAAAAGGCTTTGATTATATTTCATCACAAGATATTCGTGATGAAATTCAAGATAAGCTGAAGTTGGGTTCAAGCCCAAGTGTGGAATCCTACTTACCGGACAATTTTGATGTGACGACTGAAGGTTTAATGACTATTTCAGAAGTGCCAGTTTATCAAGTTGATAGTGTGGTACGACGCAGTGAAGCATTACAACAAACACCTGAAAATCAAAAAGCATCAGTAGCAAGAATGAATGCAATTGAAGCAAAAATACAGGGCGTTAGTAATGTCGAATTCATTAAAGTAAGACAGGGTGAAAAAGTAATTACCATGGCCTTTGAAATTGATGACTCTATTGCTGATGGTTGCCTATATTTAGCTGCAGGAACGAAACAGTCAATGAATCTCGGCGCTGCATTTGCTAATGTTAAAGTATCGGTGGGCACGCAGTCATGATGGATATGATAATGTCTATCGTTGATTGGGTCACGGCGCAAACCGTGCTGTATACCGTGCTAAAAATTGTCGCGATTATTGTGCCGTTGATGTTAGGTGTCGCTTATCTAACTTTAGCTGAGCGTAAAGTTATTGGTTTTATTCAGGTGCGAATTGGTCCTAACCGTGTTGGCCCGTGGGGATTGTTGCAACCTATTGCCGATGGACTGAAACTAGCTTTGAAGGAAGTGATTTTACCCGCTAAATCTAACTTATATTTATTCCTTGTAGCACCCGTATTAGCGATAGGTCCCGCTCTAGCCGCATGGGCTGTAATGCCGTTTGATGCCACCATGACATTAGCCAATATTGATGCAGGTTTGCTCTATATTTTAGCCATTACATCAATGGGGGTTTATGGTATTGTCATTGCCGGTTGGGCCTCTAATTCGCGTTATGCCTTTTTGGGTGCATTACGATCGGCTGCACAAGTTGTCTCATATGAAATTGCGATGGGCTTTGCTTTGGTTGGCGTATTGATCGCGGCAGGTAGTTTGAATTTAGGTGAAATTGTTTTAGGTCAGCAGGGTGGCATATTACACTGGTATTGGTTGCCATTATTTCCTCTTTTTATTGTGTACTTTATTTCTGGCATTGCCGAAACCAATCGTGCTCCTTTTGATGTGTCAGAAGGGGAGTCTGAAATTGTAGCCGGTTTCCATGTTGAGTATTCAGGAATGGCCTTTGCGGTGTTCTTTCTAGCCGAATATGCTGATATGATATTGATTTCAATGCTAGCGGCTGTAATGTTTACGGGAGGATGGTTATCACCATTCCAAGGTACATTCGTTGACGCTTGGTTTGAGTGGATACCAGGGATAGGGATGCTTTGGTTGTTTGCAAAAACCGCAGTCTTCTTGTTCTTCTATTTGTGGTTCCGAGCAACTTTCCCACGCTATCGTTATGATCAAATCATGCGTTTAGGCTGGAAGATATTTATTCCCGTTACTTTAGTTTGGCTTGTTGTTGTGGCCACAGCACAAGTATATGATATTGGCCCATGGTTTACAGAGGTGGCATTATGAATGCAATTCGTCATTTCTTTAAAAGCTTTTTGTTATGGGAATTATTGCTAGGCTTGAAACTCACAGGTCGTTATTTGTTTGCCAAAAAGATTACGGTACAGTATCCAGAAGAACAAACACCACAATCATTCCGCTTTAGAGGTTTGCATGCCTTGCGTCGTTATCCCAATGGTGAAGAGCGCTGCATTGGCTGTAAATTATGTGAGGCTGTATGTCCTGCTTTGGCAATCACCATTGACACAGAGCCGCGTGATGATGGCACTCGCCGCACTACAAAATATGAAATTGATTTATTTAAATGTATCTATTGCGGCTTTTGTGAAGAATCGTGTCCTGTAGATTCAATTGTTGAAACACGGATATTTGATTATCACTTCGAAAACCGTGGTGAAAATATTATGACTAAAGATAAGCTATTAGCCATTGGCGATGACAATGAAACTCAAATAGCCGCCGATCGTGCAGAAGATGCGAGGTATAGATAATGAGTGTTGAACAACTCATATTTTATGGCTTTGCTGCAATCTTGCTATTTGCAGCTACTATGGTGGTCATAGTACGTAACCCAGTGCGGGCAGCCTTGTTTTTAATCTTGGCATTTTTCACTAGTGCCGGTATTTGGTTGCTACTCGAAGCAGAGTTTTTAGCCATGACATTAGTATTAGTATATGTCGGTGCGGTCATGGTGTTATTCCTCTTTGTGGTCATGATGCTAGATATTGATCTTGCCCCGCTACAAGAAGGGTTTACTAAATACTTACCATTAGGCATTGTCGTAGCCGCATTAATTACGGTTGAAATGATTGCGGTATTAGGTTCTGCACATTTTGGATTAGACATTATTGCTGCGCCGGTTCCTCATCCAGATGGATACAGTAATACCAAAGAAATTGGTTTACTGCTTTATACGGTTTATGTTTATCCCTTTGAAATCGCATCTATTATTTTAACGGTGGCTATTGTCGCGGCAATTACATTGACCTTACGTGACAAGAAAAGTAAATCACAGAATATTGCTGAGCAAGTTAAAGTGCGTCGAGAAGATCGTGTTCGCATTATTAAAATGGATGCAGTTAAAAAGGAGGAGGTTGAATCATGATTGCTTTATCTGACTTTCTTATTTTAGGTGCATTATTATTTAGTCTCGCAGTAGCGGGGATTTTCATTAATCGTAAAAACATCATTATTTTATTAATGTGTATTGAGTTAATGTTATTAGCCGTAAACCTGAATTTTATTGCCTTTTCGCATTATGCTGGTGATATCGCAGGGCAAGTGTTTGTATTTTTTATTCTCACCGTAGCAGCAGCAGAAGCCGCTATTGGTCTGGCCATTTTAGTTGTGCTCTTTAGAAATATGCACACCATAAATGTTGCTGATCTTGATAAGTTGAAGGGTTAGCATGGGACATCTGAATCAGACATTACTATTAACCATCGCCTTAGCGCCATTAGTCGGCAGTATCATTGCTGGTCTATTTGGCAAAAAAGTGGGTAAGGTTTGGTCGCACCGAGCCGCCATCTATGGCGTGGGGATTGCCTTTGTCTTATCCGTTTGGGTGCTTAAACTCGTTATCGGCGGCGAAACGTATAATCAACAAGTTTATCAATGGTTACAAGCAGGCTCGCTCAGCCTAGAAGTGGGCTTTATGATTGATGCACTAACGGCAATGATGATGGTGGTGGTGACTTTTGTCTCCTTAATGGTGCATATTTATACTGTCGGCTATATGCATGATGATGATGGCTATACGCGATTCTTTAGCTATATCTCTCTTTTTACCTTCTCGATGCTGATGCTGGTTATGGCCAATAACTTTATGCAGTTATTCTTCGGCTGGGAAGCAGTAGGCTTAGTGTCATATTTATTGATTGGTTTTTGGTATAAAAAACCAACGGCGATTTATGCCAATTTAAAAGCATTTTTAGTGAACCGTGTGGGTGACTTTGGTTTCTTACTAGGTATTGCGGGTGTGCTGATGTATGCAGGTAGTTTGGATTATGTTGAGGTGTTTGCACAAGCCCCCACTATAGCTTCACAAAGTACCGAGTTATTTGCAGGTCATAGCTGGTCAGTGATGACGGTTATTTGTATTTTATTATTTATAGGTGCCATGGGTAAATCAGCCCAAGTACCTTTGCATGTCTGGTTACCGGATTCAATGGAAGGCCCCACACCTATTTCAGCATTAATTCATGCTGCAACCATGGTAACAGCGGGTATTTTTATGGTGACACGCATGTCGCCATTATTTGAGTTTTCAGAAACAGCGTTATCGTTTGTATTAGTGATTGGTGCGATCACAGCCTTATTTATGGGCTTCTTAGGTCTAATCCAGAACGATATTAAACGCGTAATCGCTTATTCAACCTTGTCGCAACTAGGCTATATGACGGTCGCCTTAGGCGCATCAGCCTATGCGGCGGGTGTATTCCATTTAATGACTCACGCATTCTTTAAAGCCTTATTATTCTTAGGTGCCGGTTCGGTGATTATTGCTATGCACCATGAACAAGATATTCGCAAAATGGGTGGCTTGAAGAAATATATGCCGATTACGTACTGGACGGCATTAATTGGTTCTCTGGCCTTAATTGGCTTTCCGGGCTTGGCGGGCTTCTTTTCAAAAGACTCGATTATTGAGGCGGTGCATGCTTCGCATCTAGCGGGTAGTGGCTTTGCCTATTTTTCGGTGTTGGCAGGCGTATTTATCACTGCTTTATATAGCTTCAGACTATTCTTTTTAGTGTTCCATGGCAAAGAACGTTTTGACACTCATGGCGATCATAAACCGCATGAATCACCTGCAGTAGTGACTGTGCCATTAATATTATTGGCAATTCCGTCTGTTGTGGCAGGTTACTTTATTGCTCCAATGGTGTTTGGTGATTTCTTTGGCGATTCAATTATTGTCCATCATCAGCATGATGTATTGGCTCATGTGGGTGAAGAGTTTCATGGTGCATTTAGCTTTGTGCTACATGGTATGACACAACTACCATTCTTATTAGCCATGTCAGGTATCGCCGTTGCCTATTTCCTTTATATGATGCGCCCTGATATTCCTGCTAAATTACAGCAATGGTTTAACTGGTTATATCGTGTGCTCGATAATAAATATGGCTTTGATGCTTTTAATGAAAAAGTATTTGCCGGTGGCTCGCGCATGATAGGAAATATTTTATGGAAAGTAGGTGACCAAACCTTAATTGATGGTGCTGTCGTTAATGGTACAGCTAAAACAGTGGGTGCAGTCTCGAAAATTATTCGAAAAGTTCAGACTGGTTATTTATACACCTATGCCTTTGCCATGATTATTGGCTTATGGCTATTGCTTACTTATTTTGTGGTCTAATATGTTTACTGATTTACCTTTATTAAGCTTACTAATTTGGTTACCTGTTCTAGGCGGCATCGCCGTGTTAGTCAATGGTGATAACAATGGCTGGGCTCGACCATTATCACTAATTATTTCAGTCGTAACACTCTTGTTATCAATCGGGCTATATACCGGTTTTGATAATGCGACTTATCAAATGCAGTTTGCTGAGCAAGCGTCATGGATTTCCACATTCAATATTAACTATTCACTTGGTATAGATGGATTCTCAATGCCTTTGATTATTTTGACAGCATTTTCTACGGTAATAGTCGTAGTAGCAGGTTGGGAAGTAATTCAAGATCGTGTTAGCCAATATATGGCGGCTTTTTTGATTATGGAAGGCTTGATGATTGCCGTATTTGCATCATTAGACGCGATTTTGTTCTACGTGTTCTTTGAAGCGATGTTAATTCCGTTATTCTTGGTTATCGGCATATGGGGTGGACCAAACCGAGTTTATGCCACCATTAAATTCTTTTTATATACCTTATTCGGTTCAGTCTTTTTATTATTAGCCTTGCTTTATTTACACCATGTGGCAGGTAGCTTCTCAATTTTAGATTTCCACGACGTCAGTTTAACGATGCAGGAGCAAATTTATTTATTCCTAGCATTTCTTATTGCCTTTGCCGTTAAAGTGCCGATGTGGCCAGTGCATACATGGTTGCCTGACGCTCACGTTGAAGCACCAACGGGCGGATCAGTGATCTTAGCTGCGATCACCTTAAAAATTGGTGGCTATGGTTTGATTCGATTTGCATTGCCGATTACACCCGATGCCAGCATGGCATTAGATTGGCTGGTGATTGGTTTATCGTTAACCGCCGTTGTTTATATTGGCTTTGTGGCATTAGCTCAGTCCGATTTGAAAAAACTAATTGCTTATTCAAGTATTGCGCATATGGGGTTTGTAACATTAGGCCTATTCATTGTGTTTAGAATCTTTGCTAACTCAGCAACAGGCAGTGGGGCAGTGCTTGCAGTAGAAGGCGCAATGGTGCAAATGATTTCACATGGTTTTATAGCTGCCGCGATGTTCTTAAGTGTCGGTGTTTTATATGACCGTATGCACACTCGTGAGATTAGTGCTTATGGTGGTGTGATTAATACCATGCCGATATTTGGTGGTTTTGCGGTATTTTTTGCAATGGCTAATGCAGGTTTACCGGGCACATCAGGTTTTGTGGGTGAGTTTATGGTTATTCTAGCGGCATTCCAAGCAAACTTTTGGTATGCATTTTTAGCCGCCACCACTTTGATTTTAGGTGCCGCTTATACGCTATGGATGGTGAAGCGAGTGATGTTTGGCGAGGTGGCGAATGATAATGTCGCTCAATTAACAGATCTAAATCGAAGAGAATTTCTGATGCTAGCATCTTTAGCTATTATCGTCTTAGCAATAGGGCTTTGGCCTGCACCCTTAACGGAAATTATGCATACATCAGTTGAACATTTATTAACGCAAGTGTCACAATCAAAACTATGAACTTTGAAGTAACAAATATGATTTTTGCCCTACCAGAAATGTTTATGCTGGCTATGGCTTGCGTAATTTTATTGATGGTGGCCTTTTTAGGTGATAAAGGTGCCAATAAAGTGTATGCAGCTAGCCTATTTACACTTGTTGTTACGGCGATATTTATTTACCGTGGAATGGACAGTGGTGGCGGATTAACCTTTGATGGAACCTATATCAAAGATGCATTTAGTGATGTATTAAAACTGGCAGTGAATGTCATCAATATTGCAGTATTGGTTTATTCAAGCTCATATTTAAAAGCCCGCGGCTTATTCAAAGGTGAATATTATGTATTAGCCATATTCTCTACCTTGGGCATGATGATCATGATTTCAGCAAATCATTTCCTAACGCTTTATTTAGGGCTGGAGCTCATGTCATTATGCATGTACGCCATGGTAGCGATGCACCGTGATTCAAAAATAGCCACTGAAGCAGCCATAAAATACTTTATCTTAGGTGCCATTGCATCAGGTATGTTGTTGTACGGCATGTCGATTATTTATGGTGTAACAGGCAGCTTAGATTTAGCGACTATTGCATCAACTATTCAAGCCGGCGGTTTAGATAATACGGTATTAAGCTTTGGTCTTGTGTTCTTAGTTATTGGAATAGGTTTTAAGCTGGGTGCGGTGCCATTCCATATGTGGTTGCCAGATGTTTATCATGGTGCGCCGACAGCAGTAACATTATTTATAGCAACAGCACCTAAAATTGCTGCGTTTGCCATGGCGATTCGAATCCTTGTGGATGGTCTGGGTGATGTGCAGCAATACTGGCAAGGCATGCTGATCATGTTGTCAGTATTATCAATGATAATCGGTAATGTAGTGGCAATTGCACAAACGAATTTAAAACGCATGCTTGCTTATTCAACAATTTCACATGTCGGTTTTATATTGTTAGGTGTGTTATCAGGAAGCCAAGAAGGTTATGCCGCAGCCATGTTTTATGCATTGGTTTACTCATTAATGAGCTTGGGTGGTTTTGGCATGATTATTCTGCTTAGCCGACAAGGTTTTGAAGCCGATACGATTGATGACTATAAAGGTCTAAGTCAACGTAACCCTTGGTATGCACTAATGATGTTGATCTTAATGTTCTCTATGGCGGGCATTCCGCCGTTAGTAGGCTTTTATGCCAAGCTAACGGTCATTAAATCTATTATAGATATTAACCTGATATCTGTTGCCATTATCGCAGTGTTAATGTCGGTAATAGGAGCATTTTATTATTTACGGATCATCAAAGTTATGTACTTTGAGAAGTCGGATCAAAATGAACCCCTAGAAGCACCAACTGATATGCGCGTTATGATTAGTGCTAATGCGCTAACTGTTTTAGCCTTAGGTTTGTTCCCCGGTGCGTTATTAGCTATCTGTACTTCTGTTTTTTCTTAAGATTTTACTATGTCTCCAATAAGCCTTATTTTATTATTCTTTGTGATTGCCAACTTACCTTGGTTTACCGAGCGATTATTTCTAGCTATTCCTTTAGCTAAAAATAAATCTGTTTTTTTACGATTAATAGAATTAATCGCGTTTTACTTTGTGAGCTTAGTCATTGCCACTATTTTTGAATCGCGATTCTCAGGCGGCGAAGTTCACCCGCAAACATGGGAGTTTTTTGTCACCACCTTTTGTTTGTTCTTAGTGTTATCCGTGCCGGGTGTCGTCTACAGATATCAGTGGTTGCCTCTAGCAGAAAAATAAGAAAGGAAATAATATGTATGGTGTAATGTTTGGTTTTCTGAAGGAATATGTCGTAAAAAATCATGGTGGCGATGAGACGTGGCGTAGTTTATTAAAAGAAGCAGGACAAAGCCCTTATAAAATCTATTTTGCGACCAAAGATTATCCTGACGAAGAAATTGTGGCAATTGCCACCGCTGCTTCAAAGGCACTAACGTTACCTATATCGGCTGTATTAGAAGACTTTGGATCATACGTCGGTCCACGTCTGGTAGAATTCTACCATCCTTATATTGATGGACATGATCAGGATACTTTCAGTGTCGTACCGTATGCAGGTGGACATATACATGATCTAATACATAAACATAATCCAGATCGAAAGCCGCCTCAATTATCGGCTGAAGTTCTTGATGAAGAACGAACTGCGATGGAAGTTCATTATAAATCGCATAGAATGATGTGTTCGGTCGTACGTGGAGTATTAAGAGGTTTAGGTGAGCACTTTGGTGAGAGCTTACATATTAATGAGACCCAATGCATGCACTCAGGTGCTGAGAAATGTAAATTTATGGTCACAAAAACAATAGAGTAATATTGCATGTAAATAGCTGGTTTGCGCAAATGGATAAGTTTTAGATGATAATATTGGCCAATCAATAGCTAGTAAGCTAGAACCTGTAATGATTTCATATGAAATGGATGTTTTTATTCTGCAGATAAATGCATTTTAGTTTAAAATCTTCTGGTTTAGCTCAATGTAATTCATTGGGGCTCACTTTTAATTCTATTTTTTGAGACAGAATAATGGCTGCAGACTTATCCAAGTACAGAAATATCGGTATCTTCGCTCACGTAGATGCGGGTAAAACCACAACAACAGAGCGTATCTTAAAACTAACCGGTAAAATTCATAAAATCGGTGAAGTTCATGATGGCGAATCAACAATGGATTTCATGGATCAGGAAGCTGAACGTGGAATAACCATCCAATCAGCGGCGACAACCTGTGAATGGGACGGTCACCGTTTAAACGTTATCGATACTCCGGGTCACGTAGATTTCACAATCGAAGTTTATCGTTCACTTAAAGTGCTTGATGGTGGTGTGGGTGTATTTTGTGGTAGTGGTGGTGTAGAGCCTCAATCAGAAACTAACTGGCGCTATGCCAATGAATCTGAAGTATCTCGTATCATCTTTGTTAATAAACTTGATCGTATGGGTGCTGACTTCTTCCGTGTTGTAAAACAAGTTGAAGATGTATTAGGTGCTAACCCATTAGTGATGGTGCTTCCAATCGGTATTGAAGAAGACTTCATCGGCTGTGTTGATTTATTAACGCGAAAAGCGTGGATATGGGATAACGAACAAGACACTACTGAATTCCGTCTTGATGAGCCACCTGCTGATATGGCAGATAAAATTGAAGAATACCGTGAAATGTTAGTCGAGACTGCACTTGAGCAAGACGATGACTTGATGGAAGCGTATCTTGAAGGTGAAGAGCCTTCAATTGAAGACCTAAAAAAATGTATTCGTAAGGGAACATTAACAATGGACTTCTTCCCAACATACTGTGGTTCAGCCTTTAAAGATAAAGGTGTTCAAATGGTATTGGATGCGGTTGTGGATTATCTACCAAGCCCAACAGAAGTGAAACCACAACCAGAAGTGGATGAAGAAGGTAATGAAACAGGCGATTATGCGATTGTTTCTACCGACGGTCCGCTTCGTGCCTTAGCGTTTAAAATTATGGATGATCGTTTTGGAGCATTAACCTTTATTCGTATCTATTCGGGTGTTTTGAACAAAGGTGATAGCGTTCTTAATTCATTTACCGGTAAAACAGAACGAGTAGGCCGCATGGTAGAAATGCACGCCGATGATCGAAATGAATTAAATTCTGCACAAGCGGGTGATATCATCGCTGTTGTAGGCATGAAAGATGTGCAAACAGGTCACACATTATGTGATCCTAAACATCCAACAACATTAGAGCCAATGGTATTCCCAGATCCAGTTATCTCAATTGCTATTACACCTGTTGATAAAGCAAGTACTGAGAAAATGGGTATTGCAATTGGTAAAATGATTAAAGAAGATCCTTCTTTCCGCGTTGAAACGGATCAAGAAAGTGGCGAAACAATCATTAAAGGTATGGGTGAGTTACATTTAGATATTAAAGTAGATATCTTAAAACGTACTCACGGTGTTGAAGTAACAGTAGGCGCACCACAAGTAGCCTACCGCGAGACTATCACTAAACGTATCGAAGACAGCTATACACATAAGAAACAATCTGGTGGTTCTGGTCAGTTCGGTAAAATTGAATACATCATCGAACCGGGTGAACCCGGTACAGGTTTTGAATTTGAATCAACGGTTACCGGTGGTAGCGTTCCTCGTGAATTCTGGTCAGCTGTAGAAGCAGGCTTTAAGAAAATGACAGATCGCGGTGTATTAGCGGGCTTCCCATGTCTTGATTTCAAAGTAACATTATTTGATGGTGCTTTCCATGCCGTGGATTCATCTGCAGTAGCGTTTGAATTAGCTGCAATGGCTGCTTATCGTCAATCAATGCCAACAGCGGGTCCACAATTAATGGAACCAATCATGAAAGTGGATGTATTTACACCTGAAGATCATGTTGGTGACGTAATTGGTGATCTTAACCGTCGTCGTGGCATGATCAAATCACAAGATGCAACACCAACAGGTGTGCGTATCAGCGGTGAAATACCATTAAGCGAAATGTTCGGTTATATCGGTACACTACGAACAATGACATCGGGTCGTGGTCAGTTTGGTATGGAGTTCTTACAATACAGCCCTTGCCCACGTAATGTAGCTGAAGAAGTGATTAAAGATACAAAAGAACGTGAAGAAGCTAAGAAGAAAAAATAAGATAAATATTACTTCACTTAGTTAGAAATTGAAAAGGGGCTGATTATTTTTAATCAGCCCCTTTTTTTGTCCGCTATAAAAGAATTAATAAGTGTGTAGCTTGGATAAGCGATAGCGTCATCCGAGAGTTTCCAAAAACAACATTAGTTTTGAATGCTTTTCTTATAATTTGAATATTATAAGAAAAAATGACCGGTTATCGTGCGTCGGATGGCGCTATCGCTTATCCGACCTACGAGTAAAATATTAGGAGATTACAGGGGAACAAGTCGGATAGCATCTCTTTTTAGGTTTGGGTTTCTTGTTGTTTTAAACTAATTCCATCTCTAGTTAGCCAGTATTCAGGTCCGCTACATGGGTAGCCAAGTAATACAGCTGCAGCTTGGGATGGGCTAGCAAATAGTGTATCCTCCTGCAGAATTAACTTATCATCAGGTATAATTAATTTTTCTTTATCTTTTAAGTTATCACGAACTTTAGTATAGCCTTTTGATAGGCTCGGATTAGTGAGTAATGATGCTTCGGCTCCAGCTAAAACGACAAGACCTTCATCAGTTTGTAATGCAGATGCAGAAAATTTCTTAACTTTTAATGTCAAAAGATCGAAATGCTTATTTGGCGTATCTGCTACAGGTTCAGATACTGTTAACGGTTCTAATAAACGGTAACCAAGTGAGCCCAGTAAAAGCCGAACATTATTAATAAATTCTTCCATTGCATCCCGATCCCCTCTGGGAAGAGTGGCTTGTGGTGGCAGGTTACCGTTAAGTAGTTCATATCGGTTGGTTTGACTGGCTAATGCTACTAATCTGGACTCAAGATATTTCACGTGTGCTTTTGTTAAATTCTCATCTTTATTTGTGAAGCAGATCGTTTCATTCCAAAAATCTTTCTTCGATAGATGTTGCTGAATTCGATTAGCAACATGTTCAGCTTCACCTATATACACAGCATCATTTCCTGTTTCACCATCCACGCCAAATAAGAAATAAACACCAGGCTTGTGGCATTCATCCCAAGATGAAAGGTCTTTGACTCGGGTTCGAGGAATTGCTAAGGCTTGTCCTGTCCAGTTAATTATTTCAGCATGACGAATACCTGTAACTGAACCATCGGCTAAATAAATCTTAATTTGACGACCTTTTATCATAATGATGCCTTTTGTAGCTTTCGTATTAAGAGTTTTCTTTCTGATCCTTAGCCAATACAGCCAACATATCTAACATATCTTCTGGCATATCCACTTGCCAAGATACTTCTTGCTCGGTGGCAGGATGAATAAAGCCTAATGAACCGGCATGGAGTGCTTGTCGTCTAAAACCTTGTAGTGCGGTTTGTGTGGCTTCGCTTGCACCTTTTGGTAGGCGGATTCGGCCACCGTATACGGGATCACCTAAAAGAGGGTAGCGGGCATGTGCCATATGCACCCTGATTTGATGGGTACGACCTGTTTCTAGTTTGCAGCGAATATGGGTGTGGGCGCGATAGCGTTGAACTACGCGGTAATGGGTAACGGCATGTTTACCTGAGCCAATCACCGCTTGGCGTTTGCGATCTACGGGGTGTCGACCGATTGGTTCATCTATTGTACCGCCTGCCGTCATAACGCCCATAGATATAGCCTGATATTCACGCAGTACAGTACGTTCTTGTAGTTGATTCACTAATGAATTGTGGGCTTGTAGATTTTTAGCAATCATTAATAAACCAGTAGTGCCTTTATCAATGCGATGCACGATGCCCGCACGAGGCACACCTTCTAGCTGTGGTGCATGGTGGAGTAGTGCGTTGACCAAGGTGCCGTCATGATTACCTGCGCCGGGATGAACCACCATGCCGGCCGATTTGTTAAGAATAATAACATCATCGTCTTCATGAATAATATCTAGGCTAATTGCTTCGGCTGTCCATGTATCATCAACGACTTCTATTTTTGCATCAATGACTACACGCTCGCCCCCCAGTACGGAATCACGCGGGCGTAGGTTTTTATCATTGACCTGGACATAGCCTGCTTTGATCCATTTGGTGATTTGACCGCGTGAATAATCAGAGAATAATTGGGCTAAAGCTTGGTCTAAGCGTAGACCGCCGCTTTCATCGGAGATGATGCCTTCTAGGTGTAGTTGTTCTGCCATGTTGGATGTTTTATTTAGATTAATGCTATATTATACCTAAGTAGTGTATAAACTACGTCATTCTTGGAAGTTTTAAGCCGAAATCTCTTATTTGTAGTGTGGATTCCGGCTTAAAAGACCAACGGAATGATGGGTTGTTAACCAGAATGATTACGGGTTCTTAATGAGGTGTTCAGTATGTTTCAAAGCAACAAAATTCTTTTCGGACTAGCCGTTTTTTTTATGCTAATGTCTTTTTCAGCGAGTGCCCAAGAACGAAATGTGGCGCTATTAGCTTCTTCATGTGCGGCGTGTCATGGCACTAATGGCCATAGCGTTGGCGGAACACCTGCACTAGCGGGTTTAGCCGAATCATATTTTGTCGTACAAATGCAAGAATTTGCATCCGGAGCACGAAAATCAACAGTGATGTATCAGCATGTGAGTGGTTATACACAAGAAGAAATTGAGTTAATGGCTGCTTATTTCGCTAAGCAGTAAAAGGGCTTAACTAACGCTGTTATTTTCTTGAATTATTGTTGATATTTTAACCGCCCAAAGATTCCGGCTACAAGCTACCGGAATGACGGAACGGGGTTTTATTGCTGGCAATTTGGGCAGAAGAAGGTAGCGCGTTGTAATTCTTTATAATGCTCAATTGTTCCATCGCATTGAGTGCACTCTTCATCTTTACGGCCGTAGACATTGAGTTCTTGTGCAAAATATCCTGGCTTACCGTCACTTTTTCTAAAATCTTTTAGTGTTGTTCCACCTGCTTGAATTGCTTTTTGAAGAATTTTTTTAATGGCTTTAACTAGTGCTTCACTTTGTTTTTTTGTCAGTTTTTTTGCAACAGTCTTAGGATGGATTTTAGCTAGAAAGAGTGATTCACTAGCGTAAATATTACCCACTCCTACTACGACTTTTCCATTCATAATCAATGTTTTAATACTGCATTTTCGAGAGCGTGATTGTTGAAATAAATAGTCGCTATCAAAGTCGTCTGTTAAAGGTTCTGGGCCGAGGTGTGCTAATAATTTGTGCTGTTCGATGGGCTCTTTTGTCCACAATATAGCCCCAAACCTGCGGGGATCGTTATAACGGAGCAGTTGGCCATTATCAAATTGGATCTCGAAATGATCGTGCTTTTCTGCTTTGGGCGCAGTATTGGATTCTAATATTCGCAATTTTCCCGACATACCAAGATGAATAATGAGTGTGCCTGTATTACATTGAAATAATAGATATTTAGCACGACGTTTAATAGAGTGCACGGTTTGATTGGTTAATATTTTGCTCAGATTTTGTTGTATAGGCCAGCGCAATGAAAAATTACGGATAGTAACGGCGCTAATAGCGGCCTTTTCTATAAAAGGGCTAATGCCTCGCCGTGTAGTTTCAACTTCGGGTAATTCAGGCATCGGGCAAAAGTTGTTGCATTATGGACAGTGGAAATTGATAGCTTAACTGCTGTGATGGGCTATTTAAATATAAGGTTCTATTATCTTTTTGAAATTCAAATTCAACGGGCTCTGCTTGGTTTCGAAACCAAACAATTATTTTATGTGGTTCAGATAAGGGTAATTTGGCAGTGCTTAACGGAAGCACTTGCAAGGCATAAGCATGTTGCCATGCATCAATTAAGATCGTTAATTGATCACTGGATAAATGCTTATTGTCACTTGTCCAATGGCCTTCTTTTTGCTCAATGCTGACATTGTGAAGTGACAGTGTTTGATCCGTATTTATTATGGGTATCAGCAGTTTTGAAATATGAAAATCTAACGGAATAAGCTTATTATCAATAAAACTAGCCGCATTGGCATTAAGCAGGGGTGCCACGCTATCATCAACTAAATGAATAATGCCATTGTGTAAAACATAGCGTCGTTTGCTGATGGCTTCAATATCACCAAACTGAAAACTTTCATCATTGAGTTTTAGTATCGTATTGGTATTATCAAAACCAAGTTGAGCAAGCGTAGCATCATCGGCATGGCTAAGCTGGGCGTAGCTACGTGCATTTAAAATAGATAATAATAACTTGATACGGGTGTTATTTGCTGGTGCAGCGATGGGCTGCATAAGCTGCCAATTTGTTTTATTCTTTTGTATGGCAATGGTATCTAGGCCATGTCGAGAAATATGTATTTGCGTTATTTCACCATGTGAGATCGCCGTTAAGGTTTGTTGCTGATCTTGTGTAGATGTATCGTGGTTAAGGAACCAATATAAGCCCAAAACTAAAATAATTAAAAAGATATTGAGCAGATAACGTGATTTCATCTTCTACGACGAGTCCACCATAAGTAGAATCCAATGGCTAATAATAATAGTGGAATGGCCATTAAAAAACCAAGCCCTATAACGAGTGACTGTTTTTTTGAAAGCGTTAATTGATTATCAATAGTGGTTTTTAGAGGAATAGCGATAAGATCATCATCTTCAACTAACCAATTTATTAAGGCGACACCAAGCTCAAGATTGGAGGCGTTACCAATATAGGTATTGGATAAAAAATCGCCATCGCCAATAATCGCGATACGTTGCTCCGAATCACGATCATCACTAAAACGCGTTAATAAGTAGCCAATATTCAGTGGGCCAGCAGTATCGATTCCTAGATCAAAAATAGGTTCTTCTTGTTCATTTAAGGAGCTTGTTTCGCTCCAAACATTATCTTGCGTGGTTAATAGAGGCTGTGCTTGCCAATCTGTATTTTGATCCTGATGTTCAATAGCAACCGTTTGCGGGAAGAGAGTAACACCTGCCGTAGCCGCACCGACGGGGTGATTGGCATAATTTGTTATCAATACAAATTGTGGATCAGTAATGCCTAATGTTTCTGCGTTGGGGTCAAGAACAGTGCCGGGCACAAATTCAATTCCTAATTGTTCGGCAAGACTATTTAGGTGTTGGTAACTATCAGGTTCAGCTAACCATAATAAATGACCACCTTGACGAATATAATCTTTAATCAGCTGAATTTCGCCTTCTAACCATGCAGTTTTAGGGCTAGCAATAATAATGGCCGCCGTGTTCTGTGGAATTTGGCTATGCTCCACTAAATTTATCCCCGTAAACTTAATGCCTTTTTGATTAAGTTGCTCGCCCCAGGTGCTCAAATTATAATTAGCTTGGTTGAGTGGGGTTCGCTCACCATGGCCTTCAATAAATACTAGCCATTGCTCTTGTTGGCGTGAAACAGAAATAATGGCATTAGTCAGAGATTGTTCAGAAAGATCGTAAACATGCAGCTGTTTTTCACCCAGCGTAACCACCATTTCACCTTGCCGTTGAATATTAAGATTGCGAACAAGTTCAGGCGAAAAGTCTGGGTTGATATATTCAATGACCAGCTTGTCAGTGTAACGTTGATAGCGTTCTAGAATAGATTCCAGCGCATCACGATATTCATTATTTTGACTGATAAAGGCCTGAATAGTGATCTTTTGATCAAGCTGTGAGAGTAAGTCTTTCGTTGTGCTTGATAAACTGTGGCGGCTATTTGCTGTCCAATCTCTATAACTATCTGTTTTTAAACTTAGTTGAGCTAGTAATATTACCGCAGCAATGAGTAATACATAGAAAACACCATTTTGTATTTTTAACTGTAGTTTTGTCTTTGGAGAGATATTCATTAGTTTAAGCGCTCGGAATCAAGATGACGAACGGTAAGAATTAAAAATACAGCAATTACAATAAGGTAATAAGCAATATCTCTAGTATGCACTTCACCTTGTAATAGCGGTTGGTAATGGTTTAACAATGATAACCAACTAAAAATGCCTGTGGATTGTGATGCCCAATCAATGATCCATAATAAAAACAAGGTGGCAAAGGT
>Ga0256840_1000837_pt1 | contig 30572 bp, 34 predicted proteins | sample 355202metaG_FD_185969 | JGI IMG/M metagenome (GOLD analysis project Ga0256840, IMG submission 185969) | Hydrothermal vent microbial communities from Mid Atlantic Ridge, Atlantic Ocean - 355-202 | ecosystem: Environmental > Aquatic > Marine > Hydrothermal vents | place: Atlantic Ocean: Mid... | reverse complement strand
TTTATCTCTACAAAGCTCTTCTGAAAACCTACACCTACATTGATGGCATCTGTTGCCAATGCATACAGTTCATCTTTGTCTACTTTGCCAGTTTTTATGATGTTTTCTATATCCTCTTCATCATTCTGTGCAAAGCGTGTAAGCTTGGAGATAATTAAGTCTACAGGAGACAACAGGTTGATTTCAAACTTCTCATCAATGGTTATCATATGTACTGCTCTGTCTTCATAATCTTCATGGAGTAAGCCAAAAGTACTGTTATATGTATGGTCATAATGCACCTGCTCTAAAGTACCTTCATCGTTTAACCACACCACAAAAAGGTCTTCCGGTATTTTGACCGAAAACTGTATAATCAAGTCCACATCATCAGAGACTTTACTGTTACAATAGTAATGTACCGCACCACCACCTGTAAGATATGCCTTTACAGGTGTTTGCTTATGTGAGTCTGGTATCTGTTTAGCTATTTCACCCATCATCTCTATTATGGCATCTTTAAAGCTCGTGGCTATCACTAAAATCTACCCGTCATTTTAAACTGATTAAACCTAGCCATATCTAACCCATTTTTGAGTCCATATAAACGTGCTAGCCCATTGCCTGTATCATTCTTATTACCATGGTACAGACCAACATTTACTTTAGTTTTAAAAGAGAGTTGGGTCATATTATTGCTTAGAAAACTATACAGGTACGCCGCTCTTGCTCTAGCTTCTTTGGACAAGCCAGTATCACGAGAGAGGTCTAGCCATACTTTACTATCTCTACCTGATACAAGTACTTCATATAGATTCTTTTCAAAAGCTCTTAATGCACTATAGTATTGTTCATTTTCAAGTAATCTTTTTAAATCACTATTATTGTTCATGTTGAGTAACTGTTGGGCTGTGTCATAATCTAGTGTTTCTAGTAGCTTATAGAGCTTGGCTCTGTTACCTGTTTTCCAGTCTCTAAGTGTTCTTTCAGGTACATCTAGGAGTTTATGTATTTGTTGCTGATTCATAGTTGTCCTTTATTTTTTACTTATTATAGGCGAATATCGCCGTTTTGTCAATAAGAATAAGACCTTAAGCTTTATCAAGCTAATTATATCATCTAGGCTTTTGCAAGAATCATCTTAGTGTTGCAAGTAAAAAATAACATGAGTACTTAATATAGGATATCAAGAAACTTTCCAAACAATAGCACAAATTTCAACATCTATATCGGTCTTTCGTGGCTTCATTTTGTAGGTTTCTATTTCGCAGTTTTCAATATTGTATTTTTCGTGGAGTGCATCTATCTTGTCTTCTAGTTCGTACTCTAGGGCTTCGAGCTCTTCTTGTACAATTGCCATACGTTCTTCTGCACGGCTCATCTCTCCGCGTTCTTTGAGTATGTTGCTACCTTTTTTAACGGCTCTGCCTATCTTGGTAGGGCTACTGCGTCCAAAGAGGGCTCCTAGTACGGCAATGCCTGCTTCTATCATGGAAGAGGTGGAGTCTGAGGACTCTTTTTCTACACGTTCTTTCGCACGGCTTAGTCTAGTGAGTAATGTTTTTTCTTTTTTGTCATAACGTACTTGTAGTTTTTCTATTTCACTCTCTTTTTTGTCGTCTAAGATATCTTTGAGTCGTACTAAAAAGTCCGAATGTGACTCTTCTGCTTTAGATTCAAGTTTTGGTGCTTTACATCGCATGAGTTCCAAATACTGTTCTCGATAAAGTGTTTCTTTGAGTTCACGTATGGCACGCTTAAGTCCTTTGTCAGACAAGATGAGTTCTGGGAGTTTTGAAAACTGTGCTTTGCTTGGAGCAGTGTGGGGGTAGTTTTCAAATTTTTCTTCACTCTGCTGAGCATCTTTCCAATCAATACTTTGTTGAGAGGCTTCAAGTTCTATTGAGAGTGTGAGTTCTCTGCTTTCATCTATGCCTTTTCTTTGACTGTAAAAATGTACCGATACTTGTGCGGCTAGTGTGGATGAAAATATATTTGTGCCACTTGGGTCAACTTCAAAGTACTGAGGTATAGAGTCATCAATGTTTTGATAGCTCTCTAGTTGGGTACTTTTTTGGTTGATAGTAGTGACACTTTCTTTTGAGATATTTTGTTTCTCTTTTTGTGTTTGCATGAGTGAACTTATCTCGTCACGTTTTAGTGGTCCTTTAAGGTAAGACATGACCCACCTTGTTGAAAAAAGCCTTACGTCATCTAAGTGTGCAGACTTAAGGAAGAACGTTCGTTTTTTCAAATTTGCCAAGAGGTTCTTTATCTCACCCTTCTCAAAAGAAGAACCTACTTTACCTCCCAGACCGTCTATAACACGTTCTATGTCTTGGGTGGTCTGTAACCTACCTATGAACCATGTTCCGATGTTAGAGAGCCCTTTATAGTCCAAATCTACAGGGTTTTGTGTGGAGAGTACGACGCCTACACCAAATGCCCTTGCCTGCTTCAGTAAAAGAAGCATAGGCTCTTTACTTGGCGGGTTCTTTGTCGGAGGGAAAAACCCATAGATTTCATCCATATAGAGTAGGGTTTTAAGGGCAGAAGTACCACTTTGTCTACGCATCCATGCGATGTACTTGTTGAGCAAGAGAGTGACAAAAAACATACGTTCATCATCATTAAGATGAGAGATAGAAAAAATAGCAATTTTGGCTTTTCCCTCTTCGTCATACAGTAATTTTTGGATGTCTAAGTTTTCACCTTTTAGCCAAAGGGAAAAAGAGGGACTAGCAAGTAAAGAGTTAAATTTAGTAGCAAGTTTAAAGCGAGCATCTTGAGGGTAAAAATCATCAAGAGCTAAGACACCTATCTTCTTGAAAGAAGGTTTAATAATCTTGCCTATGAGTGTCTCTATGCTTAAGGCTTCACTAGCAAGCCATGACTTGGTTATGATTTGAGCCAATAAAATATACTCTTTTGAGTCTAAAGGGTCAGCATTGATACCTATGAGTGAGAGTAGGGATGTTGTTGTACTTTTTAAGTAAGAGGCAAAGGTATCGCTGTCTTCCATTACTTCAGGGGGAGGTGTTTCTAGTGATGACATAATGTTGATGGCAACACCAGCAGAAGAACCAGGCGTATAGATAGTTTTTTGTACAGCTTGTAGTTGAGCAACACGGTCACTGTCTTGTCCCCATGACTCGATACCTTCTTTCCACATGCTGGCCGTTTTTTGTGCATACTTTAAAGGGTTAAGGTCTTTTGATTTTGCTTCATCTTCTACCCATGGCTCAAATGTTTTAGCAGAGAAGGTAGCATCAACAAGACACAAGTTCCCCATATCACCTTTAGGGTCTATGACTATAGAAGGGATGTTGTCAATCGCTGCTTCTTCTATGATGCCCACACCAAGCCCTGTTTTACCAGAGCCTGTCATACCTATGATAGTGGCATGGGTTGTAAAGTTTTTATTTTTTAAAAGTGTAAGGGCATCGGTTGCATCCTGTGTAGCTTTATCAACATCTTTGCCAAGATAAAAAAGTCCGAGTTTTTCATAGGTGTTTTGCATGCTTATCCTTTATTAGTTAGGTGTATTGATTTGAGGAGGTACGCCATTTTGATTAGGGGGAGTACCTTGTGGTGGTGTTGGCCTTGCATTTGGGTTCGTGTTGTTTGGTCTGTTTCCTCTGGGTGCATTGTTTTTAGGTTTTTTTGTGACAACTTTTTTAGGAACAGGTTTGGTAACGCCTTGTACCATAAAGGTAATAGGCTCTTGACCTTTTTGCTTGAGAAAGACGAGAACTTTGTCTTTCTGGTGGTAGACATCAAAAAGCTCTACATTTTCCATGACAGGGTTCACTTCAACCCTCTCCTCAAAACGTGTAGGGAGGCTATAGTTATTGCCTTCTACTCTTGCAAGGGTGTTTTTATTTTTGAGAACTACCCAACATACTTTGGCAAGAGACAAGGCGTAAAGAGAATTGCTTGTTTGCTCCATACATAGCCGAGTAAACTCATCTTTTTTTATAGTGATGTTCCCATCAGAACTTAAAATATCCAGATAGAGTACTTTAGTGGCTTTTGTTACTTTTTTTGATTTTTGTAAATAGTTGTAAAGATGTTCATTGGAGTCTTTCATCATAGAGACTGTAGAAAAAAGTGCAACAATGACAATACCCAATAGTCCAATAGATATGAGTACCTCTATGAGTGTAAAAGCTTTTTGATGCCCTTGCTGAAGATGCTTCATTTAGCCATCCATGATGCCCACACGCACAGCTTCTTCATAAGAGGTTTCTCCCTCTATGAGCATAGTACGCAATTTATCAGCGATGGTTGTCATACCGCTTTTCTTCATGGCTTCGCGTACTTGGTAGTCATTAAACCCATCCTTCATCATCTCTTTTACATGGTTATCGATAATGAAAAGTTCACCTATGGCTTGTCTGCCTTTGTATCCGGTAAAGTCACACTCTTTACATCCAAGAGCTTTAAAGTAAGTTTTGTCACTCGGGAGGTTTACTTCACTCATAGTTGCTGGTGCTAAGACCACGGGTTCTTTGCAATGTACACAAAGCTTACGTGTGAGTCTTTGAGCCAACACACCTAAAAGTGTTGAGGAGATAAGAAAGTTTTCTATACCCATATCCATTAGTCTAGAGAGTGAAGAGGTGGCATCGTTGGTGTGCAAAGTAGAGAGAAGTAGGTGACCTGTGAGTGCAGAACGAAGAGCAATGTCCGCAGTCTCTGAGTCACGTATCTCCCCGACCATGATGATGTCTGGATCTTGTCTAAGTATGGAGCGTAGTCCTGCTGCAAAGGTAAGACCAACTTTAGTGTTCACTTGTATTTGTGAGATGTTGTCGGCATTGTATTCAACAGGGTCTTCTACGGTAATGATGTTCTTGTCTGGTGTAGCGATATGTTGCATACAAGCATGTAGTGTGGTTGATTTACCAGACCCTGTAGGCCCCGTTACGAGTATCATGCCATGGGCATGCGTTAAGAGTTTGTAGAGTTCTTTGGTGATATCTTCTGTAAATCCCAAAGACTCTAGCGTAGGGATATGCTCACTTTGAGACAAGATACGCATAACGACTCTTTCGCCATGATAGGTAGGTAAAATGGAAACCCTAACATCAATGCTTTTGCCGGAAATACTAAGTTGCGTACGTCCATCTTGTGGTACTCTTTTTTCAGAGATGTCAAGATTTGAGATGACCTTAATACGGTTGATGACCAAAGCAATAATGCTTTTATCTAGGTCTAGATGTTTTTTAAGTGCTCCATCCATACGTAAACGTACTTCACCTTTTCGCTCACCACTTTCGATGTGAATATCACTGGCACCTTTTTGTAAAGCTTGAAAGAAAAGAGAGTTAACAAGTTTGATGATAGGAGCAGAGTCTTCACTTGAAAGTAAGTCCTGAGAGTTACGTATGAACTCAAGTAAGTCACCTTCAACCTCTATGAGTTCATCTGAGGTTGTAGACATTTCTTCAAAGTCTGAGCCTGTTTGTATCTCTAAAAACTTATTTTTCAGGCGTTCAAAACTCTCTTCATCTACAAGGTTTATGGGGTAAGCTAAGGAGAGCTTTGAAAAGTAGTTTAGTGATTCACTAAGTGTTGGTTTTGTAACGATGGCAGTCGAGACGCCATTGACTTCAGAAAAAAGAAGAGAGTGCTTGATAGCAAGCTTATGATTGATATCCTCTTCCCAAAGTGGGTCGAGGTTGACATCTTGGAGTGTTGGAAATTGCATTACTTTTCTCCAAATGTAGGGTTGTAATAGCCTCTTGTCCCTCTCTCTGGGTCTTTAGGAGTTTTTGTTTCGCTTGAGCTTGAGAAAAGTGAAGAGAAAAATCCTTCTTTCTCCTCAGCATCTGGTGTATTGGTTGTACCAATACGAGATGAAGAGCTTTGTGTTGTTGTCTTTTCTGGCACTGGCTTAGCTTTTTGCACAGGGGCAACTTGAGGTATAGGACCTCTTGTATTTGTTGGCTTAGGGTAACTTTGCGTTGCAGTAGGCTCAAGATAAACATCTTGAGGTATAGAACCTCTTGTATTTGTTTGTTTAGGGTAACTTTGTGTTGGAGCAGACCCACGATCAACTTTTGGGGAACGTTTGATTCTTCCACTTGCAGAACCTTTTGAGCTAAACAGACCTTGCCCACGTTCTTCAAGCTTTTTTTGTACAAGTCGATTGTACTGCTCTTGTACATTGTCTAGCTCTGACAAGAGTGATTTAAGTTTTTGTAAATCGCTACTGCTTCTTACGATGTATGGTGTGAGGTAGATGATGACATTTTGTTCTCTCTCTACATCAGAGTGATGTGTAAACAACATATCTCCAAGCACTGGGATTTCACTAAAGAAAGGTACTTTTGACTTTCCTAAGCCGTCAACTCTCTTAATTAGTCCTCCCAAAATGATGGTTTCTCCATTTTTCACAATGGCATTGGTCTTCACTGTTCTTTTTGTTGTGGTTGGTCTGTCTGCGATTTGTTCAGATGAAGGGTCAAGGTCTTCTACTTTGACCTCTATCTCAAGACTTACTTGGTTGTTACTAGAGAGTCTTGGCTGCACGGTGAGGGTGAGTCCTATGTCTTCTCTTGAGTAGTTGTTTACTATGTTAGAGGCACCTGTTGTAGACTGTTGCCCTTGTGTTAAGATGGACATAGTTTGCCCTACATAAATAGAAGACTCCTTGTTGTTCGTACATAAGACAGAAGGCTCAGAAAGTAGTCTTGCTGCCCCATTGTTTTCTAGAAGACTAAGTTGTGCCCCTAAAGCAAGGACTTTGTCTGTAGCACTGACTTGGAAAGCAGGGTTAGTTTGTTGTATAGGGTTTCCATTGTTATCAAGAACAGTAGTTGTGTTGTTTGTATTTAAAAAGCCTAATAGGTCTGATGACATTTGTAAAGCAGATGCTCCTAAATTTCCAGTCATAGAGTAGAGTCCAGCAGTAGTGATGGCACCAGCTTCAAAACCATATTTAAGTCCTACTTGTTTTGCCATATCTGTATTTACTTCGACGATTTTTGCTTTGACATATACTTGAGATTTAGGTACATCTATTTTTCGTATGGTTTCACGTATATTTTTTATCTGCTCCCCTGTAGCAAGAAGAACTAGGGCATTTCGTTCTATGTCAGAGACGACCATGGCCTTGCTAGGAGGAACGCCACCTTTTTTAGATGTTTTGATAGCAACAGAGTTCATTTGTGAAAGGAGTTTGGAAAGTATCTTTTCCATCTCTTCTACGTTTGAGTTTTTAAGACGTATCACATACATTTTTTGTGATTGGTCCTCTCCTTCTAAGTCAAGTTGTCTGATATATTTAATCATACGGTTGATGTTCTTTGGTTTCCCTACTAAAATGATAGAGTTTGTTGCATCGTCTTTAAATATGTCTACTTTTTCACTCTCTATGGTTTGAGGAAAAAGTTTTTTTGACATATTTTGTGCATTGGTAAAGACATCTTTTACGGTAGAGTTTTTAAGCTCCAAAACTACAGAACTTTTCTCACCACGCTCTTCTACAACATTGATAATTTTAGCGATTGACTTGAGTGTCCTTGGGTTGGCTGTAATGGCTAAAACGTTGTTTTCTTTAAAGGAAATGACTTTGGCATTTTTATGAAGAAGTGGTTTTATTTTGGCACGGATGACTGCGGCATTTGAGTTATGAAGCGGGAACATAACGGTAGCCATGGTGTCACCATCTATGTTAGAAAGTACAGGAAGCCCTTCACCTGCGGCATTGGCAGCTTTGACTACTTTGTAGTACTCGCCTTGGTCTATAAGAGCCAAGCCTTTACTTCCTAAAATAGAGTTGGCTAGAGGGAGCAAGCCACTTTTCTTGATGGGGGTTTGGGAGACAAAGTTTATTTTACCCTTGATATCGCTTTCTATCAAGATGTTTTTCTGTGTAATTTTGGAAACCATCTCTATAAAGTCTCTTACATTAAGATTTCTAAAATTTACATCGACTTTTTCTTCTTCTGCTTTTAATCCAACGCAAAGCAGTAGTACTGCACTTAAAACTATTTTAGTTAATTTCATATTCTAACTCCATTTCTTCTTTTCCTCTTATGATGACAAGACTTAAATTGTCAATATTTTTAATATTTTTATAGGTACCAAATGCAGCATTATAGCTGTTTATCTCTTTGCCATTAATAGACTTTATCACATCATCTCTTCGTATACCAAGTTTTGCAAAAGGAGAGTCCTTCTTCACGAAGTTGACTTTAAACCCTTTTAAGTCTTTCCCTTCCTTTATCTCACTGATACCAATATTTTTGTAAATATCATCCATATTGTTTGCATAATGTTCAAGCAATGACCTATCTATAATCTTTGCAGCACCTTCATTTGTCACTTCTCCCAAGTCTTTCTTGGGGGGTGTTTTTGTGCTAGGCATAGGCACATTGCGGATGCTACTTTTATTTGAAGTAGATTTACCCTTTTTGTGAAGTAGGACTTTATAGTTTTTGCTGTTTTTACTAAACATTGCAAAGTCCTTTCCTGCTCCCTCAAGGGTAAACCCATTGATCTTGTCTCCTGTGCCAAGTACTTTTGATTTGTTTTTATAGAGTACGGTGACGACAGCAATGTCAGAAGCATTATAAATTGCTAAGAGGGTGAGCTCTTTAATACTTCCCTCAATTTTTGTTGGGGCTTTGATGACTTTTTGTGGTGCGGCTGTATTGTTAGGCGTTAGTTTAACCCTATAGTATAGAGATTTACTACTTTTATCCTCTTCTTGGTCTATATCTTCAGCCGTGAGCCATGTGACCTGAACGACAAACCATAGAAGTTTTAGCACAAGTAGAAATGTTAGCACGGCAATCAGCATTTTTAACATTTCAGGTTTAAAAAGATGTTTCATATGTCCATCCTTTCTCACTTTTTGTTAGGGAAGATTGTATCATGCTGATATCTTTAGTCTCTACAAAGTTCATCTGTACCTCACGGTTTTTTAAGTCAATCTCTCCAGTCACTGTACCAAATGAGCCATTTGCATCGACTGCGAGGGTGAGGGGACTTAAAAGAGTATGATGTACATAGGCCTGTTGTGTTAAAGCAGGGACTTTTGCATGTAGTGCCTCATCTACTATAAGATTATCTATGCGTAGTGTGCTGTAGAAAAGTAACGTAAAGAAGTTAAGTTCATCTATCTTGGCTAAGGCTATACCTTTTACATAAACTGTTATCTCTCTTACCGATAATGAAAACAGACCTTCATTGATACTTTTTTCATTGAGTGTAATATCTTTTGTTGCTAACGCTTTTTCTAGGGTATAGTAGAGTTCGGCTTTTGGCATAAAGAGCAATAATGCCAACCAAACTCCTAAGAAAATGAGTGAAACCTTTTTTACCATTTGCATTTGAACTCCACTTGATAAGAAGTATCTAATTTTTGTACTTCTAGTTTTTGTATTTCAACAGCTAAATTCATTATTTTGACAATCAGCCTATTAAGCTCTTGTGCAGACATATTTTTAAATGATGCTGTAAGTTTTTTCCCTTTTTTACTCCATGTTACCTTTGAAGGGGCGACGATATCTTTGATTTTGTCTACTTTTTTTGTAATCTTTTTATCTCCCCAAACTTTTTTGAGGGCTATAACCTCTTTGAGTTCTTGCAATGAAGAAGTAGCACCTCCCCCTTCGCTATTGGTAGCAGAGACTTTTCCTTGTTTATAGATGAGCGAAACAAGTAAAAGGAGAAAAGCCAATCCAATGAGTATTTCATTTTTATACGCTTTGAGTTGTTGTGTCATAGTGAACCCCCTATCGTAAGGTTGTTGCTTTTGGATATTTCACTTATGTTAAACTTTTCCTTTTTGGCTAAATCTTTAAGTTTCTTTTTGATGTTGGCATCTGTATAGGTAAACGTGGCTTGAAATTTTTTATCATCCATTACCAAAGAAGTTAAGGTCGAACCTTTAAATATCATGTGCGAAAGTGCCTTGATGATATCTCTTTTCTTGCGTTCTTTTTTATCTATGGTTCTATATTTCGTTGCTATGCTCTCTCTGGTATAGTTACTTTGCAAGGAAGGGTAGTCTTCAAGAAGCAGACGCATCTCCTCTTCTTGTGCGGCATTTTCATTAGTATAACGAGAACCCTCAACAAAATAAATCACTGCAAATAGGGCTAAAATAGCAGCAAGGGTATAGGCCTCAGTACTTTCTAGAATAGAGGTAGACCTTCCTTCCAGTGCCACCCCTTTTTTTGGAGTGAAACTGGCATCAAATGGCATAGGTTTTTCTTCTTCTTGCAGGACAACTTGAGGGATAATAGTCATCGTGCCTTCAAGGTTGACCAATGCATCTTTTTCACCTAACAGTACAGGAGCTTTAAATTTAGCAATCGACTGCTCTGCAAAAAACATTTTGGAGACATTTGCAATCTCGATACCTTTACTGGTTAAAAAGGATTTTATTTTTTCTATATCATAAGCAATAAAGAGCCAATGCTCCTCTTCTTTATCTACAAAATACTTATGTTCCTGCGTATTTTCGAGTAAGCCTTCAAATAATGAAGGAGCTATACGTTTTGCCTGATAGGCATACTGTACAGGTAACGATTCTCTCTTAACTGTATAAAATTGTGGTGTTAGCATAATGTTAATCCCATCAGGGGATGTATCTGAATGATACTTCATCTCTGAATGAATTAATATAAGCGGTCTATCTTTTTCCATAAAATTCAAAATATTTAGACTCCCCTTCTATGTAGTCAAATGTAAATGTGTACCCTGCACCATAGCTTACGCTACAACGAGACTCTCCTAAAAACTGATTACCCGCGAGAATGTTTTTTTTCCCATCGTAATCTCCTGCGTTCTCATTGACAAAATTTTGAAGAGATGTTTTTTGGATAGAATTTACCCACTCTCTTACTGTCCTTAAGTCAATATCAAATAAAAATGAAATCAATTCAGCTGAACTATACTCTGCATCAATCTTTTCAGAACTTCTTGAAAAGGTGAAATATTTACGCCAAGGCACCTTGCTTACTCTTTGGTCATCTACGGCTATTTCATAACGGCTTATGATGTCAGAGAATTGTTTGTAAGATATAATACCGTTTTTTTGTATAAGTCTACTTTGTGAGTTGCGTACATATTTTTTGCTTCCACCTATTTCGAGTAGTAACATTTCGAGTAGTTTATCTGCATTTTCAAAGTTGTACTGTTGTGCAAGTGTATCAAATAGAATTTGAGAGATTTGATAAAGATGCTGTTTCCCTTTTTCGCGTTCTTTTGCTAACCAATTTATGTTGACACCGGCAGAAAGAGGAGAGCATCGCATGTTTAGCTTAAATCGCTTATCGGGAGAGACCAATGAAACAGGAAAACGGTAGAGTCTTTGGAAAAATGATTTATTATTTTTCCCTAGTTTATTGAGTTGGGCTAAAATATCTGCATAATAGACATCCGCTTGAATAAGTGCTTTGGTGGTGTCTGCATCTTCCTTGACCTCATTGAAATAACTCAGAAGTACGATAGTCAAGGCAATAACAACAGACAGTACAGATAGTGTAATGATAAGGGCAAACCCTTGTCTATGTTTTGTCCCGAGTGTATGTGGGCGTATTTTATCCATCTAAAAGCTCTATTCAAGTAAAATTAATCCAAATATTATACCTAAGGAATATAAATGCACCAACATAAAAAATTAAGAGCAGGGTTTTCCCTGATTGAATTACTGATTGTTATCGTCATACTAGGAGGGCTAGTTGCAGTTGTGGCTCCTGGACTCATGGACTCTGCCGATCAGGCAAAACGCGACACAGTATGTTTAAAAATGAATGATTTGGCAAAACGTTTTGATATGTTTAAGTTAGATAATGGAATGTACCCTGATACGGAAGAAGGGTTTGAAGCGTTAACTGCAAACCCAGATGCAGATAAGTATCCTAATTATCGTGCCAAACCTTATTTGAAAAAAATCCCTAAAGATTCATGGAAAACACCTTTTGTTTATATAAAAAAAGGTGACAACATAGAGCTTATTTCTTTTGCAGCAGACAGAAAAGAAGGTGGAACAGAAAACGCAAAAGATATTCTTTTTAGTACATGTAATAAATAATGCAACACACAAAGAACAATATGTTTAAAAGAGGATTCACTTTAATTGAACTTCTTGTCGTTATACTTATTGTCTCTTTAGTATACATACTTGGGTTTGATGGGGTTGAACTAGGAAAGAAAAAACCTAAAGCTTTAACACCCTTAAACTTAACCTCAAGTATTGCTTCTTCAAAATTATTTCGCGAGCAAGTAACACTTCTGTGTGTAGATAAATGTAAAACATGTCTTTTAAGACAAGGGCTTTCTGGGAAATACCAAGCGTATGAAAACAAGATAGACCTTTCAGGAATTAAAGCATATACCGTGGATGCAAGTAACGCTTTGACCCAAATAGAATATGAACGTTTTGATGATAAAAAGATTTGCCTAAAGATGGATTTTTATCCAAACGGAAGTGCTACACAAATTATACTTGAAGATCAAAACGGTGCCTATTTTTTGCCTGCTTATTTTCAAGAAGCAAAAGCTTTTGCATCTCCAGAAGAAGCCAAAGACTATTGGCTAGACAATACAAGATTGGTAGCAGATAATGGAGATTTCTATTGAAAGGTTTAGCTACGAGGGATCATTTACGTCCAGCATTTACTATCATCGAAATTTTAGTCTCTGTTATCATTATTTCATTTTCTATCATTTATGTACTAAAAATACACACGTCTAATCATGAACAAATTGTATATATTTCCGAAAGAAATAAACGGGCTTTAGAAGATTCTTTGTATTTGACTCGTAACATTTTAAAACACCATCAAGATACTAAAACGGCAGATGATATACTCGCTAAATTTTTTAGGATTAAAGAGTTGGAGAGCCGTGACATTTTGAAAAAAAATAAACGCAGTATCTATATACCAGAAGAAATACGTATTGTTCCTCCTCCAGATACTAGGGGACCCAGAGCATTGGTTAATGAAGTAAAATTAAAGGGAAAACACTCTTCTGTATATTGGCATTTTAAAATTACAAGTTTTTAGAGAGTCTACTTGAAGTCTTTATAAAAAGTATAAACAATATTAACCCTGTTAGCATTAGAAGGGCATTTCCTACTAGGTCGTGAGACCAGTAAAATTCACCTTGACCTTTACCATTCTGTGTAACGAACACTACCCATAAAATACGGATAATATTGACTATAAAAAAAACAATATATCCAAGGATACTCCAAATAAGTTTATGTACTAAGGTGGAAGGATATGCAAGAATAGATGCTAGCAAAAAAAGTATGGGTATGATGCCATTACAAGCTTTCGTGATGATAATCTTGTACTGAGGGTTTATCCATATATCTATACCTTGGAGTTGATCAGGATTTAAAAAAAACTCTAAGGCGACAAGCGTTAGCTCTGTTTGCACTTGATTTAGACTGGTAGATACCATAGAGGTAGGTGCATAAAAAACCATAAACAAGATACCAAGAAAAAGAAAATAAAGTGCAACAAATCGTTTCATAAGACACTATAACAAGATACAGCTAAAAAAGTTATAATACCTACTAACTAAGATAAGGATTTACAAGGATGCTTTTTAAGTACAAAGGGTTTGACAAACTAGGTAAACGTGTAAAAGGTACTGTAACAGCTAGTTCAGTAGAAGAAGCAGGACAGAAACTTAAAGCCCAAGGTATCTACCATGAGGGATTGGCTCCGACAAAAGAGTTTTCTCTTGAAGCTTTTTCTAAACGGCAAATGCCTGGGGAATTATTGGCTACATTTTCTAAAGAATTGTCATCATATCTTAACTCAGGCATGACTATACTCACTGCCATCAAACTCCTTGAAAACCAGCATGAAGGGGAGAAGCGTTATGTCTCTTTCCTTAACTCCCTTAAAACCATGATAGATGAAGGAAAATCACTTTTTAATGCCCTTCAGGCTCAAAAAGTCTATGCCCTGCCTGACTTTTATCTACAAAGTTTAAATGTCGCAGGACAAAGTGGGAAGATGGTAGAAGTGCTGACAAACATGGGTACTTTCTTTTCTGCACAAAATAAAGTACGTAAACAAGTCAAAGGAGCGATGACTTATCCGGCTATTATCTTTGCCGTTGCGATTGGTATGACTTCTTTTCTCATCGCGTTTGTTGTCCCTCAAATTACAGAAATTTTTGATGACACAGGGCAAGAGCTACCTCCTATTACGCAATTTGTTTTAAGCATCAGTGATTTTTTAACAGCCCATTATATTGCACTGATTGTTGGGATAATTTTGTTTATAGTAACATTTAAAGTCCTTTATGCCAAAGTAGAGGGTTTTCACAGAGTTATAGACAGATGGCTACTCAAAGTACCTGTATTGGGTCAACTCATACAAAACCATGAGTTGGGACGTTTCTCATACATACTTTCTTTGATGTTGGCTTCAGGCGTAGCGTATGCCCAAGCAGTGCATCTTGCCAAAGCAACTTTTGGAAACTATGGACTTAAAGATTTGTTTGAAAAAGCCACAGTAAAAGTACAAGAAGGAAATAAACTTTCCAATGCTCTACAAATGACTAAAGGTGTCAAACTTAAGCGTAATTTTATGCAGTCTCTTGCTCTGGGGGAGGAGTCTAGTGAGGTGGCAAGCATCCTTGACAATATTTCAGCACTGTATGCAGAAGAAAATGAAGATAAGCTCAAACTACTTTTAGGTTTACTAGAGCCATTTATGATGCTTTTTATAGGTGTAGTCGTGGGAGTCATAGTCTCTGCAATGCTTTTACCTATCTTTACGATGACACAAGGACTTCAGTAAGATGAAAAAAATAACACTATTTTTGTGCCTCACCATTTTTACACAGGCAGATACGATAGGCGGAGAACTTTCAATGGGTCTATACAGGCATGCTATAGACGGGACAAGTAGCTATAGGGTAAATGACCCAATCGATTTCAAAGATACTTTAGGCTTTTCTACTACAGGGGATATTTTTTTTAAGCTCTATATCGAACATCCCTTGCCGTTAGTACCCAATATAAAATTCGCCTATCATACACTTGACTATGAAGGAGAGAATTTAGTCTCTTCTCTCTCTTGGGGGGAAGTTGTAGGCTTCACTGGTACGATAAACAGTCAATTTACGCTAAATTACACAGATATTACACTCTACTACGAGTTACTTGATAACTGGATAGAGCTAGATGGGGGTCTAACTTTCCGTTCTTTAAAGGGAGAGATGGCTATGAACAGTAGACTCTCTAGTGATAGACTGTTGTATAGTGAACCCATAGCGATGCTGTATGGTAAAGTACGACTCTTTATCCCCTCTACTGATATATCCTTGCAAGGTGAATTCAACTTTATGCCACTAGGAAGTACCAGCAGTTATGACCTTGAACTTTCTGCACGATATCTCTTCGATGGAGGTCTAGGACTAGGACTAGGCTATAAGTCCTTGTACTTGGAAAGTGATGCGTTAGTGAGTGGATTGACCACCGACTTTAGTATTTCAGGTTTTTATGCCGCAGTAATTTGGGATTTTTGATGCAAAAAAATCGTTTTAGAAATGTCAAACAAGGAAAAGAAGGCAGACAAAAAGAAAAAAAACAAAAGTCTCAAGAGACGAACCACTATGCATCCGCAAGACTCAAAATAAAAGCATTTCTAACCGATGCCTTTATGCTCGTGATGCCTATTATGTATATCGTTTTTTATCTTGTCATGGATGGAAGAGAAGGGTTTGCAGAACATAAACTGCTTGGATGGATGTATATTTTGATTCCTCTTGTCATCGTCCAAAGTATCTTTATGTATTTCTCTGGTCAAACACCAGGGTATAGGGCATATAACATCACCCTTATAGATGAAACAACAAAAAGTAGACCTTCTCTCTTTGTTATTATTTTTAGAAATCTAAGTGCTGTCTTATCATTTTTTACTATTGTAGGCTGGATGCTTATGTTTTTTAGAAAAGATAGTAAAACCTTACATGACTTACTCTCAGCAACGGCTGTGGTTAACACTGATGACAAACAGAAGTAAGTACCTTTCTCCTTTTTTAGGAGCCTATTATTTTTTTTACTTTGCTTTAGTAGGTGTCTATGTTATTTTTATGCCTAAAGCACTTTTAGAACTTGACTATACCCCTGTTGAAGTGGGTATCATCTATGCAGCAGCCCCCTTTATGCGTTTTTTACTACCCTTTGTCTTTAGACATTATATTGCTCTGAGTCCAAATGTTTATAGGCTTTCTCTGCTGTTTACCTTTATAGGTTCACTTATCTTTTTGCAAACAGTAGAAGATTTTTATTATTATCTCATAGCCAATTTACTGTTTGGTTCTGCTATGGGCATCTCTTTGCCATATGTAGAAACCATAGCATTGGCAAGGCTCTCAAAGCAACATTATGGAAAAGTACGTCTTTGGGGTTCACTAGGGTTTATGGCGATTGCATTGTGGCTTGGTAAGGTATTGAGTACACCGTACGAGGCATTGTACTATTTGAGTGCGACGGCGGTACTTACACTGGTATTTGGTGTGGTTTTGACTAGATATGATGCCATCTCACATAGTTCAATGCAAAATGATGCTTCGTTTTCACTTTCCAAATATTGGGCATTTTGGGTGTCCATTTTCCTCATGCAAGTAGGGTTTGGTGGTTTTTATAATTTTTTTACTATTTATGAAACCTCTTATGGTATCTCACTAGAAGTTGTTTCGTGGATGTGGAGTTTTGGGGTACTTTGTGAGATAGTGATGCTCTATTTTCAAGGTCCGCTTTTACGAAGAAACTTACTTAACATCTTACAGTTTGCCACTCTCGTTACGGCAGCGAGATGGATGATACTCTATTTGTACCCTGAGTCAGTGACTATTACCTTTATGACGCAGTCTTTACATGCGGTCTCTTTTGCTTTGTACCATACGGCAGCTATCACTTATGTCTTCTCTTTGTATAGACAAAAAAAACTGGCACAGCAGTTCTTCCTTGGGATTGCTTTTGGCTTAGGTGGTTCAGTAGGAGCAGTACTTTCTGGACAAATTTATGGGGAATACCTTTTCCTTATCGAGTCTTTCATCACCTTTTTGGCCTTTTTGGTACTGCTGATACATCAAAGACGAAAACATACTTTGATTAATGAAGGAGTAACAAGATGATGTATGATAATGCCATCATTATAGCAGGGGGGAAAAGCTCACGTATGGGGAAAGACAAAGCTCTTTTACCTTTTGGGGCATTTGATACACTGGCAGAGTTTCAGCATGCAAGGCTAAAAAAACTTTTCTCTAAAGTATATCTCTCTACAAAAGAAGATAAATTTGATTTTGAAGCGAAATGTATTTATGACAGATATGAAGAGTCCTCCCCACTTGTTGCCATACTTAGCATTTTTGAAACACTTAATGTTGAGTCTATCTTTGTGTTATCTGTAGATGCACCGTTTGTAGGTAGGGACATTATAGAATCTTTAGTTACACAGGACAAAGATGATATTGATGTCATTATCGCAAAAAGCCCAAGTGGGGAACAGCCCTTGTGTGGTTTTTATAAGAAGTCTATTTTACGAGCTGCACAAGCTCAATACAAGAAGGGTAATCATAAACTTAGAGATTTGTTGCGTATTGTCAACACAAAAAGAGTAACATTTAAAGACGATACACCCTTTATCAACTTAAATCATCCAAGCGACTACGAAGATGCTTTAAAAGTAAGTCTTAATCAGACTTAGTCGTAGTGAAGTAGGTTCCCCCATCTATCATTTGTGTCATCAGTTTTCTTGAGAAAAAGACAAATTTTTCAAAGAGTGAAGAGTGGTACTTGTCTTTATGATATATCATAAGAAAATCTCTCTTGCATTCAAAGTTTGCAACGTTTACTTTAAAAAGCTTACCTTCTTCTAGTTCAGCATCAACAGATATTTTTGAAATACAGGTTAAACATTCTCTGTTCATCAATATACTTTTAATGGATTCGGTATGCCCTAACTCTAAAAAGATATTGAGGTCATCAACTTTTTCTTTTATGTAATCTAAAAAGACCTCTCTGGTTCCCGAACCTTCTTCTCTTAGAACCCATCGCTTATTTGCAATTTCATCGATATGGCAGCTTTTACATAGTTTCTTATCTGCTGTGACAACAAGAAGTTCATCTACACCTATTTTTTCTTTAATAATTTCAGAACCTGAGATAAACCCTTCTACAAAACCTATGTCAATGCTTCCTTCTTTTATCATCTCTGCAATTTCTTTTGTATTTCCTTCTTTAAGGGTAATCTTCACATCAGGATAAGAACTCATGTATGAACAAATAATAGTAGGCATAAGATAATCAACAATCGTGGTACTAGCCCCTACACGAATCATCCCTTTGTTCTCTGAGTTCTTAAATTCATACTCGATATCTGCTAGTTTTTTAAAAATAGGAAAGATTTCTTTATGAAAAGCACGACCCACTTCGTTAAGGACTAGCTTTTTATTGATACGGTCAAAAACAGGACGACCTAAAATATTTTCTAATTCCTTGATGGACATAGAGATAGCAGATTGGCTGAGTTTCATCTCTTTTGCAACATTTGTCAGGTGACCAGAGCTAACAACATTTAAAAATATTTGCATTTGACGTAGTGTTAATTTCATGGATTATCTCTCTTTTAATTTATTTTATTGATTAATTTTATAAACTATTTGGTAATTATATCAAAATTATAGTATAGTTCCATGATTTCAATCAAATATTTTGAAGATATAACTAAAAGGATGTGTTTATATGCTATTTTCACCGTCAAACCGTATGGGAACGATTTCAGGTATTTTATTTGTTGCAATATTTGCTGCAGCCGCAACATTCATTGCAGATTTAGCTCCCGTAAAAGCACTGGGACTTTCACCACTTGTGATAGGTATCGTCATGGGAATATTTTATGCCAATACTTTAGATAACCAAACGCCAACAGCATGGAAATCAGGGATAACATTTTCTGGAAAGAAAATTTTACGTTTTGCCATTGTTATCTATGGGTTTCGTATCACCTTTCAGCAGATTGCCGAAGTGGGTATGGATGGCTTTTTGGTTTCACTTATCATGTTGAGTTCTACACTTATTTTGGGTACATGGATGGGTACAAAAATATTTGGTATGGAAAAAGATACCTCTATCCTTACCGCATCGGGAGCAGCTGTGTGTGGAGCAGCTGCTGTTTTAGCAACAGAACCTGTGTTAAAGGCAGAAGAGTATAAAACTGCTATAGCGGTGTCTATGGTGGTGCTTTTTGGAACTATCTCAATGTTCCTTTACCCTGTACTCTATACGACTATTATAGAAAATGCTACAGGATTTTTACATATGACTGCACGTGAGTTTGGTATTTATGTAGGAGGGACTATTCATGAAGTAGCACAGGTTGTTGCTGTTCCTGCTTCTGTGCCTGGAGCCCCAAGTGAGATGGCAGATGCCGCAGTTATCGTGAAAATGACTAGAGTTATCATGATAGCCCCTATGCTCATAGTACTTGGCTTTTATCTTGCATGGGAAGCAAAAAGAGCAGGGGGTAATGTTGATGGAAAAACAAAACTTGTTATTCCTTGGTTTGCAGTGTACTTTATTTTTGTAGCAGGATTTAACTCTTTACACCTACTCCCACAAAACCTTGTAGATATAATCAATGAAGTTGATACATTTTTATTGACTATGGCAATGACGGCTCTTGGTATGGGAACTATATTTTCTAAGTTTAGAGGACTGGGATTGGCTCCTATATATACCGCATTAAGTATGTTTATTTGGCTTGTTATCGGTGGTTTTGTTGTTACAAAATTAGTGGTTGAAGTTTTATAGATAAGTGTATTAAAAAAGGGAGGAGAAGATACAAATATTAGCTTCTCCTTCTGTAGCTTAAGCCTTCTAATATATCTTTTTTTTCTATCATTGTATGGGCATTTAAATCGGCAATAGTACGACTTACTTTTTTTATGGAGGCGATGCCTCTATGAGAAAGACCAAACTTCTGTATGGCTGAAACTAAAATTTTATCCGCTTCTTCACTGAGGGTACAATATGTCTCAATTTCATCTTCGTTTAACTTCCCATTCAATCTCTCTTGACCCCTTTGCTTTTGTAAAGAAAAGGCGTTAAGTACAGCTTGATGCATCGCTGTAGATGTCACATCCTGTTTGTCAGTACTCTGTACCTCTTGCATCACTACAAAGAGGTCTATTCTATCTAAAAAAGGGTCTGAGAGTCTGTTTTTGTATCGTTTTATCTCTTGCTCACTACAACGGCATTCTTTTATTTTAGATAATAGATTCCCGCAAGGACAAGGGTTTTGTGCCGCTACAAACATGATATCTGCTTCATATTCTATTTTGGCATTGACCCTAGCTATGTGAACCTTTTTGTCTTGGAGAGGCTCTCTCATTGCCTCTAGTACTTGTTTAGAAAAGTGAGGAATTTCATCAAAGAACAGTAGTCCTTTGGAAGCTAAGGCAACTTCACCTATTTTGGCTTGTCCAGAACCTCCCCCAAAGATAGAAGCAGAAGTAGCTGTATGATGAGGTGAACGTATAGGGCGTATGGCTTTAAAGTTAGGGATTTGACCATCTAAGAACTGATGTTTGGCTATGGAGAGTAGTTCTTTCTCGCTGATAGGAGGGAGGATGTCTTTTAATCGTTTGGCTATCATACTCTTCCCGCATCCAGGGTTGCCTTCCATAAAGAAATTGTGCATTCCTGCTGCGGCGATGAGGGAAGCTCTCTTTGCTACCATTTGTCCTTTCACATCATAAAAGTCACTCTCGTAACTTTTCTCATAAAAATATGATTTATCCTTTATCGTAAGGCTTAGTGCATCATAGGAAAACTGTTGAACATTGGCTTGGAACTTTTCTGACTTTAGCAACTGTATGGCTTCACTTAGTGATTCTACTGCTATAAAATCTATGCCTGAAATGTGATGTAAGTAGGCAATGGCTTCTTTGGGAACAATAGCCTTTTTTATAAGACCTTGTTCTTTGAGTGAGAGAATCAGAGGAAAAAGCATGGAGGAACTTTTTACTCTCCCATCAAGCCCTAGCTCACCAAATACAAATAGCCCCTCTTGCGAAAAACTTTTTTTATTCATAGCAACAAGCAAGGCTAAGGGAAGATCGAAGTGTGTACCTCGTTTATTAGCTAAATCTGAGGGGCTAAGATTGATTGTAATCTTGAGTGGGGGAAATACAAATTCGTTCACAAGCAAGGCAGACTTTACCCGCTCCTTGGCCTCTTGTATATCTGAACTTGCAAGTCCTACGACAGAGAATCCGGGTAAACCTTTAGTGAAGGTTGCTTCTACTTCTACCACCTTAGCATTGAGACCCTCTAAAGTAGCACAGGTTAGTTTATTTACGATGGCTTGTTGTTTAGGTTTTTGTTTGATTGTTTTTTTGTTTGGTGTTTGAGGTGGGGTACCACTATCCATTTGTACATTCATGGCTGTATCATGGCATAAAAAAGAGAAGAAGGGTAAAAATATGTCAAATTGACATATTTTTTAAACAATTCCCTCTTTTTGTTTACGTTTCCACTCTTTTTCAAACTTTTTTCGTTTCATATAGGAGAGTTTCTCTATAAAAACTTTACCATCTAAGTGGTCTATCTCATGTTGGATGGCTACAGCTAAAAAGTCATCATCTTCTAAGGTATGCTTTGTTCCATCTCTGTCAAAGTATGTGACCTTAACATGTTTTGCCCGCTCTACATCTTCATAGTACCCAGGTACAGAAAGACAACCCTCTTGAAAACGTTCCGTGCCATCTGCTTCAATAATAACAGGGTTAATCATCTCTAAGGTGTTTTCTTTTGGTTGGTCGTTGGGGTTATGCTCTTCATCATAACTATCGCCACCCGTGTCCTCTAAGGGTATGTTGATAATAAGCACTCTACTATCAATACCTATCTGAATGGCGGCAAGCCCAACGCCATTACGAGCTATCATTGTATCATACATATCATCAAGTAGGTCATGCAATGCTCCATCAAATGAAGTAACCTCTTTAGAGATGAGTTTTAGTCTTTTGTCAGGATAAACTACAATTTCTCTTACCATCTATTTGTTATCCCGTTTACGTAAAGCTTTTTGTGAGTACTTTATCTATAAGCCCATACTCAACTGCTTCTTTAGAAGACATAAAGTTATCACGCTCAGTGTCTTTTTCAAGTTGTTTTGCTTTTTTGCCACAGTTTTTAGCCATGATTTCATTGAGTGAATCTTTGAGTCTTTGTATCTCTTCAGCTTGTATCTGGATGTCCGTAGACTGTCCTTGTGCTCCCCCAGAAGGTTGGTGAATCATAATACGTGCATTAGGCAAAGCATAACGCTTACCAGGTGTCCCAGATGAAAGTAAAAATGCACCCATAGAGGCAGCTTGCCCCATACAAATCGTTACGATGTCTGGCTTGATGTAGTTCATTGTGTCATACATAGAAAGCCCAGAGGTGATTACCCCTCCTGGAGAGTTTATGTAAAAGTAAATGTCTTTATCTGGGTCTTGTGCTTCAAGAAAAAGAAGCTGTGCTACAATAGTAGAGGCAACTTGGTCGTTTACCTCGCCACTTAACATAATGATGCGGTCTTTTAATAAACGTGAATAGATATCGTACGATCTCTCGCCTCTACCTGTTTGTTCTACAACATATGGGATATAACTCATTATCTGCCTTTATTAATATATAGTGAAATAGATTTTATTATCAACTTGAATATACACTAGTATGGTTAACAAATAGCTATACAGCTATTTGTTGGTGGCACTTTACTTGTCAAGACCTAACATTTTTCCAAACAGTTTATCTTCTATAAGACCCATTTTTATGGCAGGGAGCAAGTTGTTTTCTTGATAATATTTTATAACCTCTTGGGCATCTTGACCTGACATCATCGCTTGGTAGTATAGAGCAGAGGTTACTTCCTGATCATCTACTTCAATGCCTTCTTTCTTCGCCAGTGCATCTACAATGAAAGTAGCTTTAACTGACTCTTCTGCTTCAGCTCTTACAGAGTTTCTGAGTTCCTCAAGTTTTTTGATATCTTCTTGATATGTTTTGAGTTCTGCTTCATCCATAGTTTGAGCTTTAGCATTTACTTTTGCATCTATCTCTTGTTCTACGATGTTGTTTGGTAAAGCAAAGTTAAATTTATTTACTAACGCTTCTACAAGTTTTGGTTTTAACTCTTCGTTATATACTTTAGAAAGTGCTTCAGAGACTATTTGGTCTGCTAGTTTTTCTTTAAGTGTTTCAAGTGTTGCTTTGTCATCACTTAATACCTTTTGAGCGAATGCATCATCTGGTTCAACTGCTGCTTGCTCTTGTATTTCATGTAGTGTCACTTTAAAAGTCGCTTCTTTACCGGCTAATTCTTTCGAACCATATTCTTTAGGGAAAGTGACTACAACATCTTTTTGTTCGTCATATTTCATGCCAATGATTTGCTCTTCAAATCCCGGTATAAACTGACCAGAGCCTATCTTTAGGTTAAACTTTTCTGCTTTTCCTCCGTCAAATGCTTTACCATCAATATACCCATCAAAGTCGATGAGAGTCATATCTCCATCTTTTACCATACGCTTACGTTTGATTTTTGTAAAGGGTGCTTGTTGTGTTGCTATTTCTTCAAGTTTTGCAGTAACGTCTTTTTCATCAGCTGTTGGCTTTTCAAATGTAGGTACTACATCCATATAGTCTTTAAGCTCAAATACGGGTCTAGTAGAAATTTCAATTTCTACTTCGATGCCAGCATCTGTTTTTTCATATTTTTTAAAGCCAGGCTGACCAATCATATCTGCAGCATCAATTTTAGCTTCGGCAAGACCAACATCGATGAGTTCTCTCACTGCTTCACCTTCTGCATCTTGTGCAAGTTTGTCCCCATGCATTTGCTTCACCACAGAAACAGGTACTTTCCCCGCTCTAAAACCATCTACTTTTATTTCTTTAGCAGCTTGTTTAGCTAGTTTCTCTACATTTGCGTCAATTGCCGCTGCATCAAGTGTACCACTTACGATGATATTTGCATCATCAACTTTGTTTACTGTAACTTTCACTACAATCCTTTATTAAAAATTATCGTGATTTTATCTAAAAAGTGTTGAAATGCTAATAAATGTATGGATGTAGGTAAAATAAGGAGAAAGAGATGAAGGTAAAAGACAGGAATGTCCCTGTCTTTTTGAGCATTAGTTAGATTTTTGAAGCAGTGTAAAACCCATTTCCTCAAACGTTTGAATCACTTCAGCATCGATTTTTCTCATATAATCAATACGTGCTTGGTCTTTAAAGTTAAGAGCATTTATCCAGTTGTCTACACTTGCATACCCAACATGAAGTTCATTTGTTCCTTTTGGGATGTAGAAGTAAACAGAACAAGGCGCAAACATACCAGCTTCTGGTATACCACGATTAAAGATTGAGTTTGAAAATTCAAAGTGACAAAGAAGTGATACCCAGTACGCATCATATTTGTCAAACGCCATGTCTCTGTCATCGTACTCAAATTTAAAGTCTATAAAGCCAGCTATGATAAAGTTATGTTTTGAAAAACGTCCATCATGGTCTGCAACAAAATCTTCTATCCACTCTTCTAGGTCATCAGGTTTGTCAAACTTTTTTACAAGTTTTGTTAGCCCTTTTTCTGGGAGTTCTTTTGTATGCTCAAATCTTTTTGTTTTTGTTGGTTTCATCTCTTTGTTTACAAGAGCATCAAAGCTTTCTATCATGCTTGTAAACTCTTTACGTGTATCTGCATTTTTTTCACCGATGATATCTAGCATCGTATTTGGAGCTACGTGACCAAACCATGTGTTGTCATCATTTTTAGTGTCTAATGTTTTGTACACTAAAAAGTTAAAAGGAGCATATGCCCCAAAGTCTGGGTTTGCAAGAAGAAGAGGTCTTAGTTTTTCTATGTTTACCATACTAAAGAAAGAGATCATCTCTACGCCTTTTTCTTTGAACTTTTCATAGTAAAATTTTTCGATGTGTGTGTTGGCTGCTACAGTTGAAAAACCAATAGTGCCTATTTTCCCAACAAGAGATTTAATCTCTACTTCTTTGTTCCCCTCAACCCCCTGAAGTTGAGAAGTAAGCTGGACATGTGCCATGTTTGACTGGACATCTGCTTGAGCAAATCCGAGGGAGATTATGCAGGCTAAAAGCATCTTTTTGGTTTTCATATTAAATTCCTTTTATTAATTTGTGCAAATATGATAATGTAAATTGTATTAAGTGAGGATTAATTATTATCTTAAACTATACATAGAATAAAGTCTAATAATTAATTAACTAGCTATATAGCCTATAATACTAAAGGTATCTCTTTTTTTGTTTAATAGTTGGCTATAATTTGAGCGATGAAAGATAAATACCTTACGATTCATAAAAACATCCAAAGTTGGTACAAGATACATGGCAGGCATGAACTCCCTTGGCGTACAACAGAAAATCCTTATCACATCTATCTCTCTGAAGTAATGCTTCAGCAGACACAAGTCAAAACAGTACTAGAACGATATTATTACCCTTTTTTGAAGAAATTCCCTACACTTAAAGCTCTTGGGAATGCTCCCTTGGATGAAGTGCTTAAAATGTGGGAGGGACTAGGGTATTACAATAGAGCAAAAAATCTACATACTACCGCTGGACTCATTAATGTGTTGCCTTCAGAAATAGAAGAACTCATAAAACTCCCAGGCATTGGTGAAAATACTGCTCATGCTGTGGCTACGTTTGCGTACAAAAAACCTGTTCCTGTTATGGAAGCCAACGTTAAACGTATACTGTGCCGTCTCTATAAACTTAAAACACCTACCACAAAAGAGTTATGGAAAATCGCTTACAAGTTGGTAGATAAAGTTAACCCCTTTGAGTATAATCAAGCAATGATGGACATTGGGGCTACACTATGTACTCCCAAAAATCCTTCTTGTGATGCCTGTCCTCTTTCAAGTGTTTGTAAAGGGAAAGAGAACCCTACCTTGTATCCTGCTAGGAAAAAACGCATTGTTCCTACAAGAGAGCAGTACATTATGCTAAGAAAGTACAATGATAAACTAGCACTTACTCAGCGTCAAGGTAAGTTTTTACATGGCTTATGGGGGTTTTGTGAAATAGAAGACCCCTTATGTGCTTCGGAGTTTATAGGTGAGGTGACACATGTCTATACACACTTCAAATTATGTTGTAAAGTGTATGTTTATGATGAACCTGATATGACGCAAAACCATTATTTTAACATAGGCGAGATACAAAAAATTGCCATATCCAAAGTAGATGAGAAAATAGTTAAATTGTATTTAGATACAATACAGACATATTAATATGGGAAATCATAATGACAAAAGATGAAGAATTTGAACAAGCTGTCACTAAAGTACTTGAGCTGTTAGGTGAAGATCCTAAACGTGAAGGTTTATTGAAAACACCTAGTAGGGTAGCTAAGGCTCTTAAGTTTCTAACGGAAGGCTATGCTCAAAATCCTGAAGAGATATTAAGTCAAGCACTTTTCACAAGCTCAAATGATGAGATGGTCTTGGTACGTGATATTGAGTTTTACTCCATGTGTGAGCATCATATGTTGCCTATTATCGGGCGTGCTCATGTGGCATACATCCCTGATGGGAAAGTGGTAGGACTCTCTAAAATACCACGCATAGTAAACGTCTATGCAAGACGTTTACAAATACAAGAGCAGATGACAGAACAGATTGCAGATGCTATCTTGGGTGCTATTAAACCAAAAGGTGTGGCTGTTGTTGTGCATGCAAGACATATGTGTATGGAGATGAGAGGTGTACAAAAGATAAACTCAACTACTGTGAGTTCTGCACTTCGTGGACTATTTAAAAGTGATGAACGCACAAGAAATGAGTTTTATAGTCTTATCAACTCACCAAGCCCATCAAACTTTTAAGGGCTTGTTTTAAGATTAACCATTGCTTCCTGGTTTAATGGCTTGAGATTCTCCCTCTTTACAAAGAGGACACTCTTCAGGAGTATACATTTTAAAACTAAAATCATCAAGTGCAAAAAGAGGGGTATCTTCGGGTAAGGCACACTGGGATTTAGCAGTATCATTCCCTCCTTGACGCTTACAAAAACCTCTGTTTGCAAGTGACGCAAAAGCTACTACTTCTCCACCAAGAGCTTCTATGGCTTTCGCTGCTTTGAGGGCAGAACCACCGGTGGTGATGATATCTTCACAGATGATTATTTTTTCGCCTTTTGTTATTTCAAAACCGCGACGTAGTTCCATCCCTCCTTCTTTTTTCTCAACAAAAATAGAACGTACCTTTAATGACCTTGCAAGCTCATAGCCTGCAAGTACCCCACCAAGTGCAGGAGCACAAACTGTATCTACTTCTATCCCTGCTTCTTGTATCATTTTAGCGAGTGCATCAGTAAGTAAAGCTGCCTTATGCGGGTATTCCAATACTTTAGCACTTTGCAAGTATCTACTTGAATGGTTACCACTAGCAAGCAAGAAATGGCCATCTAAAAGAGCATTTGCATCTTTATATACATGTTCAACATCCATGGTTATACTTTAAGGATATCAGCTTCTTTTGTTTTAAAAGCCTCATCTACTTTAGCAATATGTTCATCTGTTATTTTTTGCACTTGCTCTTGAGCTTTTTTAGACTCATCTTCAGAAATTTCTTTATCTTTTTCAAGTTTTTTTATTTTGTCATTACCATCTTTTCTAACATTTCTGATAGATACTTTTGCATGTTCAACCATCCCTTTAGCTTGCTTCACAATCTCTTGTCTTTGCTCAGCAGTCATAGGAGGGAAAAAGAGTTTGATGAAGTCTCCATCATTGTTTGGATTTACACCAATATTTGCTTCTTGAATCGCTTTTTCAATGACAGGAAGTAGTGTTTTCTCCCATGGAGTGATACTAATAGTTGTTGCATCCGTTGCAATGACATTTCCAACTTGCGTAAGAGCCGTCATCGTACCATAGTAGTCCACCTTGATATTATCAACAATACCCGTAGTTACTTTTCCTGTTCTAAGGCTTGAAAAGTCTCTTTTTAGAGCCTCAATACTTTTTGCCATGTTTTCAGTTGTTTGTTCAAAAATTTCATTTACCATTACATTCTCCTAGGTATTTTATAGGCAAATTTTACCCTTTTTTACCTTGTTATGTATTGAGTGTAGGTGTGATGAGGAGGGAGAAGAAAGAGGGAAGTCTCTTTCTTTTAAGTTAATTGGCTGTAGGTGCTGATGGAGCTAAGGGTGTACTTTGTTCTGGATTATTTGGCACAGCAGGTACGACAGCATTATTGGCAGGCACGATGCTATCTGTTACAGATGCTGAATTTGATGCTGTATAGAGGTATCCAAGTACTAAGGTATTTACGACAAATGCAAAGGCAAGTGTAAAGGTAAGTTTTGCAAGAAACCCTGTTGGCCCTTTGGCTCCAAATACAGACTCGTTGCTTCCACTATATGCACCCAGTCCAATACTTGAACTTTTTTGGAGAAGTACAGCGATTGTAATAGCTAATGCGAGTACGATTTGTACGATTAAAAGTGTTGATGTCATAGTTGCCTCTTTTACTTTTGAGTAACCCAAAACAAATATTTTGGGTATAATTTCGTGGATTATACCTAAAAAAGTTTGAAACAGTGATGAAGGCAGGAGTAAGAGTGAATACGCATACAAAGAAAGTATCAAATGTGGTGCAAGAGTTTTCACGTTTTGCACATCAATATGAAAAATACAATATGATACAAGCTAAAGTGGCGAGTGAATTAGTTGAAGGTCTTTCGTTTCATTCCTATGATAGTGTTGTTGATGTAGGATGTGGTAGTGGCTCCATTTTCAAAAACTTAAAAAAACAAAAGATAGCTGTTAGATCCTTCATCGCTATGGACTCTGCCCAAACTATGTTGGATCTACATCCAGAGGAACCCGCTATTACCAAAGTGTGTATGAACTTTAATGAAGAAACATTTTTAGATACTTTAGTAAGCAAAAAAGTAGATTTATGTATCTCCTCTTCTGCCCTACAATGGAGTGAAAATTTAGATTTTACTTTGAAGAGAATAAGTGAAATTTCAGATCATTTCCATGCAGCCATCTTTACCTCAGGCACATTTAAAACATTGCATACTACAGCAGGTATATCTTCGCCTATTTATGATAGTGATAGTATACAAAAAACATTAAAAAAGTATTATCAAAATATAAAGTTTAAAATACATCACTATAAATTAGAATTTAAAGACAGTAGAGAAATGTTTACCTATATTAAACAAAGTGGGGTAAGTGGTGGAGAAAGGCATTTGAGTTATATGCAGATGAAAAAACTTATGCGTAGCTACCCATTGGGGTATCTTGAATTTGAAGTATTGTTTGTAGAAGGTAAAAACTAGTAAGCAAAAAAGAGAGGCATCTTAAAGATGCACAATCTTTTATAAATGGTAAGATTAATCATCCCCACCAAAAATACCTAGAAGTTGTAACAATGCAGTAAACATGTTCAAAAAGTCAAGGTATAAAGATACCGCAGCATCTACAGGGGAGTCATAAGCACCATTTGCAATATTTTGTGTGTCATAAATTGTAAAGAATGAAAATAACAATAAAATACCAGCGGTTATAATGATATGCATCATAGGGCTTTGAAGTAAAAAATAATTTACTAGAGAAGCAATAATAACCACAATCAAGGTGATAAACAATGGTTTACCCCAACTTGAATAATCAGTTTTAGAGTTAATCGCAAAAAGACTTAATGCTCCAAAAAGAACAGAAGTCATTAAAAATGCATTACCAATAACGGCACCATTACCTGCTCCGATAAGTGAAGCCAAAAGTGGTACCAATGAAACACCAGTCAAGAATGTGAAAACAAAAAGCATAGCTAAATTCAGACCTGGTTTGCCTCTTGACATACTAAGTCCAAAGAAAAGTACCAACAGTTCAGCACCAAAAATAAACCATTTATATTGCATAACAACTTCTGCATAAGGCATAGTAACATATGCTCCTGCTGCTGCTGCAATCATACTCGCTGCTAAAAGTTGGTAAGTCGTTTTCATAAAACTAACAGACGCACCTTCTTGTACATAGCCAGCATCTGCTGACGTATAGTCTCTATCATATAAAGCCATAATTTTCCTTTATGATTAAAATCATTTTTTTAAGTATAGTGCAGATTGTTTAATCTAAGGTTAATAGCAATAGCTATATCTTTTCACGACGTGCTTGTAACTTTTTATACTCAGTTTGTGCTGTCATAGCTTCAGATTGATTAGCAAGTATTTTAGTTTTTGTATTTTCATCACGTAATGTAGGTATATCAGGACTGCTGCCACAAGCAGTGAAAAGTAATAGTATAGGGATTAATATAGTGTAACGCATGGTTTTCCTTCGATAGTGATATTGAATTATAAACGGATAGTCTTAAATTTTAGAATAAAATCTATATGTAGTGTAAGTACTTAATAAATTCAAAAGAATTTCCCCTAAATTTCGAAAAACCCTTGACAATAAAGTGAGTGGGTGCTATAATACGCGTCCAACAACACATGGACATCAAGCGAGTGGCTTGAAAGAGTGTTATTGAGTGATCTT
>Ga0256840_1000836_pt1 | contig 30582 bp, 47 predicted proteins | sample 355202metaG_FD_185969 | JGI IMG/M metagenome (GOLD analysis project Ga0256840, IMG submission 185969) | Hydrothermal vent microbial communities from Mid Atlantic Ridge, Atlantic Ocean - 355-202 | ecosystem: Environmental > Aquatic > Marine > Hydrothermal vents | place: Atlantic Ocean: Mid... | reverse complement strand
TTCTTAACGATATTATCATACTCTTGAATAAAAGTAGTTTTTACAAAAATTAAGTTTTCAAGCATTGATTTTTTCCTCCAGTTATCATTATCTACTTTGTCATATGCTTCTTGAAGCAGTTGAACCAAGTTTGTACTATCAAGCACAAACTTGATCTCTTCAGGATACATATAGAAAAGTCCTCTATCATGCTCTCCAAAGCCGTTTAATATCGTATGAATATTGTTTAGCATAAGAGGAACAAAATTCTCTTTTGGGATAGCAATGTTAGCCTTAATGGAATCTAATCCATTCCAGCTGTCTCTATAGCTACTAAAAGATCTACAAAATTCAAAATCTTTTAGGGCTTCTTCTAAAGGGACTTTTTCATATTTCATACAAAAATCTCTATATCCTACAGTCTCCTGTTTTACAGGATAACTGATGATATTTCTTACCCTTTTTAATTTGTCTTTTTCTGTTTTATCATAGTGGCTATAGAGCTGTATATCTCGGTCAAATCCATCTTCATCTTTTATAGAAAAGTTATTTTCTATAAAAAGAGAAGTTAAACCAGAAGAGGTAGCATCTATATTTTCTATGGTTACTTTTTCAAGTGACATATCAAAATAAAGTGCCTTTTTTAATGCTCTATCCCATCTTTTATAGACGGTTGCATCATATCCTGTAGCACCATCAAATCTTTTATTTTTCAGAGATTGAAACTGCCAGGTTCCTCCATTGATGTCTGTCATCATAGCAGCGTCAATAAAATTATTATAAGACTCTTTAGAGTCAAATATTTGTACTATTGACCAACTTGAGCATCTTTTGTTTGAGCAACCGCTTCTGACATTATTATCCCCTCCTTTTACAAAAAGCATAAGCTTATTATCTTTTGTGCGAACAACTATTTGATTGTCTTGTATAAAATGTGACATAAAGTTCCTCCTATGAAACTAAATTTTAGACATAGGAGTCCCCAAAGGGAGTCCTAGTCTTTTAAACTAAACTCCCTATTGGGAAGTTAACCTATAATTTTCTCTATATTTGCTCCATTTTGTAAGAGCTCGTTAATATCTTTTCCAAGACTTTTATCCCAACAAATTATGTCAACTGATTTAGCACCAGCTTCTATTAACTTGTCTTTCAGACCTTTGTGTTCAAACATAGAAAATTCTATATTTTGAACTTTAAAGATATTTTTCATTCCTTTTAAATCTTCCTCCTGATTTTTCAATATCAAAAGTTTTTGATTTAGAAAAGATACTTCATAATATCCCCAAGCTGATCTTAACCCTGCCTCATCTTGATCAAAAACAAGTTTAATGTTTTTGTCTTTGAGTAGTCCTAACTGTTCATGCTCTAAAGCATTTACACCAGGTGCTGCAATAAAACAGTAATCTTCAGGTAATGATAAAGCATCTATATGCCCTTCAGTGATATAAATATCACAATCACTACTTAAAATTTTATAGCCAAAACCAAATGCTAAAGGTTTTATAATCTCTGATTTACAAACTCTTTTTTCTTTGGCTTTAAACCAACTATTTGAATCATCTATTGGTCTCAACATAAAACCCTCAATTAAATCAGTATAAATACTGAAACTAGGAATTACTAAACAGTTTTTTAGTTGCTTCCAAGAAAGAGGAAATTTATGTTTTGAATCATTGATAATATCAAACTCAACTAAGTCTTCTATAGGGCAATAATCTAAAAGCTCGCTAACTAAATTAACGATTTCATCTTCACCCAAAAAGCCTATTTTGTTCAAATGCTTATTAGAAATTTTTCTAGAAGCATAATAGCTAATAAGTTTTTCTCTATCGCAAAGCAAACTATAACGATATATATAGCTATATACCATTTTAAGTTTTTGCTCTTTAGATAAAGTATTATATTTCTCAAACCAATCTCTCAAAATAATTTTTGAGAATTTTTTAGATTTATTAAATCTAAGATACTCAATTTTTCTGAGTTTTGGTTTTGGTGTCGGTTTTGGTGTATAGTTACTTGTAGCTCCATCCATATATGGAATACTAAAGGTTTCATGCAACCATTTACAAGCCTCTTTAAAATCAATCTTTAACATTGATTTAACCAAATTTATTGGACCGCCTTTTGTATCACAAACATGACATTTGCAGATATTTTTATCTGTCCAAATAGTCATTGAAGGATTTTTGTCTCCCTCTTTGTGATATGCTCCATTGCAACAATGTATGTTATATTGGTTGCTTCCTGGCTTATCTTTTTTGTAGCTTCCACCAAGAGCGATAGCTATTTGATTAATTGGAATTTTTTCCAATCTTTCTATATCAAATGTCATAGTATCCTCCTTAATAGCTTCCACCATTCATAAAATAAATTTCCTGAAAAGTGTACTCTTTGACTGCAAACCTAGTAATGTTTACACCGTCATTTTCAATACCTTCTATATCTATATAATCGTCATCATTAAGATGATTTTCTTTTACATATTTAAGGCATTTGTTAAAATCACTAGAAGTATACAAAATTCTCATTTTTCACTCCTTAATTCCATAAGAAGCTCATAAATTTCGTATTCTGTTGTTTCTTCTATTGAATTTTCATTTTTCATTTTGTTTGTCCTCCTAAGACTAAGCATAGGAAATCCCTTATGGGAGTTCCTAGCTGGTGCTGAAACTCCCACATTGGGAGTAAACTTTATTTTTTTGATATAATGACATAAAAATATTTGGATTTTTATGTATTATTATATTATTATCTCTTGCTTTATAATCTTTCTTTCTCTAAAAAGTTATGGTGCTATAATAGCAGCAATTATTTTTTTAGGTTTTTATGAAATTGTAGTTGTAAATAAAAAATACAAATACTTAAAAGATTACATAGAGAGATTTTTTTAGATTGCCATTGATAATACAATAGAAGTTAATATTAACAAAAATGTTAATATTGCTAAAACAGTATAATTAAATGCCATTCTTCCGAGCATTTTATTACTCTTTTTGTATATCAAGCTTGTAACGAATATGTAAAATGTTGCCATTACTATTCCGTAATTCCCAGCAAAAAAATGATTTATAAAAATCATAATTAATAGTGGAATTAAACTTGCATGAATAACACCTTTTGTTATAGCTATTGTACTTTGTGTCATAATCTTTTCCTTATTGTAATTTTTGTATTTTCTGCACCCATTGAACAAAAACAGAATCACTGTTTAATTGAGAAATACTATCTGTATCTCCTATTAAGATGAAAAAGTCTTCAGCTCTTGTGGTAGCAACATTTAAGAGTTTTGCAACTTCTGAATTTTTACTGCCTTCATAAGTAATAGGAAGTACCCCATTTTGAGATGGCGAAAAAGTGATATCATAAATAATAATCTCTTTCTCTTTTCCTTGAAACTTATGAATAGTACCAGCTTGAATATCAGAGTCTATGTACTCATCTCTTAAGGGCTTTAATCTTTCATTAATAAAGTCAGCTTGCTTTCTATAAGGAGTTATAATCCCTATGCTTCTTCTTCCTCTCTCTAGTGCTTTTTTAACTTGCTCTACAACAAGATTAATATTTCCAGCATTTATATAAGAGCCTTCAGAAGGAGTCATTTTTGACAAGCTTCTTCTAATAAATAAAGATTTACCGTTAGTAGTATTTGTTTTACCACTTTTCAGCAGTCCTCCATAGAAAAACTTAGAGACTAAATCTACTATATCAGGATGATTTCTGAAATTGATATCTAGAAAAACAGTGTTTTCTAATTTTTCACTATCAAAAATTCTCTCAATCCCGTATACATCAAAAACAGTCTCTTTCATTTTTTGTGTTTTAGCTATAGGTGATAGCTGCTTAGGGTCTCCAACTATAATTAGTTGTTCTCCAAGTGCTTTTTTTACAGCTTTGTTTTGCATAATAGTAAAAGATTTTTCAGAAATATATTCTGATTTTTGCTTTTTCTCCTCCTCTGTGACAGTTAATACTTGAGAAACTGATACTAGCATTGGAAATAGAGCCATACTTGACTCATCTACAATTACCATATCGAACTTCTCTTTTTGCATAACTTTACTTGTAGAAGCAGTAGCTAAGGTTGTTCCGACTATTTTTGCTTTAGAGAATAGAGTATTTTTACTCGAAAAATCTAATTGCCTTTCTAGTTTTGCAATCTCTTCTTTTACTTTTCGCAGATTTTCTATAACCTCTTTTTGCTCTTTTTGAAGTGCATAGAGTTCCTCTTCTTTTGGACTATGTTTATAGCCTGCCTTTTTTTCTTCAAGATGCTTAATCTCATTAATGAGCTGAATCATCTCTTCATTAACTCTGCTTCTTTCTCTTTTGAAATCAGCTATTTTTTTAGCTAAAAGCATCTCTGAAAGACTTTTAATAAGAGCATTAGATGTTAAAGCATCTATTTTGCTCGAAAAAGCTTTAGCCTCAAAACCAAGTTTTTTCAATTTCAAATTTTTAAGATCAATCTCTCTTTTGAGATTAGCTAAAAGTGTGGATACACTCTCTTTATCTTTTTGAATTGAATATATTAAAGGCTCTAATTCTCTTTTTCTCACTAAAAGTTCCCCTTGGATCTCTTTTAAAAGTGAAATTTCCTCTTTTATGGATTCATTTCTTCTTTTATTTATAAGGTCTGGATTTAGCGGAACAAGAGCTTCATTTTCTGTTTTAATAGTAAGAATAACCTCTCCATCTTTATAGCTATTTAAATCCATTCTCTCGAATACATTTTCGACCGCCATATTTGTGGGAGATACTACTAAAACTCTTTTACCTATATTAATAGCCTCCTCTATGATTTTAGTTATAACTTTCGTTTTACCAGTACCAGGAGGGCCTACTATAAAAAATGGTTCGCTTTGCAAATCATCTCTTTTTAATCTCTCCTTAACCGTAGACAAGAGAGACGTAGTATTTTTACTTAAAAAGACATTGAGTTCTGCTTCATCAACATCAAGTCCAAAAACTGATATTTCATGTGCATTTTGTTCAATTTGAACAATTTGCTTTTCAATGCCTTTTGCTATAAGCATATATTCACCTTCTAGTTTTAAAGAAGTATATGCTTTAAAAACACCCTCTTCATCTTTTACAAGAATTAGGTTAATAACCTTTTGATCTTGCTGTGAAGATTCTATCTCATTGTCTATTGATTTTGTTATGAACATAACCTTTCCTTAGCAGTGAAGCCATCATTAGTTAAAACTACATCAAAAATTTTTGTAACTATTTTTTTCCCATATTCATAACCATTGAAGGTTGTTTTGAAAAAAATATGAGTTATCGTTTGCTCTTTTGAATTGTAGATAAACTTATGGCCTTTTTTATTTAAAGGAAGATATGTTTCATATATCTCCTCTCCTCTTTTTTTGTAAGCATTTGAAAGTGTTGGGTGAAATAATTTTAAAAAATTATAGAAAATTTGGCTTTGAGTCATTTTAAACCTCCATTAAATGCAATAAATTACATTCTTGGTGATTTAATTTGACTCTATCTACTTTATCTTTTAAAGATAAAGTATTTAGTCTTTTCTCTACTCTATTTTTAAAAACTTCATACAAATTATCCATGGCTTTTTTTGTCACTCTGTAGAGTGTTTTTTCTTTGCCATTTTCATCAAAAGTATTTTCTTTTTGAAGATAATTTTGATCGATCCAATACAACGGGTTATTTTTCAAATACGCATATATATCTGATTTAACTATTAATAGTTTTTCCTCAGACGATAACTTTTTCCAATCATTCATGAATTATTCCTTATAGATTTTAATATCCAAAAAAGAATATACCTATCCCAGAGGGATAAGTTTATATCCCTCTTTGGGTTAGGCTTCTATGAAGCAACTGTTCTTTTTTAAATCACTTTAATATAAGAATATCCTTGTGAATCAACAGTAACATTATTTATGATTTCTGGATATTTCTTTTCTAATTCATTCAAAGAAACTCTAGGAGCTCCTTTTCTGTCAATCATTGTTAAAGTAATATTTTCACCTATAGCTTTTTTAATTCCTGCAGCTTCTAAAAAAGCTTTGAGATTAGCTTTGTCAGCTTTTATCATTTTTTCAGTAGATGAAAGCTTTTTTATTCTTAAAGCAATTGATTCAACCTCTTTAGGCATTTTACTACCATTTTTACGAAGTGTATTGCATTGTTTGCTAAATGAACAAAATCCACATAAATCACTGATTTCGCCTTCTGGCTCTTCTTGCAACTGTACTGATTTCCAGAGCCTATTGGCTCTTTTGATTGCTACATCATAAATTCCTTTATTAAAAGGTACATCAAACTCTAATGCCTCTCCAGAATTTAAATTAAAAGCTATGATTAAACCTCTAACTTTTTTTAAGCCTTTTTGTTGCATTAATCCTAATTGTAAATTGACTTGGTAGAGCCAACTTTCTCTAGGAATATCATTTGGTAAGGCAGAAGAGATTGTTTTGCACTCAATAACAACATCTTCTTTTGGGAAATTAACCACAAAATCTATGTGAGTTTTTATAAATTCTGTTTTTGATGTTAAACCAGCAATTTCCACTTGTTCTTTAAAAAGAACTTTTGAGGGATTATTAATTAATCCATTTCTAACTATGCCTTCTGCAACATGTCCTCTTTCAAAGATAAGTAATTGCTTTAACTCATGAGTTTCCTTATTGATTTTACTTAAATAGGCTTTCTTGGGACATTGTCCTATATCAGATGAACCAATATATTTTGATCTATCTCCTAAGCCACTATCTGTATTCCGTAAACCATCTTCTAAAAATTTTAAAAGTGATGACATTTTATATCTCCTTTTGAGAGCAGATACAGACCTATCCCAGAGGGATAAGTTTATATCCCTCTTGGGTGTTTATTAGGCCTCTAAATGAGACAACTTTTTATAAATAAGATATCCTCTGAACTTAATCAGTGTTAATGAGTTTTAACAATATAAAGTAGAGTGGATTTTATTTATTTATGCGAGTGCTTGCTTTAATATAGATTTGTTTATCTTTTCGTGAGCCGACAGCAACAACTTCTACTATTTTAGCAATTTCATCCTCAATTTGGATAACAATTCTGTATGTTGCATTTGCCACATAAGTCTTTCTGTATCCTTTAAGATTTATATTGCTTTGATTATAAAGCGGTTTACTGTATTTATATGGATCTACTTTGTATTTTTCAAAATAATCCAAGACCTCATTAACAATTTTATCTGGTAAAACCATAAGATCATCTTCTACTTCTCGAAAGGGAATAATCTTATACATTTTTACCCTTATCTCTAAGATTTTTCTTTAGTTCTTTCAGACTTAGCATTTTAACAGGTTTTTTTCTATTAGTGACTCTCTCTTCGATTATCTTTGTAATCTCTAAGTCTTCTAAATAGTCGGCAGCTTGTCTTATATGCTCATACTCTTCAATAGGAACGATTACCGCTTCCATTTTATTTCTCCTTGTTATTGCTATTTTATTTAAGGGATTAGAGATAAGTTTATCTATGTATGTTCCAATAGACTTAGCTAAATCTGTTACCCCTACTATTTCTTCTTTTGTATAAGATACCACTTTAAACTCCTATTTAAACTTGTATTTTAAATAGTATTATAATACATATAAATATACAAGTCAATAAAGTTAGTAGCATCTTATGCTTTAAACTTTATATTTGTGAAGCATTAACTAAAGATTTCTTTAGCTCGTTGTCGCTATCACAATAACTATCAAAAAATGACTCTTCATCATTATTTTTCTTAATTATTGAGATTGCATCTTTTACATTATAGACATCTAAGAAATCATACTCAAGGGCTTGAAAAATTACTTTTTCTTGCCACTCATTAAGTTCATACTCTTTTCTAATAGTAATTATAATTTCATTAAAACCGTTATCATTATTTAAAATATCATCTACATAATGAAATTCATAGTCCCAGTCATGTGAATCACAAATTAGATTGTAAACTTTAAGTATTTTAAATAGTAAAGTTTTAAAACTCTCATCAATATCTTTACTCGCAAGCAAGTAACGATTTATTCCATCTAAATAATTTGACATAATCTTTCCTTATCCAATTGCCCAAACACCACGCTGTACATTATCAAAATGCTTTTGTAGTGTTTGTCTTATTTTTGCTTCCCAATGTTGATTTTTTCTAATCAAATGTCCAGCAACTCTTTCGACTTCTGCATATATCTCTTTTAGAGTACCTTTACCGTTTAACTTCATAAGAGCTATGCGTATTGCATTTCTCCATGTAGAAGCTATCTGATTTTTAAACTCAATCGCTTTATCCAAACTAATTTGAAATAAAGACGCTTGTTTCTTTTTCCAGATAAGCAAATATTCATGAAGTATAGGTACAAATGAGCCTCCATATGTTCGTCCATCACTCATGCAATTGTGCTGCATTTTGATAACTACTGATATAAGTTCATCCTTTGGCATCATATTTTGATAATCTGCTTGGAAAGACCAAAATTGACCTTTTTTTCGCATATCACCAATTAATGTAGCGTATAATCCACCTTCACGAGTTGCATCTCTTTGATTTAAAAGCATTAATTGACTCATTTCCAAAAATTTCTCTTTTGAGATATTTGGATTTGATAAGTCACTTTCTACCAATTGATTTCCCCATTGTTTGCCTGAATATTGAATCATCTCTGCATAAGGAGGGTGTGTAAAAACAGCTTCAGCTTCTCTTGGTAGAGAAGTTAGAATACTATCTTTTGTAAAGTCATTACCTTTATGTAAATCTAAACCTACATATTGACAACCTAATTCTTTACATACATCCCCACTTGTACCAGAGCCTTCACAAGCATCTACAAACAAAAAGTTTGGCATTGGTGTTTTGACATTTAAAGATGAAAATTCAATCAGCTCTTTAATTAAATGACCTGAAGTATTTCCTCTCCATTGACTATTTCCGTAGTTGCCTCTATTTGGATATGAAACTATTGATTTCATAATTGCTCCTTACTGTCATCATCAAGAATCGCTTTAGCAAAACCAACAAGACCGTTAAAGTCCTTTATGCATTGCTCAATTAACCACTCATTTGGATATTCACAAAATGGTTCCCAAATTGTTAAATCTAAAGAGTTGTCATTAGCATCAATAAACTTGTCGTATGTTTCTGATGTAATATTGTCATCACAAACGATGCCACCTAGTGCTTTTACTTTTGCTAACTCTATTGTTTTATTACTTACTGTTTTCATTGTTGTCTCCTTAAGACATATTTTGTCAAGAAGATACAGACCTATCCCAGAGGGATAAGTTTGTATCCCTCTTTGGGTTTAGGCTCTTATGAGCAACTTTTTATTCAAGTTAATTAAGTTGCCAAACTTTAAATTGAATATCATAGTAGACACCTCTGCGACCACCTGAATTTCCCTCACTAAACATCCAACAATGTCCTTGCATTGTTTTTTGTGTAGATATGAGATTATTAAGCATTAATCTATCTTGCTCAATATCATCCAGATCTGGATCCCAAGTGCAACCGCTAGCTTGTGCGCATCCTCCCTTTGAAACATATACTCCAATCTTATTAGAAAGTTGAAAAGTGCCGTCATAATGAATCCTTGAAATTCTTGCAAATTTATTATCTGCATATTCAACAAAATCACCATCTTGTGGCTCTTCTTTTTTAAGTAGTTCTGCCTCAATAGAACTAAACAGTTTTAAGTCTTTGTCAATTAGATTATCAAAGACTTTTTCTCCGTTATTTGCATAACACACATCCCTAAGAAAAGTAATATCATAGCCTTTAGCTATTCCGCTTTTCTCGCTATCAATCTTTTTGATTAATTTTTCATAAGTCATTTTCTATTTTTCCTTTTCTATTTTTACATTTGAGCATTTTTTGACTGTATTTTTTACTCATATCAACTCTCACCAAAACAATCAAGTTCTACTTTATTGAATTGAAAACTCCCCATATCATTTGACATAAGCTGGTTTTCTCCATTCCAGTAGAAACTACCTTCAGTTCCATCATCAATTGGTCCAACATTTTGCTCAATAGCTTCAATAGCTTTTTCCTTAGAAGAAAATATTCCAAAGTTTTCTAAACTATCTCTACTAAACCATTGATCATATTTTTCAAGTTGATATAGAAAAGTAGGAACTTCATTTAATCCTATGATTTGAGTATCTAGCGTACCATCAACCTCAACAAAGTCATAATCACTATAATTTTCATTTGCAAGTTCTTTAGCCTCTTCTTCTGAAGATGCAATGATATTAGCTTTATACTCTTCTCTGCGTTCTGCAAAGACTTCAAAAGATTTTAACGCTGTTTTACCTTCTTTTTCAATGCAATTTTTGCAGCCGTCCACGCCATCTTTATCAGTAAATATATCACTAGCAACAAAATACTGGTTACATCCTTCACATAAAATAGAGCAATTTTGACAAAGAGATTCACCCTTGGAAGACTCATACAATTCATCATCTGCAAGTAGCACTGTTCCGCATTCTGTACAAATACCACAATCTTGAATGTTCATATCACAGAGATTAGATTCATTGTCACAATTTCTTGTTTCAATTTCATCTGCTATCTTTGTAATGTAATTTCTAACTTCTGCTTCATTAAATATTGAACCATAAACATCATCTCCCATTAAAGCACTTATTGCTTCATTTACTAATTCAGAAGAACCAAGTTCTCCATTTTGGTTGATAGTGATTTGATGGTCTAAACAATCTTTGATAAGATATTTCCAGTCAAATAGACCGACAAATTCATCCCATTCATAATATTCAGCAGAATCATCTTCTATAACAATTTTACTCGAAATACCTATATTGTGAGCATAGCAATTTTTGTTTTCAAATCGTCCCAATTTGTCTTCTTTGATCAAATGTACTGCTTCAAAAACAATATAGTTACTCATTTTTTCATGACAACTTTTTACAAAATTATTATCATTTACTAAGTGATTTAACCATTGTTCAGCAGTATCATCATCAACAGCTTCATTATCGCTATAAGTTGTTGGTAAATATTTATCTTGATACACGTACCAATCTGAATAAACACCTCCGCCTTTATAGCTATAAACAATACCATTGAATTTACCTTCAACCATTTGACCTATTGACATGTAATTGATTGTTTTTCTGTCATCTTCTAGTCTTATGTTTATTCCTATATATTTTCTTGACATTTTGTTTTCCTTTTTTTGATTTCCCAAAAAAGAATATACCTATCCCAGAGGGATAAGTTTATATCCCTCTTTGGGTTAGGCTCTAGTGAGCAACTTTTAGTGCAGTAAAATACCCTCCGAACTTAATCTATGTTACTGCAAATACATAATTGAAGAGTTAGTCTCTTGCAATTTTAATACAATATTACTAATCTCTTTTATGCAATTTTCGCTAGGCTTATTATCATCGTCAAAATAATCATCTTCAAGAAAACTTGTTAATGTTTCTTTTTTGAAAATAAGTCCACCTACATCGCTAGGAGTCCAATCTGCATTTTCATCAAGAAAAATACTTTTTGTTTCTGAAAGTAGATCATTAGAGTTAACAGATATGCCGTTAAAGCTTCTGATGTTTAAATCTTCAGAAAAATACTTTTCTATTATTGCTGTTCGCACTTCTTTTTCTATTAAGTCTAATTGATTTTCACCAAAATTAGCACTAATAGTAAATTGTGCTTCACCATCGTCAATTAAAACATTTCCATTAAAAGGCTGAATTGGCTCATCGTAAGCTCCAGTATCTAGTTGAAAGCTGAACTCTCTTCCATTTACTTCAACTTTGTGAAAAGTTCCTTCATTTGCCCATACAACTTTGTGTTCTTTGATGAGCTCATTAATTTTATTTAATGAACCAGGATCAATTGCAAATTCCATATCTTCATAGTCTCGGAGAACATCAAAGTCCTCATCTATATCATTTATTCTGATGCTTTCCAAGCTGAGTATAGATACATTATAAGACTCTACATCTTGTGTAACTATGCTGTAAACCTCTCCAGTATCAACATCTAATTTAGCAGGAGTTTCTATCTCTGTATCTCCATCCCATAATGAAACAAAAGTTACATCTATAGAGCCTCTATTTTTAGCACCACCATAACAGATATTTGATATCTCTTCTTGGGTTAATCCTAATTGCGACAAATAGCTAGCCATGTTCTTGTTTTCAGCAAGAATATTTTTTGCATATTCATGATCAGAATACACATCCCATGTTGTTGTTGAAAATAAATCTTTACAGTCATTTTCTACATCAGTTATTTGCTCAATTTCTGGGTTTTCGTCAAAAAAACCATCTACATTATCATCAAAATCAGCATCAACAAAATTAAAATCTATAGGTTCTTTTGTGTAAGCGCTATGCTGTATTTTAGTGCCATTTTCATCTTCACATGTATAGATTGTTCCAAAACTTTCGCTTTTCTTAACATCTATTATTTTAAGTGTTTGTCCTATGTATTGTGATAGAAATTCTGCATCTTCACTTAATGCTATCTCATCACTATCTATTTTTACTAATGTTCCTATGTTAAATTTACTCATTTTGTCCTCCTAAGACATTAAGCATAGGAGCCCCCTTATGGGAGTTCCTAGCTGGTGCTGAAACTCCCTAGGGAGTAAACATTGTTTTATATAGTATTTATGTGAACAAAAGACCCTTTGAAAAAGCTTGCATTTGCTTGCTACTATATAGTGTATTATTAGCAAACTCCTCTAACCCACTATCTTCTGTTTTAGTGAATGTATCACAAATAGCTTTACCAAGATTATTAAATACTTCATAACAGACACCTTGTCCTATTATTTCTCCTGCTGTACCTTTAACGTTTGGCAATATAAAAGAGTCTGGAAGACCATTAATACGAGCCAATTCTCTAGGTGTAAACCAAGAAAATGTATCAGGTATGTTTGGGTGAATAAGAATAGGGTCTGTTAGTCTGTTCTTGTAGTATCCCTTGGTAATTGTTGCTACACAATTATCATCAATTTTTGTTCTTGCAAGTCTAAAACCATCTCCTTTGCGAATATGTTCTTGCTCTTTTCTTAATGAATATGCAATAGTTTTACTATTGTCTTTATTCAGCCAATCTCGTTGCTCTATAGGAACTTCAAGAATACCCGCTATTGTTTTGGTGCATTTTGTAGTTTTCATTTTGTTAAAAGAAAAAGTATCTTTTATGCTCGCAACCATTACATAGCGTTTTCTTTTTGTTAAGGAACCATAATCAGTACCAATTAGTAATTGTTCTGATATCTTATATCCCATAGATGTTAATACATATCTTACCATTGCTATCATTGCAGAGCTACCAAAGTTTGGCACTTCTTCAATTAAAACCATTGCTGGTCTAATAGCATCAATTATTTTTAGAAAATAAAAACCTAGCGAACCTGTTGGATGCTCTTCTTTTTTATTTATCCCAAGCTGTGATGCAGAATATCCTTCGCAAGGAATACCTCCACTTACAATATCTGCTTTAGGCAAAAGATTTACATCTAGTTTTGCTAAGTCTCCACAATATGTAAACATGTTTGGAGTATTGACTTCTGCATTTTCAATATATTTATCTTCTAGTTCTATAGCTCCTATTGGTTTTAGTCCAGAATCTTTTAAAGATTGAATAAGCGTACCTCCTCCTGCAAAAACTTCTAAGAACGTAGGTTCAGTAGAATTTGCTTTAGAGTGAGCTTTCGCTTGATTAATCTCTTCTCTTAATGGCTCTATTATAATTGAGTCTGTATGAATTTTAACCACGACTTGATTAAAGCCACTAAATATTTGAGAAATATAAGAGTTGTTTAAATCAATAACGCCACGACCATTTTTTCTCAATGTAATACTACGCTCATTTCCTTTTGTTAATGATATTGATTTTTTCTCTAAATCATAAACAATTTTATAAGACATGTCATGAGACAAGGCTGTTTCATTAATTTTTTTAGATTCGATCCACACTCTCTTATTGTTTCTATGAACTCCAAGATTTAAACTATAAATTTTAATTAAATTTGCACTCATTAGAATCTCCTAAAGTATGTTTTTATAAAGAAGAGACTTAGTCTCTTCATCACTTGTTTTTTCTAATCTCATAATTGTCTCCTTAAGACATATTTTGTCAAGAAGATACAGACCTATCCCAGAGGGATAAGTTTATATCCCTCTTTGGGTTTAGGCTCTTATGAGCAACTTTTTATTCAAGTTAATTAAGTTGCCAATTAAAGTATTTTAAAATAGCTTCTTTTTAAGACCAACTTCTGAATAATCAAGGAGATAGTCCCAAGTTTCTAGAGCTTCTCTTTCATCTTTCTCAGTCCAATCACTCTCTGCTTTTAAAAGTTCGTTTTCTTTTAGAACTTCTACAAAATGCAGATCATGTTTAAATTCGGTGCCTTCAAAAGATGAACCAAAATCACCATAACAGTCTGTACATTCATACAGAAAACCATAGTCATAATCTCTATCGTCTCTCAATACAATATAATAGCCATAGTCAGGCATATAATCACCATTTTCTACGACTTTTTCAAAAAATATATTTTTGATATTGTTTTTTGTAACGAATGTTTTTAGCATTTGAGGACACTCTTTATTTGATAAAAGTTCATTTAATAAAACCTTACCAGCATTATGTCTGTAAGCCATTTTGGCTTTTTCAAGCTCTGAGCTTAATCTCTCTACTGTTGAAAGAGATACATGTTCCAATGGAATTGAAATGTTTATGTCAATGTTAATAATTGACACTATCTCTTCCGCTAGTTCGCATACTAGTCTTGCATTGTTATCAGCAAGAGGAGCCTCCATATGGGAATCATCTTCACTAAACCAATGGCGATCAAATTTACCTACAATATCAAGAATTACTTCAATACCATCGGCATCTTCGTTCTCATTAATTCCATCTTCTTTATAGATTGCATCTGATAAATCAGGCTCATTCCAAAATGAAGAAACAAAAATTTCCTCCTTTGAACTATATTGAGCACCATGAAAGAAAACAATCCAAAATGGCTTTTTAACCATAGAATGTTTAAATTCTAAAGCAATAGCTCTATTTATAGCACAGCTTTCTCCTTCTATATATTTATTCCCCCAATATTCATACTGATTAGCATCAACTGAAAGTAATTTTAATCTAGTATCCATATCAATGTTTTCTGGAAATGCGTTATACCTATTTAAGATAGCTTTTGTTTTATTTAGTAGTTCTGTTGTCATAATTTGTCCTTTAACGTTATTGAAAAGCAATACCAACCACAGAGGTTGTTAGTATCTCTTTTGAAGTTAGCTCTTATGAGCGACTTTTGCTATTTAATTTTTCATAAAAAGCTCTAACATAGAGAAGCGGCATGCTTATATAAAGCAGAATGAGTTTATATGTACTCATATCCTTCATATATCTAAAATTAAATATCGCACCAAAAAGAAATAACATAGATGCTGTTAAAAAATAAACAACATATGCTACTCTTATGAACTCAATAAAATCATGCATATTCTACCCCTTCTTCTGTTTTCCAGCAAGTAACAAGCTCTATACAATTAGTCCCTAGCTTTTTTACGACAACCGTAATTTTATATGCAGGATGTGTGTATCTGAATGCTTGACCATTAGGTTGAGCTTTCTCAAAAGCTTTTAATATCGCTCTTTCTAACTGAGGAATATCCTCAGTGTTGAATCTTTCTAATAGCCTTTCTTGAAAATGTATACTATTTTTTATAATAGCTCTTATTCCAAGATTTTCCAAGATTTTCTTAGTAGTTTCAGTAACTACTTTTTTTACTATATTAATCATTTTTATCCTCCAAAATAATTATTTTAGGAAGATAAACCTCACCCCAAGGGAAGAAGTTTTATCTTCCCTTATGGGTAAGTTGAATTAGATTAGATTGTTAATCTAAAAACCAATGAAATTTGGCATGTCTTTTTTCTCCAAGAAGTGCAAAAGCATTTCTTGAAACACATTGATATAGCTCAATATATATATCCGCCTCATCTTCTTTATTTTCACCATAAATGCAGATGCAAATGTACTTAAAGTAAAAGCAAATATCGACAAAGAAAATGTCAATGAGTCCATATCTCCAGAATCATAGAAATTGAGAGTATTTCTAGTCTCAAAAGAAGAGTCTTTATTAAGTTCTAAATAGAACATATCTTTAGGTTCTCCTTCGATTTTTTTAGAAATCCACATACCTCCTGCATAATCTGCACTAAAATGTTCAGCGGTTCTATACAGATAGGATTCAAATTGTGGTCCAAAACTGGATTTACAAACTAGATCTACTAGCATGCTGATAGCTCTCCGCAAAATATCTCTTCTTTAAGAGTTAGTGGATTATTTATAGCCTTGTAGCTGTTATCTTCTTGAAGAACAATTTGCATATTTGCATTAAAGTCTTTATCAAGATATATGATTTTCTCTCCATTTTGTCCATATATTATCATGGTAATTTTCAACTCCTCTCCAGATATATTTTTTGCCAATTTTTCTATTTGATTTTTCATTGTGTTTCCTTTTTTTGTTTTTTTGAAAGTTATACCAATCCACAAGGGATTTGATATAACTTATTAGTGTTTGACTTTTTATTAAAAGTAGACTCTTAAAATACCCTCTGAACTTAGTTAAGGTTTAAAATAAACTACCATCAGCTAAAAGTGAATTTACTTTTAGAATCTGATTATCTATTTTAACTACTTTAATATCTTTTATGCTTTCAAAGCCGCACTTTTCAAACTTATTTTGTGTGGCTCTTTCTAGCATTTCTGTATCCATGTCTTTTGTTTCAAGTTCCATGGTTACGGTAATTTGATATTTAGCAGTATTATTAACTGGTTTAAGATTCTTTGGATTTGGTTCGTAAACTTTAGAAGTTGCTTGTTTAACTACTTCTTTAGTTTTTTGAACTTCTTCCATTTTCTTTACAGCTTCTTGTTTTTTTAAAGCCTCCTCTTCTCTTTTTCTTTTATCTTCAATCTGTTGAGCAATTCTTTTTTTTGTATCCTCTTGTCGTTTTAATTCAACGATAATAAGATCATTAAGTTGCTCTTCATAAGTATCAGAAAATAAGAAATGCTGTACATTGTGCTTTTGGAGAGGAGCCTCTAGCCCAGCTTTTAAGCAAACCCCATCAAGAGCTATCAAGCGAGCTTGAATTACATCTTGTAGTTGTTTGTCCGCTAAGACTCGACTTTGAAGTTCATCATTTGCTTTTTTAGTAAGCTTTCCACCTTTTGTAAGGCTTGTAAGCTTGATTAAATCAGCATAGGTAGTTTTTTGAAATTCAGACTTTATGCCATAAACTTCATTTAATATTTTTAACTCTTCCTTGAGCAACTCTTCTAGCTTCTGCTTTGTTTCATCTTCAAATTTTTTCATTTGATTTAGAAGTGTCTGTCTAGTCTCTTTAATCATAGAGTAGATTTCTTTTGCTTCTTCTTCAAACTTCTTAATAGGTTCTGAAACTTCTTTAACTTTCTCTTTTCTAAGAGTGTCAAGGGTAGTAGCTAGTTTATTCAGCTCTGTAGTTTTTGCTCTAACTACTTTTATGTCATCTTCACTAACAATAAAATTATACTTTTTAAGTAGAAACTTTATATTATCTTTTAAGACTGATAGATCAGATTTAATAATTGGCAGTTGAACAATTTTAACTTCCATGTTGTTTTTAGCGATTAAGTCGCTCATAACTGTCTCCTTTGAATTTTAAATATCCAAAAAAAGAATATACCTATCCCAGAGGGATGAAATATATCCCTCTTTGGGTGTTTGGCTCTTCTAATGAGAGAAACTTGTGTACAAAATACCCTCTGAACTTAATCAGTGTTAATTACTTAACAATTTTATATTAGTGAAGGGGGTATTTAGTGCGAGTGTTTATGAGACTTTGTAGTTTTGCTTAAATCTATAATTTTATACAAACCATATAGCACCATAGGTACTAATATTAGTAAATTAACTATTGTAGTTGTCATCATAAATCCTTTCTTTTAGTATTACTCCTGTTATTATACCTAAAATAGATACCATAAATAAAGTAAATTCATAAACCCCTTTATTTGATGTGTATAAAAAATTAACAATTGATGCCAAACTTGCATCTCCTATTAAATTTCCATATACTTTAGGTTCACGAAAAGCTTTTTTAAAAACTTTTACTGATTTTCTCATATATTTACTACCTTTTTTGATATTAATCAAAGGGCATACCAATCCCCAAAGGGATTGTTTGTGTATCCCTTTGGATGTTTGGCTCTTCTAATGAGAGAAACTTGTGTACAAAATACCCTCTGAACTTAATCAGTGTTTACATGTAAACAGTTTAAATTAGTGGGTATTTTTTAGATATCAACGCTATAAATCTAATGCGTATCAAATAAATTTTTCTCTCTTCCCCATTTACCAGTTTTACCTAATGCAAAACCATTTTTAGTAAGAACATCATCTAGTCCCAAGGTTTCCCCTGTTACTATTTGATAGACTTTTCCTCTAACGGTTTTTTCTTCTATCTCTAAGCCAAACTCTTCAAGAGGGTTTTCTATCTGTTTTTCAGGCAATACATCCGTAGCCTCACTGTTCAAAGGAGCAGTAGTAGCTATGATGTATTTACCATTAACAAATTTAAAACCAAGCTCTTTTAGGGTTTTTGCATTATTAAATGTATTCCCTGAAGCTATAGCCATTCCATTTTCATAAACAAGTTCAATATTTAAAGATGAAAGTGTTTCTTGAAGTTCTTCAAAATTTTTCACACTTATTTCTTCTTTATCTTCTTTGCTTAATTCGAGGTCGTTTAAATGTTCTATTTTTTCAAAAACATCTATTGCTCTAGCCCTTGGCATAAACATATCTCCAATTCCTCGTCTTGCTGCTTTGTGCCTCCATGTCTGGAGCTGGAATCTCTCATCTTGAATTGTTTTTGTAACCTCTGTTAGATATGATTTTTCAACAAACTTAACTTGTTCAGGAAGTTTTCCTTGCAAGTCCTTTAAAACAACATCAAATCCGATAAAATGTTCATTAACCCATTTTGGATCAGCTGTTTTTATCTCTGATTGTTGTTCTCTTGTCATATCAGCTTCACTTGCATAGCCATTTTTTAGATTAAACACAGCATTAATTTTTAAAAAGAAATCTTTGCTATAAGCCATTTCTTGCATTCCGTTTAAAGGAATAATAGCTTGTGGAAGCATAATTTTTTGTCCGTTAACTTTTGTGTTAAAAGGAACAATATATACTTCTTTGTATGCAGGATTGATATTTAAACCAATCTTACTTACGTTTACAGCAAAGCTAATAATTTGTTTAGCATCAATGGTGTTGATTAGATAATCTTGAGTTACAAGCTCAAGAAAATTTTCTTTAAATTGTTCTTGTTTTTCAACAGGTATTGGTTTAAGCAGGTGAGCATTTGTCTTTAAGGCTTGTGCCAATTCATTTCTTTTATCATCTAATATTTGAAGATTTGTTCTTCTTCCTGTAGTTTGTACTTCATTTGCCATAATATTTCTCCTTTTATGGTTATAAATCCCAAAAAAGAACATACCTATCCCAGAGGGATAAGTTTATATCCCTCTTTGGGTTAGGCTCTAGTGAGCAACTTTTGTGTAGTAAAATACCCTCTGAGCTTAATCAGTGTTAAGGTTTAACAGTGTTATGTGTTGGGATATTTTATAGAGATTGTTGTTAGTGGTAGTATTTATATTTAATGTGTTATTTTATATAAATCACTATTTTTATTGTCTTTTTCTGCAAAATAATAAGCGACAACAGCAAAAATAATTCCAATTAAAATTTCTAACATTTCATCTCCTTCTTTTTGTGTTTAATTTTTAATGTTCCATAAATAGAACAAATCAGCAGTATAAAATCACTGATATTCCATAATTTATAAACACCGTATATGCTATTGATAATTAGGCCAAAACCTATGATTTCGATTATATCATAAGCATCATTCCTTGTCAAATTGTAAAATGTTTTAAAAATATCCTTTAAAATAATGAAAGGCAATTTAAAAACATAAAATACAATTTTCTGCATCTCATACTCCTTTTTGTTTGTTCCAAAAAAGGATATACCTGCCCTAAAGGGATAAGTTTATATCCCTCTTTGGGTTTAGGCTCTTATGAGCAACTTTTATTTTCTAATTAAACAATTCATACCATCTGGTTAAAAAAGCCACCTCTGCTTCTTTCATGCTCATTGGTTTTCCAATAATTGAAAGCGGTAAAGGTTTTGCTATTTTAGTCCAATCATATTTGACTGTATTCATAAATCGTAATGCTTCTGTAACCATTAATCTTTTATCCATCACCTTTATTTCTTTAGGCATTGGTGGAGTGAGATTAAATATTTTTGCAGCTTGATTTATTGCTTTGTCTTCTGCAATACGGTAACTTCCCATCTCTGGAGAGTGTTTTATTGGAGTTGGAATATCCATTCCTGTAAGCCCTTCAAAAACTTCGTGTATCATAGACCATTTTTTTAACTCTTTATCATCAAATAATGTTTCCATTACGAGACAGTGTTGAGCAACTGAATAAAATTCAGATGTCTGGCTCCAAAAACGACAAACTCTACTTAAAGTTTGAGCTATTATTCTTGGATCAAAATCTTCATCTTTTAAGTCATATGGGTTTATCATACAACCGCTTGCATTCATTACTTGCATTTTAGATTCCTTCATCATGTATTGTCACTTTTTGTACAACCTGTTTATATCCGTCATCATAGATTTCATAATCAGGGTCTTCAAAGTGAGGATGTAAATTCTTATAAACTACTTGTTCGTCAAGAGTTATATTGTGGTTTAAACTCTCTATTTGTTTTATAAGAAAATCTTTTTTATTTTCATAGTTAAAAATAAAATTTGGATATAAGTCTTCTATATCATCTTTTATTTCAATCTCTACTATTATTGTAGCTTTCATTTGTTTTTCTCCTTTAAATTAATATCGTTTGCATTTTTACTAAGTGCAACAATTAAACCCAATATTAAAATAATGGTTAGTGTCACATCAACTAAATTCATAACGCTTCCTTTTGTCGTTTAGTCAGAAATCCCTCATTTTTCTATTGACATAAGCATATTAAGATGCTAATATTAATAATAATTTAAACAAGGGGAGTCAATATGTCTGAAGTAGAAATATTTTTTTCTGCACTATTATTTATAGGACTATTTATCGCTATGTCAATCAGGAAAATTCCTAATAAACACTCTAAATAATCTCTCTATTTTCTTATATATGCACCAACTATTATAAGACATATTCCTAAGAATAACTTATAAGTAAAGACATTAAAGCCTGTTGCTACAAATAAAACTGACCCAACTATTGAAATTCCAATTCCATATAAGGTATCCCCAAATACAAAAATAGCTTTTCTAAATTTTGGATTTTTCTTAATTTTTGCATTCACTCTCTTAAAGACACCTATTTCATCCAACAGAAGTAGGTATATTAAAATAACTGTCCAAAGAGTAATTAATGCTGCTGCATTGAATATTGTATCCAACATTTTAAATCCTTTTAAAATTTAAAAGGGACATTAAACTCCCCTAAAAGGGAAAGATTTTCCCTCTAGGGCAAGCTTATTACTAAGCAACTTTAAAATGGTATTTCGTCATCATCAATGTCGATACTTGGTATCTCTTTTTGATTAGAACCTTGTTGTGGTTTGTGGCTGTTTTGTTGAGGAGCTTTTTCATAACCACTGTTTTGTGATTGGTTATAATTAGAACCTCCTCCAGTTTGATTATCATCTTTACTACCCAACATTTGAAGATTGTCAACAGTTATGGAGTGTTTACTTCTCTTTCCACCGTTTTGATCTGTCCATTGGTCTAGCTTTAAACGACCTTCTACAAGTACTTTACTGCCACGCTTTAGATATTGATTTGCTATCTCCGCAGTTCTACCAAAAAAAGTGATGTCTATGAAACATACTTCCTCTTTTTGAGTACCATCTTGTGCCTTATACTTTCTGTTTGTAGCTATTCCAGTATTTGCTATTGCAGTACCGCCTTGAGTGTAACGCAATTCAATATCTTTTGTTAAATTTCCCACTAAAATTACTTTATTAAACATTTTCTATCCTTATATTTTTGTTATTTAGCCACAGTTTCCTATAGCACCTTTATTGAATGAAATAACTAGCTATAAAACGCTATTAACCGCATTACCATATCCAGCAAAGCATCTTTTGATAAATAAGCAACAACCATAAAAGTAGTAACTTTTACAATTAACATAAACCAATATGTTTTTACTCTATTAAATTCTGAATAATCAAAATTTATTCTTATATGATGTAAGAATATCATTGTTCCTATCCAAAGTAGAGAGTATTTTAAGCTTATAAAAAAGAGACTTGCTGGGATAACAAATGTGTGTAATATAGCGAGCTGTATCGCTAATATTCTTTGTGTTGCTATCATTATGTTTTTCCTTTTGACGTTAATCAAAGGGCATACCAATCCCCAAAGGGATTGTTTGTGTATCCCTTTGGATGTTTGGCTCTTCTAATGAGAGAAACTTGTGTACAAAATACCCTCTGAACTTAATCAGTGTTGAAAATCAACAGTTTGAATTTATGGGTATTTTTTAGTGTGTTTTAGGAATCTGATTCTTTTGGCATTTTATCATCAATAATAGTTTTTTTAATGAGATAATAAAATGTTCCTGCAACTATTGTCATTACTAAATAAATTGATATTATTTCTATGCCCATTTTAATTCTCCCTTAAAATTTCTTCATCAATAAGTGATGATTTATGCCATATAACTAATGTCATTATAGCCCCTTTAATGAAAAAAATCAATAATGGTATAGTTAAAAACCAAAATACTTTTTCAGTTATGGTTTTCATTGCAAATCCATAAATTAAGCCCGAAATGCCAATTGAAATAGCAAGTAAAATATTTAAAATAAATTTTAACATTATTTTATGTTTATCTGCTTTTTCTTTTAAGTAGTCTATTTTTGCCATCTTTCTCCTTTTTGAAAATTTCAATTCCAAAAAGAATAGATCTATCCCGAAGGAATAAATATATCCCTTCTGGGTTAGCTTTAAAAGCAACTTTTCTTGTGTATAAAATACCCTCTGAACTTAATCAGTGTTAAAAATCAACAGTTTAAACTAATGGGTATTTTTTAATGCGAGTAAGAGTCTGATTCTTTTGATATTTTATAAAAAAATCTCATAAATGCACCAAGAGTTACTATCATTAAAGTATAAGTTATAACTTCCATGTTACTCCTTTCCAAGTTCATCAAGTTTAGCTTGATAATTCTTTTTGTACATATGATACATTATACTAAAAAGCTGTAATAAAATCAATATAATAAAAACTCCTATTGTAATTAATGAGCTTCTATTTCCATCAACATATTTTAAATACAAACTTCCTAGTCCTGCAAAAAGCATCATAATTATTCCTAAAATATAAAACATTTTAGACCTAATTTCACTTACTTCTTCTTTCAGTCTATCTATTCTTGCCATTTTTCTCCTTTTTGAAAAAATCTAATATTCCAAAAAGAATAGATCTATCCCGAAGGAATAAATATATCCCTTCTGGGTTAGGCTTCTATGAAGCAACTTTAACTAATAAACTTCTTTATGATATACTTTCAACATATTATCAAGGAAACACCATGAAAGAAAATATTCTAACTGTATTACTATCAAATATATTTTATATATCACTCGCATACTCTTTTTATCTCTCTTCTCAATATATTGGCATAGGAATATCATTGGCTGTTGGAACAGTAATGAATTTTATACTATATTTGAGTTATTTTAGAAAAGATAAGAGTGTTGTTTTGAAGAAGTTTTTTGAGTTATTTTAACCTGTTTTTTGCATAAAACATCTCTGTTTTATGATTATTTTCTGAAAGTACACTTGCAGTGTCTTCTATTTGCTTTACAAAACTTTTTGCTAAACTAAATACTGCTAAAAACACTACCAATCCAATGATTGCTTTCATAATTGTCTCCTTAAGACTTTAAGAAGAATATACACCTATCCCCAAAGGATAAATTTTATATCCCTCTTTGGGTAGGCTTCAACAATGAAGCAAACTATTAAATATTATTTTCCATCAAACACTTTTAAATACACAAATGCAATAATTGTTATTTACAATATGTAAATTGTAAAATAATTATTTTTAAGCATAGGTATACTGTGTAAAAAGGTTGATAGAAAATTCTATCCGTTAAAGCTATTTAGGCATATTAGCGACTAGCCTTTTCGTACCATTACTGGTCACTGGGGGTACTCATTATTTATACGTAGATAAATATATTGTAGGTAAACCCAAGTTCCTGTGGCATAAGCCATAGGAGAGTTGAAGTCAATAAAATTGAAATCAAATATCTAAAAAAAGATATATCATTATATAAGATGTTTTATTAAATATTCTTTAAATTTTAAAAAGTAAAAATATAATATTTTATATTTTATTAAGTTTTTTATATTATAATTTGATTGTTTTTAGGTTTATCCTAATAATGATTGTGGGGTGCAAAGACTCTCTTTGTTCCAGTAGTATACGATGTATAACTACAAAAAAAGGCAACACCCCTATGCCTTTCTATTTTTAAATAGAGAAGTGGGGCTAAAGCTAGAGGTATGCTTAAAATCTATGAAAAATATTCATATATATAGATTTTTAGAGAGACATCTCGCAGAAGACATCTTTTCGGAGGTGTGTTCTATTCTCGCTAACACAAATATTCCAACAGAATACAAATATGAACTATTGGCAGAAAAATATTGGCCAAGATTAGACTACATTAAAGCTGATATTTTAATCAAAAAATATACAAAAGGAAAAAACAATGGCAACAAAAAGTAAAAATGCAGCTAGTGCTGTAAAAAATGAAAGAGATCCAAAGGCTCAAAAACAAGAACAAATAACAAGAGTAAAAAATCTATTAAATAGATTAATTTTTATAGTTGATGAGTATGAAACGGAAACTAGAGTTTCTTATGACAAAGAGAGACAAATTAGAAATATTAATAATTGTGCAAATACTATTTTATATAATGAAACAAAAAGTGTATTTTCTATACCTACAGAGCTATCTATCGTAAGAGAGTTGATATTCAATATTCAAAATGTTGATGGTATTTTAGAGTCTTTTAATAGAAATATCGAAAGGCTAACAAAAAAAGGAGATTATGATGAGATTCCAAAGCAACTAAAAGAAGCGACAGAATTTAGTGAATCATTGAACAAGCATATAGTGGAGCTAAATACCATTATTGCACAAAAAATGGAAGAAGGGTTTGGAAGCAGAAGAGACTTAGCTCGCTATAAAATAGAAAAAGAGAAAGCTGCAAAAGAGGAGCTAAGAAAGTTCAAGGAAGAAATTGGTGAATTGTATGCGAATGGAGAACTCTTTAGTAAATTAGAGGGAAGGCTAAAGGATAAGAATATATCTGATGAAGCAATAGTGCAACTTAAAAATAAGTATGTTAATGCTTTTTTAGAGTTAAACAAAGAGAAGATTTTCAAAGCTATGTCCAGCAAAAAAGATTATGAAGTTGTAGCAGAAGAATTTGAGGTTAATATAAAGACTTTATCTGCTTTTTTGAAGAATGTAGAAAAAGACGAGAAAATAGAGAAGTTAATCGAAGTTTTAGAAAAGAAACTTTATGAAACAATGGTGAACGATCTTATTGAAGAGAAAACAACCACTAAAGAGCTAAATAAAAAATATCCTGCTTATTTGGTGAAACAAGCTATCTCTTCTGTAAAGACAATGGCAAAGACTAAGAGTGAAACAGAGGTTAAAGAAGAAAAAGTAAGCGAGAAAAAAGCATAATTATCTAGCTTTAGCCCCTGCTTTTCTATTTTTATACTATAAAAATTACATTTTTATTTATAATAAGATTATATGATTATTTGCTAATTTTTTGAAAAAATCGTATAATTAATATATAAAATATATTTTATAAGGTTTAAACAATGGGTACCAGAATAAATACCAATCCAAATACAAGAGCATTATCAATTACACTTCCTATAGACTTAATCGAAAAATTGTCTATTTTTGTAAGTTCAAACAAAGGCTTCAATACTAGCAAAACTATTAGACTTATACTTGAAGACTTTTTTGAATCAGGTAAATATGGTGAAAAATTTAAAGATATAAACAAAAATGATATGTTAGTTCCTGTTGAAACTTATGCTGAAGTAATGGGTCTCGGAAAAGTTGCTTTGCAGACAAGAGCATCCAAAGGACAAATTAAAGTTGTTTCAATTTACGATACTGATTACATTGTTGCTGATAAAGATGATGTACTTAATGTCTTTGCACAATTTAAACTTCTAAGAGAGAGAGTTGAAGTACTTGAAAAATCGAAAATTGAGAAAAAGTAGATAGTAATTATCTATCTACTTTTTTCTATATGTTCTTTAATGCTTTGCAAAATAGCACTATGTAAAGGAACCTCAACAGACTGCCCTATTATCTCCGACTCTATTGTTTTTGAAACTGCATCAAAAGTAAACTCTCTACTAATTCCCATGAGTTCTGCTACCAATTCATTGCTTGGAAAAAATATTTTATTTCTAACTTCATCAAATAAAATTACTGAATCTTTTGCCATACGGTCTTGAGATTTTAAAAAAGTTGGAGTAAAAACAGAATCCCGTTTAATCATTCTAGCTCTACCACACTTTAGACCATCTTGTATGCTCTTGGAGTTTGAAACCTCTCTTAGCTCACCTTTTAGTATTCGTGGCTCAATAAAAGTGTTCCAGAGCGATTTCTCATCTTTTTGAATTTCAACGGGTGGAGTAAACTCTGCTGGTAATAGAGTTGCAAACAGATAATTACGCTCTCTATTTGTATATCCTCCAAAATCTCTAGCATTTAAAATCATATTATGTATACTATATCCAAGTCTTTGCAATCTAACTCTTGTCATTTTTCCTATATCAGAAGAGCTAAACCCTTTTACGTTCTCAATTAAAACCGTTGGAAAATTAAACTTTTGGATAAGGTTTAAAGCATCTATTGTCATATTCAGTGTTGAGCTAGTGTCATTTACTGATTTATCTTTCAAGGATTTAGCTTTAACATTTGAAAAATCATCACATTGCAAAGAGATATGAAACAGTGTACTTTTACTTTTACATGTAAGAGCTGCTAACTTCTCTAAATCTAAATTCATAATATTTTCATTTATAAGATACTTTGGTGAAATATTTGCAAGTGCATTTAGTGCTCCAGTCTCACTTAGATCCTTTTTATCTCTCTTCTCGTTTGGACGGTACTCTAAAAGTGTTTCTATAGTAAAGCCCTCTTTCTCTAAACAGTACCCATCTATACCAGAACTACATGCCAAAAAAGTTGATAGTTTATTATCGCTTTTTTTAAAACTCTTTATAGCTTCAGCTTGTCTATTTGTTATAGGAGTAATTGTAATTTCATTTTGTTTGAAAACTACATGTACTTGAGTTGTATCTTCAGGAAAAGCTTCATTAATAAGTGACTGTTTTCTGATATCAAGCATAGTCTCTATAGGATTATTTTTTCTAGTTGTATATCTTCTTGTATATACTTTTTTTGTATCGGTGTCAAATAGAGATGCTACTCTTATTCTTATCCCCTCATTAGGACCAATTAACTCTTCTACCGTTAAAGAGGTCTCCTCAAATCCAAATAAAGGCAACCAATTTGTTGAAATAACCAATTTTTTACCAGCTTTACACTCTTGAAGTTTTAGTTGTTTCGTGGTTAGTTGAGGTTTGTTAATATTGATACTATTTGACATGTTAAATCCTTTCTATTTATACCAATATTATAGCGAATATCGGCATAAATAGAAAGGATAAAATCTAAATATCTACAAATTCTTTACTTTTATTTTTAAAATCTATAAGCTCATCTTTTGTCATAGATTTCAATACCCAATAGAGTTTTTTTCTAAAGGATACACTTCTTTTCCACTCATATAGTGTGCTTTTAGGAATATTTAAAAGCAAACTTAATTGATTGTCTGAAATATTACCTTTTACTGGTTTTGATCCTGTGCCTTTTTTTAAGTTATGTTCCATTGTGTTTCGCTCACTTGTTTAAATAATTTTTCTTTTAACATTTTCAGTTCTTTTTTAAGCTGCTTAGTTATCTCAACTACAAATAGTTTGATAATTCTATATTTTTCATGCCTGTACTTATTTGTTCATTCCCCTAATGTTATTAAGTGCGATTTTAGCGCCATAAAAGCATTTTTTGCCAAATTTTCATTCTCGTATTTCTTACATGTTTTCTTGCCGTTAGCTATAATATAAATCCGATTGTCCTTGATTGCTATTTTCATGTTGTCTGTACTAAAATATTCATCAGAATTGTACAAAACTCTTCTTGCTAACTTATAATCAAGCTTTTCTATTAATGCAAAATATTCTTCCATTTCTGCATACATCTCTTTTTTAATTCTACTCTCTTCAAGAAGTGCTTCACTCATTATTTTCTCCTATATTTAAGTTTATTTTATTTATTCCCAGTACATACATGCACTGCAGAAAGAAAGTGAAGCTAAAAGCTCCACGACTAATTTTAGTAGCAATTGTATTCTGATTCTCTTTTATGCCTATCACATTTAATTTTCTTGCTAGATCATGATATTTCATATTCTTTCGTGATAATTCCGCTTTTAAAATCCCTTTAGCATGTTCATTCCAATTTTCTTCTTCCACTGTGCACCTCACATTTTATAATCAAAAAAAGTATAGCATAATTTTAACTTTTAATCTTCTATTTATATAATTTTAATGTCATTAATAAAATATATATTACTGTTATAAGACTAAGATAGTGAACTACCATCCACCTAAAGAGGTGGTGGCTTCCTAACTAGCAACTTCTAATGAAGTTGAACGAAAGGCTTTGTGTTTTGAGTCTACAAGGCTAATTCCTAGCCCAAACGACTTTAAGCCTCTATCTAATATATTTTTACTTGCATTGTAGTCAACATTTTCTCGATATTATGTAGCAATTGCACAAAACAAGATTTCTTAAAAATTGCAATTTCTTTAGAAAGATTTTTCAATTTTTTTTAACTACTTTTTCAATTCAAATTTAGTAGTTTTTAACTCTTCCTTTTTTGTAATACAAAGCTCATCACCCAAATCTAAGTCATACTCATCATATAGCTTTTCAAGAGCAAGAGTCATAACTTTATCGGTTATGTCTATACTGTTCTCCAAAAAGCCATCTGTATAGCTGTTTAGAGTGATTTGTTTTGTGGTTTTATTGTATTCTATGGTTTTGCTTTTCATATTCTTCTTATTTTGTTTCTGTTTATTTTTGAGCCTAAAATATTTTGTATGTCTGAGTAATCATCTAATAATTTCTGAGAAACAAACCAATAATCCATAGCATTTCTGTATGTTCTCTCACTAATTTTACTTTGTAGCTTCCTATTAGGTAGAGACACATATACATCATTTAACAAATTATTAGGCTGTACTCTGGCTCTTGAAGAGGATGAACCAGTAGATAATCGAACAATTTGATTTTTTACATGTTCTGATTGAAGAATTTGAACCAAAATATATTTATCTTCTCTTTTAATATACTCATTGTCTTTATATTTTATAATAAATATTTCTTTAGAAGTAACACCATTTGTAATTTTTATGTCTGGAACTATTGCAACTCTACTTATTCTTGGATTTATTCTTGTAAAAAGAATATCACCACCTTGAAAACTGTGTAGTCCTTTAGATTTAAACTCTCTACCTTTTAGTTTTCGTATATTGCTTATTAATCCTGTATCGTTTGATATGTCAGGCACTTCTAGATAACTATATGTTTCGTCATCTATGATTTGCACATTTATGTTCTCGACATAACATATTTCCGACAATGGGACAATATTTTTAAATTTCCCAAGCAAAAAGTTTCTGTCTATTATGTTCAATAGGAAACTAGCATCAATTCTTTTACTTGAGATATTTTCATTTTTAATCCACCCATATTCTCCGCCACTGTCTGTAGTCTTTATATTTTCAAAAATTTTATGTGACTCTCTAAGGAATATATCAAGGTCATTTTTAAAAGTAGGTATATATTTCCTCTTGCCTGTTTCAAATCCTATTTCTTTGGCATTGCCTAAAAATATATACTTTGGTTTATTGTGGTCTTCTTTTTTGTATTTCTTTCTCAACCCCAATATGCAGGTTTTTGAAACTGAGCCACCAAAAGGTATAAATGCCCCTTCGGGTAAACTAATACTTAGAAGAAGGTGCGTCTTAGATACTAACCAATCTCTAAAATATTGGTATTGTTTGTTGTTTAGTAGCCCTTCAGGTAATACTATGTATAAATCACCACCTTCACGAAGTGATTTTACACATTTTTCTACAAACAATATATCTAATTCTTCACTGTCTTTTCCTAAGCCCAATTCGTATCGTGATAGTGTATTTGGAAATTCATATTTAATAGTAAATGGCGGATTGCTTAAAATAATATCATAGAAATTATCTTTTAATTTTTCACTTTTTAATGTATCGCCTTGATATATGTTATTCCAACCATCTCCGTGCATAATTAAATTTATTTTTGCAAGAACATGCAAG
>Ga0256840_1000835_pt1 | contig 30588 bp, 26 predicted proteins | sample 355202metaG_FD_185969 | JGI IMG/M metagenome (GOLD analysis project Ga0256840, IMG submission 185969) | Hydrothermal vent microbial communities from Mid Atlantic Ridge, Atlantic Ocean - 355-202 | ecosystem: Environmental > Aquatic > Marine > Hydrothermal vents | place: Atlantic Ocean: Mid... | reverse complement strand
CGTTAGGAAAATATTGGTTTTTTCCTATAACCGCTTTTTCAAAAGCAATGACTGATAAAATCCAAAGTTCTGGTATTAGTCATATTCACGACAAATGGTATATTTTTGATGGAGCAGACCCTATTGCTACACCACAATTATTTCGTTATAACCTTTTCAAACTAATAGAATTACAATTAGAACAAGCTATTGTAACAAAAAAAGATATTATTGCATTTATTACTTCCCATTTTAAGGGAGAAAATACATCTACAGATCATTTGAGATTGCAAGTAAAACGAATTTATGGTGCTTTTATGCACAAATTTGGTATACAAGAAGCCTTAAAATTAGACGAAAAAAATGGATCCAAATTTGCCAAGTCTGTTCTTGCCTATATAGAAAATTATAAAAGAGAAGATAAAATGTTTTACGAAAATATGCGTAAATTATTATATCTCATAGGCTATGGTACACATTATAAAGCACCACGTATGTGGGATATTTTAAATTATATTATATCACATACAGAAGATACAGACGATATCAATGATTTTTACAACAGACTAATAGATTACATCAACGAGTTAACTAAAAAAGAAAATGACTAACGGCTATTATTTTTTATTAAACGAAAAAAGCAACTTTACCAAAGGTCAAGTACAGTTTTACTATACCGCTATACAAGGCTATAAAGGTGCTAATTATCCTGTATATGTAACGTTTAATAACGATAGTGTCAATTTTTATTTTAATGGCTTTGTACAAAATGAAGATGCAGAAATAGAGTTTATAGAAACTAAACTTTTCTCCCTTCACCTTTATAATGATATATTTACAAAAGAGCAACTAAATAGTACACTAAAAAATTTATACGCTAAAAAATTTCCCGTATTAAAAAACTATTTTTTACTAGAAAACACAAAAACACCTATTACGCTAAAAACATTTAAAGATTTAGCAATTTTTAGTCCACAAGAAATAGATGACAAGCTGAACTATAAAAACGTATTATTAGACTTTCTTTTTGACCTAAAACATTCGAATGTTTTTGATAATGATCCAAGTTTTAATAAAGTAAAACATTTAATAAAAGAAAGTTTTTTTCTACAAGCTATAGCCAAAAAAGTCAATTATTATTACCATACAGAAAATAATAATGAAATAATAACATTTAACATAAAAAACAACAAATATAAAGACCGTTTAATTAGTGCTCAAAAAAAATGGTTAGACCTCATTGATAACGAAGAAAGTCCAAAAATAATTAATAAAAAAAACAACTGGTTTAATGATGTAGAAAAAGAAGTAAATGACACTTTTAAAAAAACTATTAAGAACGGTGAAAGCAACGAAAACTTTAAAGAATATGAACAGACCCTTTTTGAAAACAAATTAAAATTTTCAAAATGGTTTATACAAAGAAATAATATTCTAAAAGCTTGGTTTATTTTTAATAAATTACGTTGGCTTTTTGGAATATCATTAGCCTTAATTTTTTATGTAATAATTAGTGTTATCAGAAAAATAAATGGGTATAAGCCTTTTATTCCTTTAGAAGAATGGAATGTTAAAAAATGGTTGGTTTGTTTTATTTTATTAATTATAGCTATTGGTGTTTTTTCAACTTTCTTTGATAAAAAAAAGAGTTTTCTCGGAAAATTACCTAAGTTCTACAGTTTATTTATAAACTTATGGATGATTCCTTTATGGGTTTTATTATTTGGTTCATCTATGATTGTTTTTGAAATATCGTCTTATTATAATAGAGAATATATTCAAAATAATTGGACATTTAGAAGTGGTTATATGATTATTTTTTTATTGATATTAATAACAATATATAAATTAGTACTTTTCTTTTTTGAAAAATATATAAACGAAAAAAGAGAAAAAGATGTATGTCTCTTTCCTAAGGTAATGATAAAAAGAATTAAATTATTTAATATTACATTTTTATATATTATTTTTATAATTATTCTCTTTTTCTATTTTAAGAACTTTATTTTAAGCATAAAATCTGTTTATATTGCATTTTCACTCTGCCTTTTAATTTTAATTATATTCATCCTTTACAACAATGAAAGGGAAAGACATAAACATTTAATTAACTCTACAAGTATTAGTAAAACACTATCCATGCTTTTTTACGGTTTGGTTATTTCGTTTTTTGTTAACCTTGCAATTTATCATACTTTATACAAAGAATATTTAGAACAGTATCAATATTTAGGATATATTTGGGAACATACAGCACCAAAAGAAAAGAAACATACAAATAATACAGAAGAAGATATTTGGTTTCAATATTCTGGAGATAAATTTCACGAAATAGAAGAATATGCAAAGAAGCCAATGTCTGATAAAGTAAATGTATATATAGATGAGTATTTCTTTGAAGAGCTAACCAAAGTACGTTTTATAAATAAAGAGTGTTCAATGGCAAAACACGAAGAACATCAAAAAAGTAATAAAGCCTCATATCAAAATGCAAATCCAACAATATTAAAGAAAGTAAAAATAAATGGTTTTGAGTTTTATGCAATACCGTCAGTAATATTTATTAATACCCTTTTAAGTTTATTAGTTGCGGTAGTACTCCAAATAATTCTACATAGAAAAAAATTCTTAGAAGGTGGCGAAGCTGAGTAATGCAATATCTTGTACATTAAAACTACACCTCAAAACTCATAAACTCAGCAATAAAAACAAAAAACACTTTTTGTATTGGCAAATAAATATACTACCTTTGATGCTATCAAATGATACTATCATAAAATGAAACCACCATACACCCTAACAGAAAATATAGTACAACTGATTGCCAGTATATCCGAGAAACTGGGCGAAGTTAAGGCTACACACCTCTATAAACCGCCTACGGAACTACGCAAAAAAAACCGTATTAAAACGATACAATCCTCCTTAGAAATTGAAGGCAATACATTAACCGAAGAACAAATAACCGCATTACTCAATAATAAAAGGGTATTAGCATCTAAAAAGGATATTGTAGCCGTACAAAATGCTATAAAAGTATATGAACAGTTACACCACTTTAACCCTAATAAATTAAAAGATTTAGAAAAAGCACACGGTTTATTAATGCAAGGGCTAATACAAGAAGCAGGTAAGTTGCGATTAAAAAACGTAGGTATTGTAAAAGGTAAAAAGGTAGCACATATCGCACCAAGTGGCAGTATGGTAAAAGGTTTAATGAATGATTTGTTTAACTACCTTAAAACCAACAAAGATATCATCCTTATTAAAAGCTGTGTATTTCATTATGAATTAGAGTTTATACACCCTTTTTTAGACGGAAACGGCAGAATGGGGAGGCTTTGGCAAACCTTACTGTTAATGCAACAATACCCAGTATTTGAGTATTTACCCGTAGAACTGTTAATAAAAGAAAATCAAAAAGCCTATTACAAAGCTTTAGGTAAATCCGATAAAGCGGGTAATTCTACCCCTTTTATTGAGTTTATGCTAAATATCATACTACAAGCTCTAAACGACTTACTACAAACTCAAAACAGAACCTTAACGGTAAAGGATAGAATAAGTTTATACAAAGCTATTGCAGGAGAAAATCTATTTACCCGAAAAGACTATTTAAACCATTTTAAAAAAATAGCACAAGCAACAGCAAGTAGAGACCTTAAATGGGCAGTAGAACAAAAAATATTAGTTAAATTTGGCAAAAACAGATTAACAAAATACAGGTACAAAGTGTAATTTATTTAAGATTTTAGTTTCTATTTGGTTTTTTATAAAAACTACTTCATATTTTTATTTTTAAAAACAAAAAAAATGCCATTTTATGGCATCTCTTATAAAGTCTTTATTTACCTCAAAGTTCCAACTTTGGAACCTTTTTGTCGTGGTTTTGCTTGGTGTGTGGTGGTGGTAGGGAGTGACGTACTAATAAATCTACATCTTCAATTACTTTAGTTCCTCCTATAAAATCTCCTAAACGTTTTTTTTTAGTTAATAGCAATATCACCACACCTACAAATAAATATATATCAATTACATCAAATAAATGTCTTAAAAATGAATTTATAAATGTTATTTTATTATTATTTTTTGATTTAACTATTATAATTTTTATTATTTTTTTTCCAATAGTTCTACCATAAAAATGCTCTGAAAATAGAAAGTAAAAAAAAACTGAAAATATTGGTATTAGAGACATTGGGTACTTAACCATATAACCTATTTCTTTATTTTTTTTCGCCAATTAACATAGAAATTAATATTATTAAAATAACACTAATAGCAAAGTCAATCATATATGCTAAAAATCTTTTTTTTATCATCTCTATTCTGGTTTGTCTTTTTTTGGTTTGGGCTTTAACCAATCAATTAAATCTGAGGCATATTACTCTAATGTAACTTTAAAAATAGAAATTCCAATTGTATAAGAAAATTTATAATCACTACTAGCTTTCAAATTTTTCTTAGTTTTATCTTTATTTAACTGTTTATATTTCTTTTTATTTCTATTTTTATAACTTGTATCTTCCGTAGTTAAATCAACACCTACTGATGCTTTGTCAGAGTTGAAAACTGTTAAATCACCGTTCTCATCAATATGCAAAACATTTCCTCCTCCTTTAAAATTTATTTTACTTATTTTTAAATCAGCAGAACCGGAAATCGCAGTAAAATCACCTCTTACGTTGAAATCATCTGATGCTGCTGAATACATATTCGTTAGATTAAAATCAATAGCCGAAGCTTTTACATCTACATTAATCTGGTCTGCAACTGCTTTACTTAATTTAGGTTTAAAAATTATACTTCCTGTTATTATTTTACCATTGAAATCTCCTTCTGATAAATCAAAACTTCCTTCTGCTACAGAAAAAGACGCTCCTCCTTCAAAAAATTTACCCAATTTTAATTTTGCTTCTCCACCAGTTATTCTTCCTTTTAAACTTGGTTTAAAATCGAAGTTTTCATTAAAATTATTAAGAGTAAAAGGGTCTCCTTTTTCTAGACCTTCTAATTCTACATACCTAATAGTATTATTCTCACTAAAAGCGTAAGAACTATTCCAAGGATATTTAGCAGTCAAAGGATCCACCGCAAAAAACCACCCAACCCTAGAATCATGCATTCTAAACTTATAATTTAAAGAAGTTCCTTTTTTATTTTTAATATCATCATCTTTCTCTTGCCCTTGAAATCCATATCTGTAACCGCCATTTGCTATGGTATTAGTTGGAAAATTCCTATTAGGTACGAGCATACCAAATGGGAAGGAATCAATGAATTTTTAACAAAAAAAACACTTTTTTTTCCTGTACCTCTCTTTTAGAACTGCTTTTTATTTTTTTTTTAAAGAACGTATCTCTCGGCATTTATCATCACAAATATAGTACTTTAATATATTCCTAGAATTTTTTACATAAGTAAAACAAACCTCGAATAGTTACTTTCTATATCTAAACCACACTAAACATTAAACCTAAAATTCATCATATCGCCATCTTGAACGATGTATTCCTTCCCTTCTACTCTCATTTTCCCTGCTTCTTTAACAAATTTTTCTCCTCCTAAAGTAACAAAATCTTCATATTTAATTACTTCTGCACGAATAAAGCCTTTTTCAAAATCGGTATGGATTACTCCTGCTGCTTGTGGTGCAGTATCTCCAATATGTATTGTCCATGCTCTTACTTCTTTAACTCCAGCGGTAAAATAGGTTTGTAAATTAAGTAATTTGTAGGCAGCACGAATTAATTTTGCTGAACCTGGTTCATCTAATCCTATATCTTCTAAGAAAAGTTGTCTTTCTTCGTAATCTTCTAACTCATTAATATCTGCTTCTGTTCCAACAGCTAAAATAATAATTTCAGCATCTTCCTCTTTTGTAGCTTCTTTTACGGCTTCAACATAGGCATTTCCATTCACGGCAGACTTATCATCAACATTACAAACATATAAAGTTGGTTTGTCTGTTAGTAATTGTAAGGGTTTGATAAATTCTTCTCGTTCTTTATCTGTTAATTCTATGGCTCTAACCGAAATTGCTCCTTCTAAGCTTTCTTTTACTTTTGTTAAAACTTCTAATTCTTTTTGAGCTGCTTTATCACCTGTTCTTGCTGCTTTTTTTGTTTTTTCTAGCTTTTTTTCAACCGTTTCTAAATCTTTTAATTGCAATTCAAAATCTATTATTTCTTTATCTCTTACAGGATCTACGGTGGTTTCTACATGCACAATATTATCATTATCAAAGCAACGCAATACGTGAATAATGGCATCCGTTTCTCTAATATTGGCTAAAAATTTATTTCCGAGACCTTCGCCTTTACTTGCTCCTTTTACCAAACCTGCAATATCAACAATTTCAACAACAGCAGGTTGCACACGTTCTGGATTAACAATTTCTGACAGTTTTTCTAGTCGTTCATCTGGCACATTTACTACACCAACGTTAGGTTCAATAGTACAAAACGGAAAGTTTGCACTTTGCGCTTTTGCATTAGATAAACAATTAAATAAAGTTGATTTCCCTACGTTTGGTAATCCTACAATTCCAGCTTTCATCCTTTTAGTCTTTTGATTTTGAAGTGTTTTCTTTGCATATTAAAATATAGCCTAAAAACGCACTATTATTTTTTTAAAGTGCAAAGATAAACGAATAATATTTCTATGAAAGTTTGTGATTGTAAAGTTTTCTGTTATTAACCACAGAGAACACTAAGCTGTATAAAATAAAACACATAAATACATAGGAAACAAATTAATCTGTGAAAATCTAACCATTCAACAAATCTGTGTAAATTAGTGAAATTCGTGGCTAACTTCTACGTAAATCTGAGGGAAATAAAACACATAGACACATAGGAAAATATAGAAATTTGTGAATAAGCTTAACCACAACGAATACAAAGAAGGCACTATGGACACAAAGCTGCATGGAAATAAAACACATGACAATCTGTGAAAATTTAACCATTCAACAAATTTGTGCAAATTAGTGAAATTCGTGGCTAACTTCTACGTAAATCTGAGGAAATTAAAACACATAGACACATAGTAATCTGTGAAAATTTAACCATTCAACAAATCTGTGCAAATTAGTGAAATTCGTGGTTAAACTCTACAAACACATAGTGTATTACTCTTTTTTAAACAAACTTGCTTTATCTTTAAACTCAATCAAATCGATTTCTGGTTTACCATAAATATATACTTTTGCACTACCTTTGGCAATAATGGTTAAATCTTGATTGGTCTTTGTATAAACACTCGTTTTATCTTCGGCAATTATTTCTGTAATTTTACTTGGCATATTTAAAACTTTAACATCAGCAGAATCTTTGGCATCTATATAAGTTTCTTCGCTTTTTCCACTTAATGATAAGGATGCTCTGTTATTCAGGTTTATTTTGGTGATTTCAGAAGTTAGATTTCCTTTTACTTTTGCTCTATCTTGCAATGTTATATTTACAGTTTGCGTTTTAAAAGATGATTCTGATTTACTAGAATCATTTCCTTCCAAAATAATAGAATCTGCGTCTAACAAACATTTTAAAACGGATTTATTATTTAAGGTAATATTCAAGTTTTTTGCTTCGTAAAAATCAGAGTTGGTTAACGTACTATCATCATCTAAAATAATTTCTGATAATTTTTTCACAAATAATGTCAGTTCAAATTTCTTTTTTGAGGATATTCTTTTATTTAAGGAGAGTGATAACTTTCCATTATTCAAATCTACATCAACCACATCATGTAAATTATCATCTGCGTAAATGGTTAATTTATCTGAATCTGATTGTTTGAGAATTAAATCAATATCTTTATATAATTCTATGCTAGTAATTGAATCTAAAGAGATTTCTGTAAGTGTTACTATTTTACTTCCTTTAATTTTCTCTAATTTTTGCGCAAAATTAGAAATACTAAACATCATTATTAAAATGATTGCAATAGATTTGATGGTTGTTAATTTTTTCATTTTGGTTATTTTTTCTTATTCATTTACAATTTCTGTGCCGCAAATTTATGAATTAATAAATTATAATCTGCTATTATTTCTTCAACAATTTTAGCTGCTGGTTTTATAGAATCTATCAATCCTGCAATTTGACCAATTTCTAATTCTCCTTCTTCTAAATCGCCTTCAAACATTCCTTTTTTAGCTCTTGCTCTTCCTAATAATTTCTTAATTTCATCAACAGTTGCTCCTTTTTTGTACAAGGTTTGAATATCATTAAAAAACTTATTTTTTAACAGTCTAGCAGGAATTAATTCCTTTAAAACTAAAAAAGTATCTCCATCTTTAGCCTTTACGATTTCATTTTTAAAATTAATATGTGCCGATGATTCTGTACTTGCCACAAAACGACTTCCTATTTGAACGGCATCAGCACCCAAAACCATTGCTGCTAACATGGTACTTCCTGTTGCAATTCCACCTGCAGCAATGAGCGGAATATGTATTGCTTTTTTAACCATTGGAATAAGCGTTAAAGTGGTGGTTTCTTCATAGCCGTTATGTCCTCCTGCTTCAAAACCTTCAGCTACCACAGCATCTACACCTGCTTCTTGTGATTTTAGTGCAAATTTAACACTACTCACTACATGCACAACTAGAATCCCGTTATCATGAAAATACTTGGTATATAATTTTGGATTTCCTGCGGAAGTAAATACAATTTTAACGCCTTCTTCAATAATAATTGGAATAATTTTAGCTAAATCAGGATAAAATAAAGGCACATTTACAGCAAAAGGTTTATTTGTTGCTTTTTTACATTTTCGGATGTGTTCTCGTAAAACTTCAGGATACATAGAACCTGCGCCAATAATCCCTAATCCTCCTGCATTACTCACTGCTGCTGCTAATTTATAACCACTAACCCAAATCATTCCTGCTTGAATTAACGGATACTTAATACCAAATAGTCTGGTGATTTTATTCATTTTACTGTTTTATCATTTTAACTGTTTTACTTTTTCCTTTTTGATTTTTGATTTTTAAAAAATAAATTCCCTTTTCAAAGGAAGAAACATCAATTGTACGGTTAATCTCATCCGTTTTAAACGACATTTTTTTACCTAAAATAGAATAAATCTCTATGGAATAATTGTGCTTTATGCTTATGTGAATTTTATCTTTTACAGGATTTGGAAATACGGTTAATTCAGCTAAAGCGATATTTGTAGTATTTGCTGTTTGAAAAGCCGTTTCAAAATTAGGAATACCATAACCTTCTTGATTTGTTGGACTATTGTACAAACTAGCCGATTCACGAATCATTTGCATAATCTCAAAATTTGTTTTGTTTGGATAAGCTTCCCAAAAACAGGCAACTGCACCTGCCATAATTGGAGTTGCAAAAGAAGTACCATTACTTGTTGAAACATTTCCACTTGAATTAATTACGGTTGCTTGTGAGCCTTTTGCATCTACATCTGGTTTTATTTGATTGTTAAAATTTGGTCCATACGAACTGAAATTTGCAATCACTCCATTTTCATCCACTGCGCCAACAGTAAACACGTTGGTAGCATCTGCAGGAGATGAAATGTTAAAATAAGTATTATTTCCGTCATTTCCTGCTGCTGCTATTACTAAAATTCCTTTTAAAGCTGCAATATTTGCACCTCTTGATATAAATGTAGTATTTCCATCCATATCTGAGTATTGATGATCATATCTATGCTCATCAAAATCTTGATAACCTAATGAAGTGCTGATAATATCAACACCTAAACTGTCTGCTTTTTCGGCTGCTTCAACCCAAAGACTTTCCTCTAAAGGAGTTTCTGGAATTGCATCTTCTGTTCTAAACAAATAAACTTTAACATCTGGAGCAGTTCCTACCAATTCTGTATCAACAAAACCAGCTATGGTAGATAATACCGCTGTTCCGTGGCTACTACCTTGATAAAAATTAGTGCTTCTTGACACAAAATCATAACCTCCAAGTATCTGATTGTTATCTCGTATCTGCTGAAAAGCACTAAAATTATCCACATTTGGAAAACCAGCATCTAAAACGGCAATTTGCATGGTTGTACCTGTAAAATTTTGCTCGTGTAAATAATCTACTCTAATTTGATGTGCTTGATTGTAGGAATTACCATAATTATAATTCGTTAAAACCTCAAATTTAGTATTTGTATCTTGTGAACTTTCTTGATTTGTTGGTCTTGCATTTAAGGAATTATCTGCAAAAATAATTTGACTAACAAAATTAAGCGAACTCAAAGCATTAATATCTGCTGCTGTACCAAAAACATGAACAGCATTTAACCATTTTGATTTGGCTTTTACTAAAATTCCGTTTTGCGCCATAATTTGATTGATATAGCTATTTGAAATTGGAACATCTTGATTATTTAACGCAATATTTTGGCGAGTTCTACGGTCTAAAGCTCGTTGAGTTAGCATAGACAAAGGGTTTGCCATAGCAGATGCTGTATTTGGTTTATCATTAAAATAAACCCATGCATGCTCTTGTGCATTTGCAAAACAAAGCACAAATAAAAAAAATATTAAAAAATTTTGTTTCATATTGTTGTATAAAGTTGCTAAGATAGAATTTTTAATTATTTTTATCGAAATATTTATTGCGTTTTATTCAATTCAATCGTTAAAAACAAATCTAATGTCCAAAAATAATAAAGAACAACTCAAAGAAATTAAAGTCTTTGCTCCTGCTACAGTTGCCAATTTATCTTGTGGTTATGATGTTCTTGGTGTATGCTTAACACATATTGGAGATGAAATTGTCATAAAAAAAATAGCAAAAAAGGGAATTACAATCTCAGAAATGGAAGGATTTAATTTACCGATAGAAGTTGAGAAAAATGCAGCAGGAGTTGCAGCATTGGCTCTTTTAAAAGAAGCGAATATTTCTTATGGATTTGATTTAAAAATCATTAAAAAAGTAAAACCTGGCAGTGGAATTGGTAGCTCTGCATCAAGTGCTGCTGGTGCTGTTTTTGGAATAAATTATTTATTAGGAAATCTATTTTCTAAAACAGATCTTATAAAATTTGCAATGGAAGGCGAACGCATTGCGTGTGGCAGTCCAATAGCTGATAATGTTTCTCCTGCTATTTTTGGAGGTTTTACTTTGGTAAAGCAAACACAACCTTTACAAGTACTCTCTTTACCAACTCCAAAGGATTTATATATGGTGATTTTGCATCCACAAATTGAAATAAAAACAGAAGATTCACGAGCATTACTTCCAAAAAAAATCTTTTTAACCGATGCTGTTAAACAATGGGCAAATGTTGGAAGTTTTGTAAGCGCCTTATATGAAAGTGATTATAAATTAATAGCTGATTCTTTACACGATGTAATTGTAGAGCCTCACAGAGCTCAACTCATTCCGTTTTTTAATGAGGTTCAAAAATTGGCCATTAAAAGTGGAAGTTTAGCATGTGGAATTTCTGGTTCTGGACCTTCAATTTACGCTCTTTGTAAAGGAATTGATTCTGCCAATAAAGTTTCTGAAAATTTAAGAACATTTTATAAAAGTACTTCAGTTGAATTCCATATTTTTACCACCAAAATAAACCCACAAGGTGTAACCATTCAAGAAATCTAAAATGCAGTTTTACAGTTTAAATAACCAAAGCATTAAAGACTCTTTTAAAGAGGCTGTTATACAAGGAATTGCCTCTGATAAAGGTTTGTTTTTTCCTGAAGAAATTAATCCGTTACCTAAAGAATTTTGGGATTCAATTGAAGAATTTTCTGATGAAGAAATTGCCTTTGAATTGATTAATCCGTTTGTAGATCATATTGAGCCACAAAAATTAAAGACAATTATAAAAGAAACGTTATCGTTTGATTTTCCTGTTGTTCCCATAGAAAAAGGAATTTATAGTTTGGAATTGTTTCACGGTCCAACTATGGCATTTAAAGACGTTGGTGCACGGTTTATGGCAAGATGCTTACAACATTTTAACACAGATAATGAAAATCATGTTACAGTTTTGGTTGCTACTTCTGGAGATACAGGAGGAGCAGTTGCCAATGGTTTTTTAGGTGTTAAAGGTGTTGATGTAGTGATTTTATATCCTAAAGGAAAGGTAAGTGATATTCAAGAGAAACAGCTCACAACGCTTGGAAATAATATAAAAGCACTCGAAGTAAATGGTGTTTTTGATGATTGCCAAGATATGGTGAAAACTGCTTTTTTAGATAAAGAGATTACGGATAATATGCAATTGACTTCGGCAAATTCTATCAATGTTGCACGATGGTTACCTCAAATGTTTTATTTTGCCTTGGCGTATAAAAAACTAAAACCACAAGAAAAAGAAGTGGTTTTCTCTGTTCCTAGTGGTAATTTTGGAAATATTTGTGCAGGATTTATGGCTCAAAAACTAGGAATGCCCATAAAAACAATGATTGCTGCAACCAATGCAAACGATGTTGTTCCGCATTACCTACAAACAGGAGAATATCAAATAAAAAAATCTGTTGCTACCATTTCTAACGCTATGGATGTTGGAAATCCAAGTAATTTTATACGTATTCAGTCCTTATTTAATAACAATTTTAAAAGTTTGAAAAATCATTTAAAATCGTTTCGTTTTACAGATTATCAAACAAGAGAAGCTATAAAAGAAATCTATTCAGAAAACAACTATATATGCGATCCTCATGGTGCTATTGGCTACTTAGGATTAAAAGAGTTTTCTTTAAATGAAACCCAACTTGGTGTGTTTTTAGAAACTGCACATCCTATTAAATTTATTGATACTGTTGCTCCATTATTAAATGTAGAAATAGCTGTTCCTCCGCAAATTAAACAGGTTTTAGGTAAAGACAAAACAAGTATTGAAATAAATAATTACAACGATTTAAAAAAGGCTTTATTAAATGATTAGTTTACAATCTAAACATATAAAATTAAGAGCATTAGAACCAGAAGATTTGGAATTTTTATTCCAAACAGAAAATAATACTGTACTTTGGGAAGTGAGCAATACGCAAAGTCCGTTTTCATATTATATTCTTAAACAATACCTTGCCAATGCTCATCAAGATATTTATGAGGCAAAGCAATTACGTTTAATTATTGAACATCAAAATACAGCTATTGGTATGATTGATTTATTTGATTTTGAACCCAAACATTTACGAGCTGGAATAGGTATTGTACTCCTTGAAAAATATCAACATAAAGGTTTTGCAAATGAAGCCTTGCAACTTTTTATTAAATTTGCTTTTAAAAGTTTAAATTTGCATCAGCTTTATGCAAATATCACAACGGATAATAGTAGAAGTATTCATCTTTTTACCCAAAATAATTTTAAACTTATTGGTGTAAAAAAAGATTGGATTTTCTCAAAAAACACTTACAAAGACGAAGGTTTATACCAACTTATTAATACAACAATAAATGAATAAAAAACGAATATTTTTTCTAATTTTTGGAATACTTTTTATTTCAGCACTTTATGTTGCTTATGGTTATTATACCAAAGTTAAAAATCCCAATACCATTAAAAACGGAGTAATTTATATCAAAACAAATGCTTCGTTTAAGGATTTAGAAACTGCTATTCATCCTTTTTTAAAAAATCAAAAATCCTTTAAATGGGTTGCAAAAAAGAAAAAATTTACAAAACCAAGAGCAGGAAAATATCGTATAAAAAAGGGAATAAGTAATAATGAATTGGTAAATATGCTTAGAAGCGGAAGGCAAATTCCCGTAAAATTATCATTTAACAATCAGCATAGTTTAGAAAAGTTGGCAGGAAGAATTTCTCAACAAATTGAAGCCGATTCTATTTCGCTTTTAAAAGCCTTTACAAATACTGATTTTCTCAATAAAAATAAATTTACAAAAGCGCAAGTTTTAGGAATGTTTATCCCAAATTCTTATGAATTCAAATGGAATACTTCTGCTACTCAGTTTAGAGATAAAATGCTTACAGAATATCACAGATTTTGGAATAAAAACCGATTAGCTAAGGCTAAAAAATTGAATTTAACACCTATTCAAGTTACTAGTTTAGCATCAATTGTACATAAAGAAACTGCAAAACCAAGTGAACGACCAATTGTAGCTGGATTGTACTTAAATAGGTTGAGAGATAAATGGCCTTTAGAATCTGATCCAACAGTTATTTATGCCATGAATAAAAAATACGGAAAAGATTTAAAAATTAGAAGATTACTTTTTAAATATATTGAAGAAACCAAAGATTCTCCTTATAATACATATAAACATGCAGGTTTGCCTCCATCGCTTATTGCAATGCCAGACATTTCTGCTATTGATGCCGTTCTTAACGCAAAAAATCACGATTACTTTTTTATGTGTGCAAGTGTTACCAAAATTGGTTATCACGAATTTGCAAAAACCTTAGCACAACACAATAGAAACCGTGCTAAATATATTAAGAAGAAGAATAAACAAGGTGTTAGAGGATAGAAGACGGAAGACAGAAGACAGAAGACGGAAGACGGAAGACGGAAGACAGAAGTATTTAAAACTCGTCATTTTGAACTTGTTTCAGAATCTAATGATAAATAGAAAGATGCTGAAATAAATTCAGCATGACGACCAAAGACTAAAGACTAACGACCAAAGACTAAAAAGACAAAATGACAAATAAAAAATTATTAGAAGAAGGCAAAGTATTACCCTTAATGGAAGAATTTTATTCCATTCAAGGAGAAGGCTTTCATACAGGTAAAGCCTCCTATTTCATTAGAATTGGTGGTTGTGATGTTGGTTGTCATTGGTGCGATGTAAAAGAAAGTTGGAATGAAAAATTACATCCTGCAACTGCAACAGATTTAATTGTTGCCAATGCAAAAAAATATGCCAAAACAATTATTGTAACTGGTGGAGAACCGCTAATTTGGAATATGGACTACCTAACTTCTCAATTAAAAAAAGAAGGCTTAACTGTTCATATAGAAACCTCTGGCTCTTATAAACTAAGTGGAAAATGGGATTGGATTTGCTTATCACCTAAAAAAAACAAACTACCATTAGAAGAAATTTACCCTTTAGCAAACGAACTTAAAATTATTGTTGTAAATAAACATGATTTTAAATTTGCCTTAGAACAAGCAGCAAAAGTAAAACCAAATTGCAAACTATTTTTACAACCTGAATGGAGTAAAAAAGAGAAAATGACTCCTCAAATAATTGATTTCGTATTGGAACATCCAGAATGGCAAATCTCACTACAAACACATAAATATCTAAATATTCCTTAAAAAGTTTTAAATTTTAATGAATGTTTATTACCTTGCGAAAAATTTAACACCATAAAAAATAATTATCAGATGAAAAAAACACTTTTAACTTTAGTATTTGCTTTTATTTCTATTGCATTATTTTCTCAAAAAACTGACTCTAGAGATGCTGCAATCCTTAAATTAATGAATGTAAAAAGAGGAATGGCTTCTGTAAATTCTCTACCAGACAGTATGAGTAAAAATATGTCTGACAAAGATGCTACAAGCTTTAAAGCCGAATTAAGTAAGTACAAAACACAGCTTATAAATACAGCTCTTGAAACTTTTAAGAAAGATTATACTGCTAAAGAAATTGATTTTATTTACAATGAATGCACGTCAGATAAAATTGATTATACTGATTTAACTAATGGCTTTTTTAGAAAATGGAGACAATTAAAAGGAAATCTTTATTTTAGACATGCTAAAGAAACTTATGCTAAGTATATGTAAAAACAAAAGCTAACTGCTTAAAATTTTTAAAAACTCCAATCTTTGATTGGAGTTTTTTTATATAAAATGGATTCTAGTTTAAAATGGGTCAAATAAAATTATATATCGGACTATTAGACTTTTTTACAAATTAAAACTATTTTCTCTCCTTTTAAATTAGTTGTAAAAAATAAATAGAGAGCTCCTCCATCTTTAATTTTAGTTTTTTGACGGATTTTTGAAACACTTTCTGGAAAATTACGTGTAGTAATATTCGCTTTTTTAATTTTTATAACTTTTAGTTGTTTTAAATTATACGGAATACTATCTATAATACTAAAACGTCTTCCTGGAAAATTTTCTACTATTTTATCAGATGTATAAAGGTGTGAATGACGATGTAACTTCTCTATTTTAAATAAAATACTTACTTCAATAAAAGCACCAGATTTCATTATAGCTGCATTAGGTTCATACAAATATTTTTTTGGTAAAGTATAGCTTGGTTCAGTTGTGGCTAACGTAAATTCAAATTTTTCGATAATCGTTTTTAAAAAATTTATTGTTGTGAATTTTGGTTTATCTTTATAGTCTTTTTCTAAAAGATAAAGGACTTCCTTTACATCATTATTTACAGATACAATGTGAATTTCTTTAACAAAATTAAGTTCCTTAACAGCTGCATTAATATCTAACAACGGCGCTGTTTTTACAAGAATAATATTTGAAAAATTAAATAACTTTTCTAAATTCAAAGGTAAATTAGGAGAACAATCTTCCAATAAAAAAACTCTTTTTTTTACATCATCTCTTCGTGATGGATCAACGTAAATAACATCATAAGTTTGCTTGTTATTTAAAACAAAATCCAATCCGTTACCTTGTATAGTTTTAACATTTTGAATAGGTAAACATTTTAAATTATATGCAACAATTTCTGATAATTCTGAGTTAATCTCACAATGAAAAATACGTTTAAATGTTTTAGAAAAAGCCACACAATCCACTCCAAAACCACCTGTAATATCAACTATTTTTTCTCCTGAAATTAGTGATGCTTTATAATTTGCCGTAATTTCTGATGAAGTCTGTTCTATATTTAATTTATTAGGATAATAGATGTCTTTTGTATTAAACCAAGTTGATAATTTAGTTTTACTTTTGTTTTTGGAAACTATTTGTTCTGCTATTTCTTGGATAGAAACCTCTTTAAATGGGCTTCCTTTAAGTATTAATTTATTAATATCAGCAGTTAGATTTGCATTGATAAAGTCTTGTATCTCTTTATGTAGAAGGTGTCTATTCAAAATGTTTTATGATATTATTAAAACGCAAATGTAAGTAGTATCTTTTTGTCATTATTCAATGTTATTGTTCAAAAATACATAGTTTTAATTACATTTGCATTTATATAAGTCAAAATTATGAAATCTATTATAAGCACTCTTCTGCTCCTAAGTCTTTTTGTAACAAGTTGTCAACAAAAAAGCAAGTTACAAAAAGAATTTTTATGTGATACGCACCGTTTTAACAATACAGAAACAGTAGCCGATTTTAAAAATAAGTTTACTTTAGAAATACCTAAAAGCTGGAAAACACAGTTGTATTTTAACACTATTCAAACGCAAATAATGACTGCTGACACTACAAAAAACTTAACCAACACCTTCACTATTAATGTTGAATACAACAGTGGAACCTTAGAAATCAATAATGAATTTACCACCAAAATTTTAAAAGATTTAGAAGAAAACAACCTACAAGTTTTAAAAAATAAAAATGATGTTTTTAATGAAAAACCAAGTTTTTGGACAGTTTCTAAAGGTAAAAAAATGAATTTCGACTTTTACTATTTTGAGTTATTTGTAAAACAAAATAATACGCATTACTTTAAACTAACTTCTGATATTTATGGAAATGAAAATTTAGATGAGCGTTTTTGTGAATCTATTGCGCTTATGGAGAGCTTGACAATGATAGAGTAATAGTTTCTATTTTTTCTAAAGCCTTAAAATTTGGGTAAAGTGTAAATTACCTAAGCTTGTATTGCTTAAAGAACTGTAAAATATTCACAGTTTCACTAAGCATCATTAACTAAAAATAATGTCCTACGAAGTAAAAAAACACAAACAAAAAAAACCCACTCTACTCCTAGAGTGGGAAAATTGCTATGAAAAAGAAATTATTAGACTTCTCTAATAATTACTTTGCAAATATATAATATTTTTATGAATTTCAAAACAAAAATAACTTTTTTTAAAGTTTTTTATAAAAATTTTAACTTAGGTTAAGAAAACATATCTCTTACCTTTTCAAAAAATGATTTATTTGATTTATCAATTACTGGTTTAAAATTTTCATCTTCTAACATTTTTTGAAAAAATGCTTTTTGTTCTTTAGATAATTTATTAGGAGTGTAAACATTAATATGCACTAACAAATCTCCAGTTCCATAACCGTCTAAATTTGGCAATCCTTTACCTCTTAACCTTAAAATTTTACCTGATTGTGTTCCTGCATCAATAGGTATTTTAACCTTTCCTTTTAAAGTGTCAATGGTTTTTGAAATTCCTAAAACAGCTTCTGGAATACTAATATGCATATCATAATGTAAATTAACACCTTCTCGTTTAAGCAAATCATGTGATTCTTCTTGAATAACAACAAGTAAATCTCCTGGAATTCCGTTTCCTGGTGCATCATTTCCTTTTCCTGAAACTTTTAACTGTACACCATCTGTTACACCAGCAGGAATATCAATACTTACCATTTCGTGCTCATAAATCATTCCGTTAGCATCAGATCCAGAAGGTCTATTGTCAATTGTTTTACCTGCACCTCTACAAGTAGGACAAGTAGATTGACTTTGCATTCTTCCTAAAATAGTATTTGTAACACGCATTACAACTCCTTGACCGTTACATGTACTACAAGTTTTATACGTTGCTCCTTTAGCTTTAATTAATCTTTTAACTTTTACTTTTTTCTCAACACCATTTAAAATTTCTTCTAAATTGAGCTTTAAACGAATTCTTAGATTACTTCCTTTAATAATAGCTTGGCGCGAGCGCCCACCACTAAAGCCTCCAAAACCGCTAAAACCTCCTCCACCAAAAATATCTCCAAACTGACTGAAAATATCTTCCATATTCATTCCTCCAAAGCCTCCAGCTCCACCATGACCTCCTTCAAAAGCAGCATGTCCATATTGGTCATATCTTGCACGCTTATTATCATCACTCAATACTTCATATGCCTCTGCAGCTAACTTAAACTTTTCTTCTGCTTCTTTATTATCTGGATTTTTATCTGGATGATATTTTATAGCTTTCTTACGGTATGCTTTTTTAATTTCAACCTTTGTAGCTGTTTTTGTAACTTTTAATATTTCGTAGTAATCTGGTTTTGCCATGTTTTACAATATGCTGTTAAAATACTTCAAAAAGGATTCCTTTTATAAAAGAAATCCTTTTAAAGTATTAAATTATTATTTTTATTAATTTCCTACCACTACTTTTGGGTAGCGAATAATTTTTTCTCCTAATTGATATCCATTTTCGGTAACATCAATAATTTTTCCTTTCATTTTTTTATTTGGAGCAGGTATTTGCGTAATAGCATCGTGCAATTCAGCATCAAAAACATCACCAGCTTTTACCTTCATTTTTTGAAGTCCTTTTTGACTAAGAATTGAATTTAATTTATTACTTATCAATTCCAAGCCTTTTAAAGTTTCTTTATCTTTTACTTTTTTCACTTCCACAATACCTCTTTCTAAATCGTCTAAAATTGGCAGAATAGCTGACATCAACTCTTGATTGGCAGTTTTAAAAAGCTCAACTCTCTCCTTAGACGTCCGTTTTTTATAATTTTCAAACTCGGCAAATAAGCGCAAAAATTTATCTTTTTCTTGAGCAAGCAACTCTTCTGATGTAGGCTCAACTACCTCTTCAACAGGCGTTTTCTCCATATTTATTTCTTGTTCATTTTTTAATTGCTCTTTATTGTCTTGTACTTCTTTTTCTGATTTATTTGTATCTTTACTCATAATATATTCATTTTCAAATCTGCTTATAGTAAGCAAATTTATTGCCATTTTTTAAATGATGTCAATATGACAGTTTTTCATACTTAGATTGAAGAAGGAATCTGAAAGACGGAAGTTTAAAGACAGAAGAAGAAAGACAAAAGACCAACAACGCGTCATTCTGAACTCGTTTCAGATTCTCATAATAAATAGAGAGATGCTATATAAAAAGATACTGAAATAAATTCAGCATGACGATACAAAATCTATAGACTATATTTTTTTTCTAAAAAATCAATTAATTTCCCCAAAGCTTTACCTCTATGGCTAATTTTTCCTTTTTCTTCTAAAGTCATTTCTGCAAAGGAAGTATCGTACCCTTTAGGCTTAAAAATTGGGTCATATCCAAAACCACTAGTACCTGTTTTACTTGCTAAAATTTCTCCTTTACAAACTCCTTCAAATAAAAATTGTTTTCCTTTAATATTTAAAGCAATAACAGTTCTAAACTGAGCCGTTCTGTTTTCTAATCCTTTTAAATTTTTTAATAGTTTATTCATGTTTTCTATAGCATTTGAATCGCTACCAGCATATCTTGCCGAATATACTCCTGGCTCGTTATTTAAAGCCACTACTTCTAGACCTGTATCATCTGCAAAGCAATCATAACCATATTTTTTGGTGATAAAATTTGCTTTTAATTTTGCATTGCCTTGAAGCGTTTTTTCTGTTTCTTCAATTTCCTCATTACAGTCAATATCCTTTAGACTTAATATATTAATTCCTTGAGGCAATAAAGCTTGTACTTCTTTAATTTTATTAGGATTGTTTGTGGCAAATACTAGGTTCATCTATTTTATAATTTAGCCCAAAAATAACAAATTTACCACAATAACTCACTCTAAGTAAACCTAAACTATAATTTATATTTAACGTAATTAACCTATTAAACCTATTAAACCTATTCCATTGGCTTTATATTTTCTTTTCATATAATAATTACAACTATTTTTATACAAAAGTTAAGCAAACAACGGTAAATCTTTCATCATTTTCTTAACTTTTTTAGCAACAGATTTCAATGTTTTTTCATTTTCAAAATCGGTGATAACCTCATCAATAAATCCAACAATAGTTGCCATATCGTTTTCTTTTAAACCTCTTGTAGTAATTGCAGCTGTACCTACTCTAATTCCTGATGTAATAAAAGGTGATTTATCATCAAACGGAACCATGTTTTTATTTACCGTAATATCTGCTTTTACTAGTGCGTTTTCTGCTTCTTTACCTGTAATATTTTTGTTACGTAAATCAATCAACATCATATGATTATCTGTTCCTCCAGAAGTAATATGATAGTCTTTTTCTAGAAAAGCTTTTGCCATAGCTTGCGCGTTTTTTCTTACTTGGATTTGATAAAATAAAAAGTCATCTTTAAGCGCTTCGCCAAAAGCAACCGCTTTAGCAGCTATAATATGTTCTAAAGGACCTCCTTGCATTCCTGGAAAAATAGCCGAATTTAATATAGCCGACATTTTTCTAAGCTTTCCATTTTTAAGTTTAATACCAAACGGATTATCAAAATCCGTTCCCATCATAATCATTCCTCCTCTTGGTCCTCGCAATGTTTTGTGTGTTGTTGTGGTTACAATATGACAATGCGGCAGAGGATCACTTAAAATTCCTTTGGCTATTAGACCTGCTGGATGAGAAATATCAGCCATTAATAAAGCGCCACATTTATCGGCAATTTCTCTAAATCGCTCAAAATTCATATCTCTTGGATATGCAGATGCTCCAGCAATAATTAAGTTTGGTTTTTCTCTGAGTGCAATTTCTTCTAATTCATCATAATCAATTCTACCTGTTTCTTTATCAACTTCATAAGCAATAATTTCATATAATTTTCCTGAAAAATTCACAGGAGAGCCATGAGTTAAATGTCCTCCATGAGATAAATCTAATCCTAAAATTTTATCGCCTGGTTTTAAAACAGCTTGATATACCGCAGCATTGGCTTGAGAACCAGAATGTGGTTGTACATTTACATAAACAGCACCAAAGAGTTCTTTTGCTCTATCTATGGCTATTTGCTCAACTTCATCAACTACTTCACAACCTCCATAATAACGTTTATTAGGATACCCTTCTGCATATTTATTGGTCAATATAGAGCCAGCAGCTCTTAAAACATCTTTACTTACAAAATTTTCTGAAGCAATTAATTCTAATCCGTTTTTTTGACGTTTCTTTTCTCTTTTTATCAGTTTTGCGATTTGTTTATCCTTCATGGTTCTTATTTTTGAGTGTTGTGATATTTTATTAAATATTTAATTATTAGTTTCAAATTGTTTTAAATGATGATCTACATGCTGAAACATTTGAGCAGCATTCATTTTTCCCCAATTTGCTGGTGTATGCTCTTGTATTTTTTCAGTACGTTGAATAAATAAAGCTATGTTGTTTTTAGTTAAAATGCCTTCCATATATAAAATTTTCACAAAAATACTAAATTCATTTTTGCAGAAACTATTATTCTTCTATATTTGATGAAAATTTATAAACAATAAAATAAAAATACCACTATGCAGATAACAGCAAATAATCCAGATAGAAAATCATGGTTAAAAGTGAATGAAAATTCAGATTTTCCTATTCAAAATATTCCTTTTGGCGTGTTTTTAACCAAAGAAGATATCATTACTATTGGTACAAGAATTGGTGATTATGCTATTGATTTAGGTGCTTTACATCAATTAGGGTATTTTGAAGGAATTCCACTTACCGATGATATTTTTATGCAAGATACTTTAAATGACTTTATTTCGGATGGTAGAATTACTTGGCGTTTGGTTAGAAACCGAATTGCGGATATTTTTGATAAAAATAACACTGATTTACAAAACAATATAAAAGATAGAGAAGTTGTTATTTTTGAAATGAAAGATGTTGAAATGTTATTACCTGTTGATATAGGTGATTATACCGATTTCTTTTCGAGTAAAGAACACGCTACCAATACAGGTACAATGTTTAGAGATCCTGAGAATGCTTTACTCCCAAATTGGCTACATATACCTGTTGGTTATCATGGTAGATCTTCATCTATTGTGGTTTCTGGAACAGATATTTATCGTCCAAAAGGACAGACCATAGCAAATGGAGCATCTCAACCTGATTTTGGTGCAACAAAATTGTTAGATTTTGAAATGGAAATGGCTTTTATTACCACAGATGCTAATCGACTTGGAGAACCCATTCCTGTTAATGAAGCTGCCGATTATATTTTTGGAATGGTGTTATTTAACGATTGGTCTGCACGTGATATTCAAAAATGGGAATATGTGCCATTAGGTCCGTTTTTAGGAAAGAATTTTGCTTCAACTATTTCTCCATGGATTGTTACTATGGATGCTTTAGAGCCTTTTAGAACTGCTAGTCCTAAACAAGAACCACAACCATTACCTTATATACAACAAACAGGAGATAATGCTTATGATATACACATTCAAATGGCAATTCAACCAGAAGGATTGCAAGAAACTGTAGTAACAAATTCTAATTTTAAATATATGTATTGGACAATGATTCAACAGTTAGCACATCATACTGTAAATGGATGTAATGTGCGTTCTGGTGATATGATGGGAAGCGGTACGCTCTCTGGACCAACAAAAGATAGTTTAGGATCTATGCTTGAATTGGCTTGGCGTGGCACAACTCCTGTACAGCTTAAAGAAGGTGGTGAACGTAAATTTATTAATGATGACGATACGGTAATTATGCGTGGTTGGTGTAAAAATGATAAAGTTCGAATTGGTTTTGGAGAATGTGCCGGGAAAATTTTACCTACTAAATAATAATTTGCTAAATTGAAAGTAGAATACTAAGTTAGCATCAAAAAACGCTATAAACTTGTTGCTTTTTCTGTATTTCTCTTAAAAAATAAGGCTCTAGTATAAAATTGTGTGGTTTTTTTACTTTTAACCACAAGGAGCACCAAGAAGGCGCAAAGTTCACAAAGCTGAACGGATATTTACTCTGTTTTATTATTCTGTAATCGTTTAAGTGTGTTTTAGTTATGCTTGTTGATACCGTTTAAACTAGAGTCTTGCATTAAACAAAAATTTTGACGGTCTTTTGAAATTAAACTAGCAGTTAGCTTGCTTGGATGTATAAGAAACGGTTTGTATATGAAGCGTTTGGCATTTTAAAGAACCTATTTTCGGTTTTGCTCTATGTTTGTTTATTGCTATCATATTGAATTTTAGCACTATTTGCCAAATGCACTATATTTTTTGTTGTACACTGTACTTTATTTCCATTCTGCTATTAATTTCATTATTCCATTCTTAATTCCGCTGTGATATTTTCCTTTTTTAAATTCAGGTATTATAATTTCGTCAATTATTTTTTTACATTTTTCATCAGTCAATATTTTTTCGGTTCCGTATCCAGTTGATATTCTAAAACTTCTAAGAGATTTGCTAAATAAAATGATTAATCCATTGTCTTTTTCCGCTTTTCCAATTCCCCAATTATTCGCTAATTCAGTTGCGTAAAGTGAAATATCATTATATGGTTCTATTGATTTTAGACTAACAACACAAATTTCATTAGTTGTCTTTTTTTCATAATCTCTTATTATATTTTCTAATTCGGATATTTGTTCATTTGTGAAAACATTTTCATAATCATTCACATATCCATCCAATTTGTTTTGGAATTTTTAGAATAGTGTCGTTTTCAATTTTAGTTATTTCATTATTATCTGATTTTTCCCATACTTTTTGAGAATTGTAATATGCAATTGGAATACTAATAATTTTAGGTATCACAAAACTTGCAAATAATAAAATTGCAATTATAGTACTTAATATGATTAGTTTTTTTTTCATTTTGTGTATAGTGTACAACAATAACATTTCCACAGCCTAAAACATCACTACTAGCATCTTGTTATTTATCTAATTTTTTAATACTATCTCTTCGTTTTTTTAGTGCTTTTCGTTTTTGTTTTAGCTCTTCTTTTCGTTTTTTAGATCGTTTAATTCCTAGTTTTTCTAGAAACTCGGTTGCAGAATCCCAGTTAAATTGATACGAAACTCCTAAACCTTGTGTATATCCTTCGGTATCTAGTACGTCAAATTGCACTTCGTTTCTTCTACTGTACATTTTTGCTCTAAAATTTTCATCTTTATTTAAAGGTAAAGCAACTTCAATTTCTCCAACAATACTCGATTGTGTTCTTGAACCAATAGGTACACCAACTACTCCATTTACTTCAATTTTTTTGTATAAATTAGTTTTAAAAGTAATATCTACCTGATCATCGGTACGTAAATTTTCTAAAGTATTGGTATTGGTTTCTCCTATATCTAAATTTACTCCAACTTTAATTAAATCACCTTCGTTATTAATAAGATTAGAAAGTACACTGCTTATTTTTTCGGATATCGTACTATAAACCAATGCACTACCGCTATTTGCATAATCCATATTATCTGGATTGGTAAATGTACCAAAGACAATTAGAGAGAAAAATTGTGCCATCTTTTTATCTTCATCGTTAATTTTATAGGCTAATTCAGACTGAATTAAAGTACTCGCTTTAGGTAATTTAATATCAAATGCCATTTTTGGTTCGTAAAGATTACCTGTAATTTTGGTAACTAAATCTACATCAATATCTCGTGTTGTATTTAGATTTTCTAATAAAATAGAAGGATTCGCTTTTACCTTATGAATTGCAGTGATACTTAAATTTGCATCAAACGGATTGCCATCCCAAGATATTATACCTCCATTTTTTACTTGAAATACTTTATTTACTACGTTTTTCAACACGTAAACACCTTCTTCTACAACATAAGTTCCGCTCATATCAAAAGAACCATTGGTGTTAATTTCTACATCTAAATAAGCATTCCCTTTGCCTCTAAGCATAGAACCTGTTGCCTTATCGATTACAATTTGAGCAATAGCATCTGGCGTTACGGTAAGGTCAAATTTTAATGTGAGCCCTTTATCAAAAACAATATTATCTGGTCTTCCGTTATCTTTTGAACCTTGCTTAGAATTAAGACGAATAAAGTGCACTAACTTATCTTCTTCAATAGTATTTACATCGCTTAAAGGCACAATAAATTCTGTTCCCGGATTGGTAGTTGCAATTACGTCAATCACCAAACCATCTGTTGGTCCTTTAATTGTTCCTTCACCATTCATTAAACCTACACCATAGTAGGGAGTTTCTTCGTCTTCTTGTGTGTTCAACACCAGTAGATTATCAGTTTTAACTTTTAAATCGAGATTCCATTTTAAGAAATTTTTATGTGTAAAAGAACCTGTAAGTAATGCTTCTGTTTGTTTTTCTACATCAACAATGGTGGTTTGATTAATATCAAATGTTTGTCCGTATAAATTTACTTTCTGATTTCCTTTTATTTCGTATTCAGTATTCAAATACGGAAAGGCTAATCCTGCGTCTTTTACATGAAAAACACCTTGCATAAACGGATTTCTAAGTAAACCTGTGAGTTTTGTTTTTCCACTAACTAAACCTCGTATTTTGGTGATATTATCTCCTCCAAGCGGACTTAATGAACGAAGGTCTATTTTTGATAAATTCAGCAAAGCATCAATTGTTGCTTCTTTTGGATTTAAGTCCACAATACCATCAGCTTTAAGCTTTTCGTGTTCATTTTGAATTAACGAACTTGTAAAATGATATTTTTTAAGACTTTCATCTCCTGTAGCTTTTAGTAATAAATTGCCTTGTTTAATCTTATTTACTTCAAAATTATTTAAACTAATATTTAATTTTGGGATGATTTTTCCTTGAACTTCATGGTAATCAATTTTACCGTTTAAAATTCCTGCTAAGGCAATAGAATCAATTTTTGGAGTGATTTTATCTAATGCTACATTTTTAAAGTTTAAGTGTAAATTTTTATTCTTTTTACCTTGAATATTTCCATATAATGCAAATTCTTGTGTTCCTGAAACGACTCTAATCTTTTTAAAATTAAATTCGTTAAAAGCGGAATTAAAAACCACTTTATTGTCATTATTATTAGCTTTATTTATTTGCCATTTTTGATCTTTAAAATCAAAAGACGAATTTTTAAATCCAAGTACAGACTGGTTTTGTTCGTTAATGGTATGATACAAACTTAAATCGTATTTTTCTTTGTATTGATTTCCTCCAACAAAATCTGTTCTAATAAATAACGTGTCGTTTAGAGTTACATTTACTAAGTTTATATCTTTTACATTGTAGGTTTTGGTTTTGATATCTTTAACGCTTAAAATAGTATTATAAAGTGGATTTTTATTGTCTATCTGTAATCTTATTTTGTCCATTTCATTTCCATAAGCATGTACAAAAGGCGATTTAAAAGTGAGCTCAAATTTTTCCTTATCGGAATTGATTTTTCCTTTAAAAGAAGTATTCTTCCCAACTTTAATTTCTGGATAAAATACACCAATTACCTTGTCATAAACTTTAAAATTGAATTTTAAATACTGCCCTTGACTTACTGTACTTGGCTGATAATGTGTGTAAATACTACCTAAAGCATTTAGTGCAAGTTTAGGTAATTCAGCAAATTTAAAAATCCCTTCAATTTTACCTTTAACAATATCTTCTGAATTTACGGTAAGTGTTCTAATGCTATTATTGAAAGCTGAATTTACATCAAAATTTTTAAATTTATATACATCGTTTTGATTGGTATATGAAGCGTCTTTAAATTTAATAGAACCTATAATATTATCAATAGAATTTCCTTTTAAATCAATATTCATTTTTCCTTTTAAAATAGAAATACTATCTCGTTTAAGCAAATTGAGTTTATTAAAATTGGCATAATCAACATCAGTTTTAAACTTAAAGGAGTACATGTCTTGTGATAAATCTGCTAAACCATTAAAAGTCATTTTAATGTTTTTATCATTTACACGTAGATCACCATTAAAATGCTGGTTTCTAAACGTTCCATTAATATCTATATTAGAATACGTATATCCTTTATATTGATGCTTACTCACATGACCAATAAATTTAGTATTTAAAGATTTTCTAGTAAAACCACTTCCATCAACATCAGCGATAAGCGACAAATGACCAACTAAGGAGTCATTAATAATTTCACCTAAATTATAATCAATTAGTTCTATTTTACCTTTGTATTTTGCGTTATCAATATCTGAAATATTTGTAATTACTAAATCAGATATAGAACGTCCTAATTTAGAATCTATTTGCAATTGTGCATTGACACTTTTGGTTGTAATATGCGAAATTCCCTTTAAAGTAAAACGTCCAAACATTGCAAAAGATGAAGGCAAGGTTTTTCCTAATAAGTTAGGTAATAAGTTTTTTAAGTTTTGATAATCTGATGTTAAATTAGTTAAATTAGCATCTAGTTCAAATCCGTTTTCACGATTTACTGCGTTGGTAAAGTGCAAATTACCATTAATAATAGCATTCTGATTTGAGGTTAGATTTAGATTATTAAGATCAAAACTATTTATTGTTCCTTTGAATTTTGAAGTAAAATGAATGACATCTTTTTTTCCTAATTCATTGTAAAAAAGGTGTAAATCTTTTAAAGCGATGTTTGCTTTGGTTATCTCTGCCTCAATTTGTACTTTATTATTAAAATCACTTAAATCTTCTTTGCTATAGTTAAAAACCATATTTTTGGTTTGTAAAAACGATTGTTTTGTTGCAAGATTTAAGTCTTTAAATGTCATTTGCGACTTGGTATAAGTAAAACCTGAATTAAGTGCTGTTACTTCAATCTTATAATTATCAATAAAATTCGTATTTTCTATATTTGCGTAAATATTAGGACCTTCAACTTTAAAATCACGAATATCACCATTGATATTGTTATAGTAAACTATAGGTTCTTTTTGTTTATTTTCATCAAAAAAATAAAAACTAGCATTGCTTAATTTTATTAAATCTGTTGTTAAAATAAAGTCTTTATGATCTTTTGTTTTGGGTTGATGACTGTCAAATTTATCAGAAAATATAATGATGTTCTGTTCCTCTTCTCCTTTGTAGGTTTTGAGTACAAAATCTAAACCATCTATGCTTGCATCGTCTAAAAGGAGTTCATTATCAATAATTTTTTTCCAATTCAACAAGGATGTTTTAAGCTGCTTTGCTTTAATAAAAGGATAATTATGATGGTCTTTAATAACAATTCCGTTAAGGTTTACATCAGGAAAAGCAGTTAAATCTATTTTGTCAACACGAATCTCAGTATGATAGGTTTTATTAATGTATTGAGTTGCTCTTTGAGCTAAATTACTTTGAACAGCAGGAATTTTTAAAACAAAATACAAAATGAGCAATAATAGCAATAAAACTATAATAATCCATTTTAATATTTTTCCTAATTTTTTAATAACTTTTAAGTGTTTTTAATTTAAACGATAAAACTACAATTTTCGTGCCTAATATTGGCTTATGTGAGCATATTTTATATTGTAAAATTTTAGGGATTAATATAAGAAGTTATTCTTATAAATTATCAAGATAAAATATCACAAAACAATACTCATAAACAACTAATTATGAAGTAACTGATTTTGGAACTAATGAAGAAATATCACCTCCATGACGCATAATATCACGAACTATACTTGAACTAATATACGATGTATCTGCACTTGTTAATAGGAAAATAGTTTCAATTTTGGAGAGTTTTCTGTTGGTATGCGCAATGGCTTTTTCAAATTCAAAATCTGCTGGATTTCTTAAACCACGTAAAATAAAATCAATTTCATTTTTTCTACAAAAATCTATTGTTAGTCCTTTATAAGAGGTTACTGTAATTTTCTGTTCCTTTTTAAATGTTTCTCTTATAAACTGAATGCGTTTTTCAAGAGAAAACATATATTTTTTAGCAGAATTTGTTCCTATGGCAATAATTATTTCATCAAATAAAGGCAATGCTCTATTTATAATATCAACATGTCCTAAAGTTAAAGGGTCAAACGATCCAGGAAAAACAGCTTTTTTACACATAAATTGTTTTTTTTATTGTTGTGCAAGATACAAAATTTTAAAATACTAATTCGTGTTTGAAAAAAGCAAGAACATTACGAGGTATAAAATAGTCAAGAATATTTTTACACACATTTTTAATTTATCTAACCTATTCGTTTTGTGTAGTTTATTAATAGTTATTTGATTTTTTCATTAGAACAACAAAAAAATATTAAAAAAACCTTTTACAAACCAAAAAAGGGATTTATATTTGCAACCGCTTAGAGCAAAAGACACTTTGGAGAAATGGCAGAGTGGTCGAATGCACTGGTCTTGAAAACCAGCGAGGGTCACACCTCCGGGGGTTCGAATCCCTCTTTCTCCGCAATAGAAACCCGTAAACGTATAATAAGCAATACTTTACGGGTTTTTTATTTGCTATTTGCACAACCATTGCACAACCCGAACCAAAAACGGACATTTTAGACTAATTAAAAAAATAGTATATCTTTGCTGTAATACTTCTCACGGTAGTATTAAGTTTTAAGCAAACTTTTAAGAGGTTGCCAGTTGGTAGCCTCTTTTTTATTTTAATAGTGATGATAATTAATATAATTCTACTTATCGGGTTGGTTCTACTATCAAAGAAATTATTAAAATGGTTGCTTATTATCGTGGCTTTGCCTTTGTTTCCTTTTGTGATAGCCTACAACATTAAAAATACTAAACCAGTACAAGCCTTTAGCCTTATTGCTCTTTGGTGCGTGGTTTACTTGCTAATCTTTACCATTTCATTAATTCAATAGTAAAAAATAGTATTTAATTGCTTTTTCAATATTGATTAAACAAAAAAAACACTTAAAAAACAGTAATAAAGTATTTGGATAAGTCCAGTAG
>Ga0256840_1000834_pt1 | contig 30592 bp, 29 predicted proteins | sample 355202metaG_FD_185969 | JGI IMG/M metagenome (GOLD analysis project Ga0256840, IMG submission 185969) | Hydrothermal vent microbial communities from Mid Atlantic Ridge, Atlantic Ocean - 355-202 | ecosystem: Environmental > Aquatic > Marine > Hydrothermal vents | place: Atlantic Ocean: Mid... | reverse complement strand
AGCGTAACGAATCAATAGTACGGGCGGTAAGCCTCATTTAAATGGTGTTTGGCAAATGAGCATAGGCGGACAGGATATGGCTTTAAATTTACGTATGCCGGAAACGAGTGACTTGAAACCTCGGATTACGGTTTTTGGGGTCGGTGGGGCCGGTGGCAACGCGGTCAACAACATGATCGAAAAAAACCTCGACGGGGCGGAATTCGTAGTTGCGAACACTGACGCGCAGGCGCTTAGCCAGTCCAAGGCCACCCACAAAATTCAGCTCGGCGAGCGGATCACCGAAGGCCTCGGCGCAGGCGCGCGGCCCGAAATCGGTAACGCCGCGGCGACCGAAAGCATCGACGAGATTATTGACCACCTGACGGGCGCAAATATGTGCTTTATTACGGCAGGTATGGGCGGCGGCACCGGTACCGGCGCAGCCCCTGTTATTGCCAACGCGGCGCGCGAGCTTGGTGTGCTGACCGTGGGCGTGGTCACGAAACCTTTTCAGTTTGAAGGCACGCCCCGTATGCGGCAAGCCGAGGCTGGCGTTGCTGAGTTGCAAAAGGTGGTCGACACCCTGATCATCATTCCCAACCAGAACCTGTTTCGCCTCGCCAAGGAAGACACGACCGTAACCGATGCGTTTGGCATGGCAGATGATGTGCTATATCAAGGGGTTAAAGGTGTTACCGATCTCATGGTCCGGCCCGGAATTATTAACCTGGATTTCGCTGATGTGCGCTCCGTGATGAACGAGATGGGTAAAGCGATGATGGGCACCGGCGAAGCCACTGGTGATGATCGCGCCAAGAAAGCTGCCGAAGCCGCGATCGCCAATCCGCTATTGGACGAGATTTCGCTTAAATCCGCTAAGGGCGTGTTGATCAATATCACCGGCGGCGCAGACATGACCTTGTTTGAGCTGGACGGCGCGGCTAGCCGTATCCGCGATGAGGTCGACCCCGAGGCGCTGATTATCGTTGGCTCAACACTTGACCCCGATATTGAAGGTATCCGGGTTTCGGTTGTGGCTACGGGCATTGATGCCGAGGAGGGCGCGCTCGCGTCCCCCATTCACCGCCCGCAACGTGAGCCATTGCAGCCCCAGCCCGCACCGCAATCTAAGGTTGAGGTTGAGCCTGTGGTCGAGCCGGCTACCATGGCGTTTGAAGAGCCCACCGTTGCGCCGAGCTTTATTGACGAACCCCCCGCTGCCGCTAGCTTTATTGATGAGCAGGTCGCGATGGAAAAGGTGGAATCCACGCCAAGAATTGCGCCCGATCCCGCGCCCGCTCCGGTTGAAGTTCCCTCGGAAGCCACTTTGCGTTTGCAGGCGGCCGTGTCTCACATGCCCGCCACCGAGGAGGTGGAGTCGCCGAGCGCTGCAGTAGCCCCCAAGGCTGAAAAACATTCGCACTTCAAGATCAGTAACTTGATTGACAAAATGACCGGCCAAAGCCGAGATGATAGGCCTTTACCCCGCGTGCAACCAAGCGTGCGCGGGGGTAGTCACAGTGAGCCTGCATTGCAATTGGACCGAGAAGAGCAAGACCGATCGGATATTCCGGCGTTTTTGCGGCGCCAAGCAAACTAAACCTTTTCCTCTGATACGGCGGGCGTTTGCATGGCAAGCGCCCGTTTTTTGTGTCGAAAGCAAATTATTGCCATTGTTGCAATTCGACACAAGTTGTGACCCGCAGCGTGGTTACGCAACTATGAATTTGCGTTATATAGGGTGTAACAACAACAAGCAGGCAAACATCGTGCAGCGGACATTTAAGCAAGATATTCATATTATCGGCACCGGATTACATTCGGGCCGCCCCGCACGGCTGACCCTTGTGCCCGCCGCTGCCAATATGGGCATCTGGTTTCGCCGCGTTGATGTGCGAGACCGCGACAACATGATCCCCGCGCTGTGGGATATGGTGAGCGATACTTTGCTTTCCACCAATATCAGTAACGAATCCGGTGTTAGCGTTTCGACCATCGAGCACCTGATGGCCGCTTTGGCAGGCTGCGGTGTGCATAACGCTATTATCGAAATCGACGGGCCGGAAGTGCCGATTATGGATGGCAGCGCCACCCGTTTTGTCGCTGAAATTCAGCGCGCAGGCTTGGTGGAGCAGGGGCAAACCCTCGCGCTGCTGGAGGTGCATAAAACGGTACGCGTGGAAAAAGGCGATTCTTTTGCCGAGCTTTCCCCGCTTGACCATTTCGAGATCGATTTCACCATTGATTTTCCAGGCACGATTGTGGGCAAGCAGCACGCCGTGATGGACATGCGCAACGGAAACTTCGTGCATGACCTCGCCAATTGCCGCACCTTTTGCCGCGTTGAGGATGTAGATGCGATGCGCGCTGCAGGCCGCGCGCTTGGCGGTTCTCTTGAAAATGCGCTGGTGCTAGATGGCGACCACTACCAAAACCCCGAAGGCCCGCGCCGCGATGATGAATGCGTGCGCCACAAAATGCTGGACGCCATGGGCGATTTAATGCTGGTGGGTGCCCCGATTTTGGGCCGATATCACGGCCATAAAGCAGGCCATGCGCTCACAAATATGCTGCTGCATAAGCTGTTTGCTACGGCTGGTGCCAGCAGTTTTCGGCTGGCTCGCCCTGCCGAGCTGCCGCTTTTGCCCGGCCCCGATCTGCGGGAATTCGCTCTTTTACGTGCCGGATAGGCCTGCACCCGTAAAAAGCCGTTTTTACTGCCGTTGAACTGTGGTAGCAACGCAAATGAAACGTGATTGTTGAGGGTAAAATGAGTCAACGAGTTTGGATGAAGCGCGCCTTGATGCTGGTTTTCGTAGCCACCGTTGCTGCCTGCGGGCGCGGCGGCGGAAACGTAACGGTTGATGACTCCACCAGCCCTCAGCAAATTATTGAATTGGCAGATGCCGAAGTGGCCAAGCGCCGCTTCCGGCAGGCGGGCGATCTTTTCCTCGAAGTCGAGCGACTTTACCCTTATACTGTTGAGGCAGAATACGCTGTTATTCAAGCCGCCAAGGCCTATCAGGCCGACAAAAAGCGGATCGAAAGCCGCTCTGCCGCGCAGCGCTACATTGATTATTATCCCGCCGGCGAATATGCGGCGCTAGCGCATTATCTTGTCGCGCTCAGCTATTATGACCAAATCGTTGATGTAGGCCGCGATCAGGAAAACACTTTCCAAGCGCTGCAAGCCCTGCGAATCGTTCTGGAGCGCTTCCCTGACTCTGAATACGCCACTTTGGCCGAGCCAAAATTCACCACCGCGCTTAACCAGCTTGCAGGTAAAGAGATGGATGTGGGCCGTTATTACCTCAAGCACGGCCAGTTCGCTGCCGCCATTGGCCGCTTTAAGGCCGTGGTCGAGGAATATGGCGAAACCCCGCATCGCCCCGAGGCGCTGCACCGGCTGGTAGAAGCCAACCTGTCTTTGGGGCTCAACGCTGAAGCGGGCCGCGCGGTTGCCATGCTCATCGCCGAATATCCCGACAGCACATGGACAGCGGCGGCGCAGCGATTGATCCGGTAAAGCGGCTTTCGCAACCCGCCGAATTGGGCTAGAGTGCCGCCGATGTTGGTAAACCTTTCCATAAGAGATATGCTGCTCATTGAGCGGGTAGATTTGCGCTTCGGTGCGGGCCTTAACGTGCTGACGGGCGAAACCGGCGCGGGTAAATCCATTTTGCTTGATAGTCTGGGCTTCGTGCTCGGGCGGCGCGGGCGGGCCGAAATGGTGCGCCAAGGCGCGGCGCAAGGTGAGGTGATTGCTGAATTTGAGCTGGAAATGTCCCACGCGGTCGCGGCTATACTGGCAGAGGCGGGGCTACCCTTCGATGGCCAGCTGATTTTGCGCCGTCTCAACATGCCGGATGGCCGCAAGCGGGCCTATGTGAATGACCGCGCGGTCTCCGCGGAGGTGCTCCGAAGCCTCGGGGCGGCGCTGGTTGAGGTGCACGGCCAGCATGATGATCGTGGCTTGCTCAATGCCAAAGGCCACAGGGCCGTGCTTGATTCTTACGCGGGCAATGAAGCCGCGCTGGACAAACTCGCCACCGCATGGCGGAGTTTGCGCCATGCCGAACTGGCCTTGAAGGCCGCCGAGGATGAAGTGGCGGCGCTTAAGGCTGATGCTGAATATGTCGAACACGCCTTGAAAGAGCTTGACGAGCTGGCACCCGAGGCCGGAGAAGACGAGGCTCTAGATGTCAAGCGCCGCCTCATGCAAGGGGCCGAACGGGTGCGTGAGGATGTGGATAAAGCCGTGCAAGCCCAAGCCACAGCTGAAGGGTTGTTGCTGGATTCCCAGCGCTGGATGCAAGATGCAAACGAGCTGCCCGAGCTGGGCCTGAATGCTCCGATCGAAGCCATGAGCCGCGTGCTGATAGAGCTGGGCGAGGCGCAAGCCGGTGTAGAGGCCGCGTTGGCGCGGCTGGAGGTCGACCCTTATGAGCTGGAGCGGGTTGAAGAACGCCTGTTTGCCCTGCGGGCCTTAGCACGAAAACATAAAGTGCAGCCTGATGAGCTGCCGGATATCTGGGCCGGTTTCCAGAAAAAAGCGCAAGTGCTGGATGCGGGCGGGAGCCAAATCGCCGAGCTGGCGACGCAGCGCGCAGAGCAAGCCCGCGTCTATAGGGCTGCGGCCGACGCGCTGCGTGTAAAGCGTGTAGCGGCAGCAAAACGGCTGGATAAAGCGATGATGGCCGAGCTGACCCCGCTAAAAATGGAAAATGCGGCCTTCGAGACCTTGGTAGGCCCCGCAGAAGATGGGCCAACAGGGTCCGATGCGGTATCTTTCCGCGTGGCCACCAACCCCGGCGCGCCAGCGGGGGCCATCGAAAAAATCGCCTCGGGTGGTGAGCTTTCGCGGTTTTTGCTGGCACTGAAAGTGTGCCTGACCACCCGCGCCTCGGGGCTGACGCTGATTTTTGACGAAATTGATCGCGGCGTTGGCGGGGCTACGGCAGACGCCGTCGGGCGGCGGTTGGCCGCTGTGGCAGCCGGCGCGCAGGTGCTGGTGGTGACCCACTCGCCGCAGGTGGCGGCGATGGGGCAGGGGCATTTTGTGGTGTCAAAATCGGTGAAGGCCGGTGTGACGCGGACAGATGTTGTGGCCTTGAGTGCGGCTGAACGGCTAGAAGAAATCGCGCGCATGTTGGCGGGGGATGTCGTTAGCGACGGGGCCAAAGCCGCCGCGCAGGCTTTGCTCGAGAATGCACCGGTGGCGGCGCGTTAGGCGCGGCGCGTGGGGCGAGGCTGTGCCCGCGCCGCATTGCAACCTTGGGGAATAAGGGGCGCTGCCCCTCGCCGCAAGCGGCTCACCCCGGGATATTTTTGCGAAGTAGAGTTATATGGCGGCGCAGGCAGAGTGCAGCCACGTTAAAGTCGTTGCGGAAACATTGGGGCTGACTTTTTCGAGCACCTCGGCGTGGTAGGTATTGAGCCAGTCGCGCTCGGCTGTGGTGAGGTGGGTCGCGTCTATCAGACGGGTGTCTATGGGCACCCATGTCAGGGTTTCGAAGCTGTGGTATTGGCCTTCGCCGATGTTTTCGGGGGGGGAGACGATGAGCAGGTTTTCTATGCGAATACCCCACGCGCCCTCGCGATAATACCCCGGCTCGTTGGAGAGGATCATGCCGGTTTCCAGCGCCACATCCCCCTTGGGCGAAATGCGTGCTGGCCCCTCATGGACGCTCAAGTAAGCCCCAACCCCATGCCCCGTGCCGTGATTGTAATCCAGCCCCTCGGCCCAAAGGGGGGCACGGGCGAATGGGTCAATTTGTTGGCCGGTCGTGCCTTGGGGAAAGCGCAGCATAGACACCGCCAGCATGCCCTTGAGCACCAGCGTAAAACAACGGATCATCTCGGCATCGGGAGTGCCGATGGGCACGGTGCGGGTGATGTCGGTGGTGCCGTCTAGGTATTGCCCGCCGCTATCGACCAGCAGCAGCGTGTTATTTTCAATGGCGCGATTGCTGGCTTCGTCTACACGGTAATGCACGATCGCGCCGTTGGGGCCAGAGCCGCAGATGGTGTCAAAGGAGATATCGGTGAGGGCGTTGGACTGGGCGCGAATGGCCTCGAGTTTGCTCACCACGGCGATCTCGGTTAGGCCGTCCAGCCCTTGGTCGATCCATGCCAGAAATTCGCACATGGCCGCCGCGTCACGCAAGTGGGCTTGGCGGGCGCCGTTCAGCTCGGCGTCGTTTTTGCAGGCTTTGGGCAGGATGCAGGGGTCGGGGAACCAGACCCGTTCAGGGCCGGAGGATGGCTCTGTAGTGCTTTGGTTGAAGCGGCTATGGTCCTCAGAGCTTACGGGGTTTGCGAGTTGGTTCGAGACCCAAATGGGGGCGGTGGCGCGGTCTACCCCGACCTTGCCGGTGAGGGCTTTGAGGGCGGCTGCGAAATCCTCAACGATAGTGACATCGGGGCCAAGATGGGCAGCCAGTTCGGGGGAGGATTTGGCGGGGTTGGTGATGAGGGTGACGCGGGTGTCGGCGTGCAGGATGGCAAAGGCAAGTGGCACGGGGGTGTTGGCAATGTCTGACCCGCGAATGTTGAGCAGCCAGGCGATGGAATCGGGCAGGGTGAGGATGGTGGCTTTGAGGCCTTCCTCGCGCAGCTTTGCGGCCAGTTCGGTGCGTTTGTCGGCGCTGGATATTCCGGCAAATTTTAGCGGATGCGGGCGGATTTTGCCCATGGGGGCGGCGGGGCGATCTGCCCAAACGGCATCGACCATGTTGGGGCTTTGTCGCAGGGTGATATCGGGCGCGAGCGCCTTTTCCAGCTTGGAAACCTCGTCATAGCTGTGCAGCATCGGGTCATAGCCCAGCACGCCTTTGCTCAGGTGCTTTTTCAGCCAATCGCTTAAGGTATCCTCGGGGATGGCTTGCGGGGTGAAGACCGCAAGGTCAATCTGGGTGCGGACTTGCAGCGTGTAGCGGCCATCGACAAACACGCCTGCGATATCGGGCAGCACGGCGCAGTGGCCGTCCGAGCCGGTAAAGCCCGTGAGCCATGCGAGGCGCTCGTCACAGGGGGCCACGTTTTCGCCGCGGTGGGCATCGGCGCGCGGGACGAGAAAGCCGTCAAGGCCCGCGCCTGCAAGGGCCGCGCGCAGGGCCTTCAGCCTTGGGGCACCGGTTTCGGGGTGGCTCGGGGTTTTGAAGCTTTGATACATTGAAACATTCCTCACGCGGGGTTCAGGCGTCGTTATTTGCACCTGCCAACGCCGCGGGCTAGAGTGCCGCATGTTGCGAAAATTGCAACGGGAAAAACACGAGGGATGCCCGATGGCACGGATATTAGCAGTTTTATTTTTTGCTCTGGCCGCATTGCGCGCTTATTTTGATTGGCAACTCGCCAACCTGAACGAAACCGTATTCGCGTTTCTGCCTGTCGGGCAGGTGTGGTTCAACTTTGATAAAAACAGCCTGCAGCTTATTCAGGCCGTGGTGGAGCGCTATCTCACCCCGATTATCTGGGAAAGCCTCATTCGACCGATGACCTTTATGTCGATGGCCCCGCTGCTGTTTGGCATTGGCGTTTTTTTTGCCGGCATCGCAATTTGGCGCGGCGTGCGCAAGGCTATGCGCTCTTGAATAGCCGTTCGCGTTTGCGGGCGTCTTGCTCAAACAGGTTAGCCAGTTGCTCGGTCATTGCGCCCGCCAGCTGCTCGACATCGGTGATGGTTACGGCGCGGCTGTAATAGCGGGTGACGTCATGGCCAATGCCAATCGCGATCAGCTCCACGCCTTTGCGGGTTTCGACCATGTCGATCACGTCGCGCAAGTGCTTTTCAAGGTAAGAAGCGGGGTTGACGGACAGGGTGCTGTCATCCACCGGTGCGCCGTCGGAAATGACCATCAGAATGCGGCGGGCTTCGGGGCGTTTCAGCATCCGGCGATAGGCCCATTCCAGCGCCTCGCCGTCGATGTTTTCCTTGAGCAGCCCCTCTTTCATCATCAGGCCGAGGTTGGTATGGCTGCGCCGCCACGGGGCATCGGCCCCTTTATATATGATGTGGCGCAGGTCGTTTAGGCGGCCGGGCAGGGCGGGGCGGTCGGCTTTTAGCCATGCCTCGCGGCTTTGTCCGCCTTTCCATGCACGGGTGGTAAAGCCGAGAATTTCGACCTTCACTTGGCAGCGCTCCAGCGTGCGGGCCAGCACATCGGCGCAGATGGCGGCGATGGAGATCGGGCGGCCGCGCATGGAGCCGGAATTGTCGATCAGCAGGGTCACAACGGTGTCTTTGAACTCGATGTCGCTTTCCTGCTTGAAGCTTAAGGGCGTGGTCGGGTTGGCGACCACACGGGCGAGGCGGGCGGCGTCGAGCACGCCTTCCTCAAGGTCAAAGTTCCATGTGCGGTTTTGCTGGGCCTGCAAGCGGCGCTGGAGGCGGTTGGCAAGGCGGCCGACGGCGGATTTGAAGGGGGCGAGTTGCTGGTCCAAGTAAGCCCGCAGGCGCTCCAGCTCGGCAGGGTCGGCGAGGTCTTCGGCCTTGATTTCCTCGTCGAAATTAGTGGTGAAGGCGCGGTAAAGCGGGTCCGCATCCGAGTGCGGCGGCGGCGCGGGCGGCTCGTCGGGCGGGTCGCCGTCTTCTACCTCGGTCTCGTCTGCAAGCTGGGCGTTGGGGTCATCCTGTGCCGCGATTTCGGACTGCATTTGCTGCTCTTCATCGTCTTGGTCTTCAGGGGGTTGCTGGTCTTGCTCCTCGGAGTTTTCCTCCTCCGCGCCCTCTTGGTCCTGCTCGTTTTCGCCGTCTTCCTCGGCTTCGTCTTCCTCGTTTTCGTCGTCCTGATCAGGGTCGTCGCCGAGCTGGTCTCCATAGCCGAGGTCGGCGATTACTTGCCGTGCGAGGCGGGCGAAGGCGGCTTGGTCTTCTAGGTTTTCCATCGCATCTTGCAGGGTGCTGCCCGCTTGGCCTTCCAGCGTATCGCGGCGCAGGTCCAGCACGTTTTGTGCGGCTTTGGGCAGGGCTTTGCCGGTGGCCAGCTCGCGCAGAAGGTAGCCCGCGGTGGCGGCCAGCGGGGCCTGGGCGGCGTCGGTGGCCTTTTCAAACCCCTGCGCCAGCGCCTCGGATTCGATTTTAGCGCCGATGTTTTTGGCCGTGCCGGGCAGTGCCCGCGCGCCAAGGGCCTCGCAACGGGCGGTTTCCAACGCTTCAAATACCGAGGCGGCGATCTCGCCTTGCGGGGCATATTTGCCATTGGTGGCGGGGTTATGAAAACGCAGTTTCATGGCCATGGCATCGGCGGTGCCGCGCGCCAGTAGCACTTCTTGTGCGGTCATCCGGCGGGTGACTTGCGGCAGGCGCATGGTGTCGCCCGACATGCCTGCGGGGTCTACCGTGTAGGATACGTTTAGCTCGGGCGCATTGGCCAGCGTCTTGGTGGCTTCGGCGAGCGCTTTTTTAAACGGGTCGGCGGGGTTGTCGGCTTTGGTCATGGGCGGTTCAAACTTTAATAAATGCGCTGGCCGTCCGGCGGGCGGCGCGTGGCGAAAGACACCCGCAATATAGCAAGCTTCAGAAGCTTGGCCAGCACTATCGACACGCGCCTACGGTGCGGTTTCGCGTGCCAAATCAAAGACCTCGGCTTCCAGCCCACTATACACCACCTGATTGCGCCCGCTTTCTTTGGCTTTATACATGCGCATATCGGCGAGCTGCATAGCGCCGACGACGTTATCCATCTCATCTTTCATAGCTACGCCTACGCTCACGGTCAGCGGAGCTTTAATGCCATTTTCCGTAATAAAATCAATGCTTTCAACGGTTTTGCGAATGCGTGAAGCGACCATTTTGGCCTCTTCCTTATTGGCATCCTGCAAAAACACCGCAAATTCCTCCCCGCCGATTCGGCCCACTACATCACCCGCCCGTACCGCTTTGCGCACGGCGGCAACCACATGTAGTAGGGCTTCATCACCTTGGGCGTGGCCGTAATTATCGTTAATATTTTTGAAATGGTCGATGTCCAGAATGATCAAAGAGCCATCATCCCGCCGCCCGCCTTCGTGGATTTTTTCCATAAAGTGCTGGTGATTGTATAGTCCGGTCATCGAATCCCGTTTGGCGCGCTCTTCGGCCTCTTCGCGCATCAAGTCTAGGGTTATGATCGCTTTTCTCAGCTTAATGCTTTGCCCTTCGATGAAAAATATCACGGGTATGCCAATAAGTATTGGGACCAAGGCGGTGCTCAGCAGTCCCGCCGCTGAAATTGGTGCGTTTAGGAGCCATTCAAGCGTGTAGGCCAAACCGACCGCCAGCCCGGCTGAGGGCAAACACACCAGCAAAGCTTTTCCAGGCCGAGTCATAATTTTCATCATATCCGTTTCCCCACGAAAATCTGTTCCCGCCCTGCTTCTAGCGCCAAATTATGAAAAATCCGTTTCCACGGCCCCTTGCCCCCCGCGCCTGCTTTGCCTAAAAGGAAGCCAAGCAAAACAGCGGAAACATTGCCATGACTGAACTCGCCTATACCGAACCCGAAGCCAAAGTGATAGCCGGTGCCAAAGAGGACTGGGAGATGGTGATCGGGCTTGAAGTGCACGCTCAGATTGCCTCGAAAGCCAAGCTTTTTTCGGGGGCGAGCACAGAGTTTGGTGCCGAGCCAAACAGCAACGTGGCCTTTGTAGATGCCGCCATGCCCGGCATGCTGCCGGTGATTAACGAATTTTGCGTTGAGCAAGCGGTGCGCACCGGCCTTGGCCTGAAGGCCAAAATCAACTTGATGTCGCGGTTTGATCGGAAGAATTACTTCTATCCTGATTTGCCCCAAGGCTACCAGATATCGCAGCTTTACCACCCGATTGTTGGCGAGGGTGAAATCCTTGTCGACATGGCACCCGGCGTGGCCCGCAAGGTGCGGGTCGAGCGCATTCATATCGAGCAGGATGCCGGTAAATCGGTGCATGATATGGACCCCGAGATGTCCTTCGTGGACCTCAACCGCACAGGCGTTGGCCTGATGGAAATTGTCAGCTTCCCTGATATTCGCGGGCCGGAGGAGGCAGCGGAATATGTGCGCAAAATCCGCCAGATCGTGCGTTACCTTGGCACCTGTGATGGCAACATGCAGGAAGGCTCGATGCGCGCCGACGTGAACGTATCCGTCTGCCGCGTGGGCGATTATGAGCGCTTCCGCGAAAGCGGTGATTTCAAGCACCTTGGCACCCGCTGCGAGATCAAAAACATGAACTCCATGCGCTTCATCCAGCAAGCGATAGAGGTCGAAGCCCGCCGCCAGATCGCCATTCTGGAAGACGGGGGCAGCATTGATCAGGAAACCCGCCTTTATGACAACGTAAAGGGTGAAACGCGGCCCATGCGCAGTAAGGAAGAGGCGCATGACTACCGCTATTTCCCCTGCCCAGACCTGCTGCCGCTGGAGATCGAGCAAAGCTGGGTCGATGAGATCGCCGCCAACCTCCCCGAGCTGCCAGACGCCAAAAAAGCCCGCTTTGTCACCGATTTCGGCATGACAGAATATGACGCGGGCGTGCTGACCGCCGATGTGGCCAATGCCGAATATTTCGAGGCCGTGGCCAAGGGACGTGATGGCAAACAGGCCGCGAATTGGGTGATTAACGAGCTGTTTGGGCGGCTGAATAAGGAGGACCATACGGTGGAAACCTCCCCCATTTCGGCTGACCAACTCGGCGGGATTATTGACCTTATTGCCAGAGGTGACATCTCTGGCAAAATCGGCAAGGAACTGTTCGAGATAATGTGGACCGAGGGCGGCGACCCTGCCGAGATCGTGGAAGCGCGTGGCATGAAGCAGGTGAGCGATACCGGCGCGATTGAAGCCGCCATGGACGAGATCATGGTCGCCAATCCCGCACAGGTGGAAAAAGCCAAAGCCAACCCAAAGCTCGCGGGCTGGTTTGTGGGCCAGATCATGAAAGCCACCGGCGGCAAGGCCAACCCGAAAGTGGTGAATGAAATTGTGCGCAAAAAGCTGACTTAGCGTTCCATTCCAAAATGTATAGTTTTGGCAATATCATTATCCGAATGTAGAAAAAACCGGCTCAAGCTTTGTGCGGTTATTTCTGGATAACAATCTGATAGCCTCGACCGGCGAGTGTAGCCCCTTGAAGCTGCCCAATGAGTCGCGGGGCCTGATCATACATATATCACAATGGTCGGAGACCCGCGACGAAATATGTGTCGCTGTTTCGATTTGTCGTGGCGGGTGCTGGACCTATTTTATATCAACCTGAAGTTCTGCCAGCTGTCAAAATTGGATAAAACGGCAAACGTGACCAACTTCAAAAAATGGCTCGCATATGTGTTATACTCGTATAATTTGTAGCCATGGGTGCCGCTAGTTGTGGTAGGTTGCTTTACGGTGGCACCATATGAATACCAACCAAGGGCAAATGCGGTGATTGATTTCGGAAAAATCATCTATCTGGATGTGCAAAAAACCGGCTCCAGCTCGGTGGCGCGGTTTTTGAGCGCCTGCACCACCTTACCAGAGCTGGCCCGCCACCGCCATGCGCCGGCCCGCGAGCGTCGCCCCGATACTTTTTACTTCATCACCACCCGCGCCCCGCTGGCGCAATATATCTCACTGTTTCAATACGGTTTGCAGGGCAAGGGCGGTATGGCGCAGCGCTTTGCCGATGCGGGCATGGCCAGTTATTACCAGCCCGGCACCGCCGCTTTTGAGCGCTGGCTCGGCTTTATTCTAGCGCCTGAAAACGCTTCATTTTTTGGCTCCCGCTATGCCAATACCCTGCCGCACATGATCGGATTGCAGAGCTATCGCTTTTTGACCCTGTCTTTTATCAAGCCCGCCCAAACCCTGCGCCGCGCCAAAACCAAGGCTGATTTGCGCGTGCTTTACGCCGTTGAAAAAATCCATTCCCGGGTGCTGAAAACCGAATCACTGAACCAAGACCTCAAAAATTTGCTGGATTCCGAAGTTGGCGCTTTTTTTAAGCCGCGTGAGCAGGTATTGTTATATTTACAAAATGCTAAACTGGCCAAAAAAAGCGCGACTGTGGCAGGGTTTCAGCCCGAAAACACAAACCCCGCATTGATTGCCGAGCTTAAAAAACGCGAATGGTTTTTATACGAGACTTTTTATCCGCAGGAATTGAATTAATATGTTTGAATACAAGCTTATCCCCGTGCCGGCCCCGAGCAAAAAAGCCAAAGGTCGCAAAACCGTTCCAGACCGTATGGCCCACGCTTTGAGCGAGCTGATGAACCAGCATGCCAAAGAAAATTGGGAGTTTTCGGGGCAGGAAAGCTTCTCGATTGAAGAGAAATCCGGCTTGATGGGCAGGGAAAAGCAGGTGGAATGCCGCTACCTGATCTTCCGCCGTGAGGTGGGACTGGCCGCGATGCCGCTGGACCAAAAGCTGGAAAAACTGGCCGAGCGCAAGGCGGAAACCATGGCTCAAGCTCCTGTTGCCCCGGCGCCGTTCCCCGAGCCGATGCCCAGCCCGCAGGTGATGGCGGCAAGTGATGCCGGAAACGGTGATGAGCCGACCCGTATTTTTTCGCCCTTTGATGACCCTGCCGACGAGTCTAATGCGCCCTCATTGGGGCCAGCCGAAAAGCCTTAACTTTTCATGGTGGTTATGGCCGCGGCACAGGCTGATGCCGGTGCTAGGCATCGGCTTTGCCCGTGCGCCAAAACCACAGAATCGCCAAGAGCGAAATCGCGATAGAGGCAAATTTTAGCCCCGTCAGCAGGCTGGCCATTTCCACCAAGCCTTGATCGGGCGCGTCGGTCAGTAATATTTGGATCACGGCGGCGTTTTCGTAATAGTCAAACAGCGCGCCGGAAATCGGAAAGATGAACAGCACAGGCAGTTTTGGCACAAGCCGGTAGAGCGCGACCATGAGCGTGAGCGCAAAAAGTGCGGGGAAAAACGCATCGAGCGTTTGCTGGACCTCAAGGTAAAACAACCGGCCCTCGGGGGTGATGGTGGTCACGTATTGGGTTGCGTCTTCCAGCGTGTAGCCCATGATGCGAATGTCAAACAGCCATAGGCCATCGGCCTCTTTCAGCAGTTTGGGCATGGAGTAAAACAGCATCAAGGCATAGTTTAGCGCGGTTAGGCCCGCGATTAATAGGTGGGCGCGGGCGAGGCTAATCATAGGGTGACCTTTTCAAAGCTGGCCCCGAGGCGGGCCATGAGCGGGATGAAATCGGGGAAGCTGGTTTCTATAGGGCCGGAATCGTCGATGGTGACCGGATTTTGCGCGGCCATGCCGAGGCAGAGGAAACTCATGGCGATGCGGTGGTCCAGATGGGTGGCGCAGGTGCCGCCGCCTGCTACTTTGCCGGTGCCATGCACGATCAGATAATCCTCGCCCTCTTCTATTTTCACGCCGTTGGCCTCTAGCCCGCGGGCCATCGCGTCTATTCGGTCACATTCCTTGACCCGCATTTCCTTGATGCCGCGCATAATGGTCGGCCCCTCGGCCGTGGCGGCGAGCACCGACAGGATCGGGTATTCGTCGATCATGCTCGGGGCGCGGGCCGGCGGCACTTCAATACCCTTAAGTGGGCCAAAGCGCACCCGTAGGTCGGCCACCGGCTCGCCGCCTTCCAAGCGCTTGTTTTCAAAGGTGATGTCTGCGCCCATTTCGATGAGCGTGGTAAACAGCCCGTTGCGGGTGGGGTTTTGGCCGATGCCCGGCACCAGCACTTCAGAGCCTTCCACCAGCAGGGCGGCAGCCACGGGGAAAGCCGCCGAGGAGGGGTCTCGCGGCACGGCGATGGTTTGCCCCGTCAGTTCTGGCTGGCCCTTCAGGGTAATCACGCGGCCCTCATCCGTGGCCTCGGTGCTTATGTCCGCCCCAAAGCCCGCGAGCATACGCTCGGTATGGTCGCGGGTGGCCTCGGCCTCTATCACCACGGTTTCGCCGGGGGTGTTTAGCCCGGCCAACAGCACCGCTGATTTGACTTGCGCCGAGGGCATGGGGGTGGCGTAGCGCACCGGCATCGGGTTGCGCGCCCCCACCAGCGTGAGCGGCAAGCGGCCCTTGGCGCGGCCCACGGCCTCGGCCCCGAACAGCTTGAGCGGGTCGGTGATGCGACCCATCGGGCGGGCGCGCAGGCTCGCATCTCCGGTGAAGGTGGCCGTTATCGGGCTGGTGGCCATGGCCCCCATAATCAGCCGCACGCCGGTGCCGGCATTGCCGCTGTCGATCACGTTATCCGGCTCGGCAAAGCCGCCCACGCCCACGCCGTTTACCACCCATTCGCCGCTTTCCAGCCGCGTGACCTCTGCGCCAAAGGCCCGCATGGCTTTGCCGGTATCGAGCACATCTTGCCCCTCCAGCAGCCCTGTGATGCGGGTTTCGCCCACGCTCAGCGCCCCTAAAATAAGCGCGCGGTGGGAGATGGATTTGTCGCCCGGCACCAAGGCCTCGCCCTTGAGGGGCGCAGATTTTCGGGAGGTTAGCGGGCGGGCAGGGCCGTGGCTGGACATGGGTTTTCCTTTGGCTGTTTGGCTTTTGGTATAGCGAATGGGCGGGCAGGGGTCTACTTGGAAATGCCGTGCGGTTAGCCTTCTGAAACCTCCAGCGCCAATGCGTGAACGCGCTCTGCCAGCTCGGATTTCACCACCGCCATAACGGCGCGCTGGCGGGCCACGCGGCTCATGCCAGCAAAACTTGCGGATTTAATGATGATCTTGAAATGGGTTTCGCCGCCGTCTTGATAGCCGCCATGGCCGCGATGGGCCTCGCTTTCATCAATGATCTCGAGCTGGCTGGGGGCAAAGGCCTCGGTGAGCTTTTCAAACATCCGCTGTTTATATGTCATCACGCTCTCCATTTAGGGCTTGGCTCCATTTAGGGCTTGGGTTTTCTCATAACTTGTTTATGCTCTGGGCCGCAGTTGCAAAAGGGTAAAAAAGGAAATTTTATGGCGCGCAAACCCCTGTCTTTTGATTTTGATATCTCCGCCGCTGCGGATAAAAAGAAGCGCAGCAAGCGGCGGGGGATGTCTGGCGCAGTGGAAACCTCTTCGCGGGTGTGCCAGAAGGAAGGCTGCGAGCTGCCCGGCAAATATCGCGCGCCCAAATCAGCCGATAACCTTGAAGAATTTATCTGGTTTTGCCTGGATCACATTCGCCAGCACAACAAAGAATGGAACTTCTTTAGTGAACGCGCCACGCTTACCCCCGAGCAAGCTGCGCTGGAAGCCAACACATGGGAACGCCCGACCCAGCCCATAGGTGACGCGGTGAATGACCCCGAGGCCGCCGCATGGGCGCGCTTTGGCTTTGATAACCCCAAGGAAGTTTTGGGCGATAACGCTACCAAAAACCCCGCCAATGGCACCGGCCGCACCACCCGCCGCCTGCCGCCGACCGAAACCAAAGCCCTGACGATACTGGACGCGGGCGACAGTATGACCAAAGCCGAAATTCGAAAGGTTTACAAAGCCTTGGTGAAAGACCTGCACCCCGATCTTAACGGCGGCCGCCGCGATGACGAGGACCGCCTGACCGAGGTGGTTTGGGCATGGGAGCAGATCAAAGCCAGCCGGTTGTTCAAGCCATAGGCCGCCCCCCTCAACAGCACAGCTTGTATCACTTTTCACTGCGCCCTCTTGCACCCGCCCATGGTTCAGGTAAAAGCGATAAGAACACATGCGGCGCAGGCCCCAGATTTACGGATACGAACCATGACAGCGATCGATAAACCCACCGAAACCTTCAGCGTGCAAGACCTGTTTGGCTTTGAAACCGAGATGACGATCAGCGGCTTCGAGGGCCGCACCGACCGCGTGCCCGAGATCGACCCGACCTATAAATTCGACCCCGAAACCACGCTCGCGATCTTGGCGGGCTTCAAGCACAATCGGCGTGTTATGATTCAGGGCTACCACGGCACCGGTAAATCGACCCATATCGAGCAGGTGGCGGCGCGCATCAACTGGCCCACCGTGCGGGTGAACCTTGATAGCCATATTTCGCGGATCGACCTGATCGGCAAAGACGCGATCAAGCTGCGAGACGGCGTGCAGGTGACGGAATTTCAGGAGGGCATCCTCCCTTGGGCCCTGCGCAACCCCGCCGCCATTGTGTTTGACGAATATGACGCTGGCCGCCCCGATGTAATGTTCGTGATCCAGCGGATCCTTGAAACCGACGGCAAGCTCACGCTCTTGGACCAAAACGAAATCATCACCCCGCACCCGTCTTTCCGCCTGTTCGCCACCGCCAACACCGTCGGCCTCGGCGATACCACCGGCCTCTACCACGGCGTGCAGCAGATCAACCAAGCGCAGATGGATCGCTGGAGCCTTGTCGCCACGCTGAACTATCTGAGCCACGACGCCGAAAGCGCCATCGTGCTCGGCAAAGCACCCCATTACAACACCGTTGAGGGCCGCAAGATCATCGGCCAGATGGTGACGGTCGCCGATCTGACAAGAACAGCGTTCATGAATGGCGATATTTCCACCGTTATGTCGCCGCGCACCGTGATCACATGGGCGCAAAACGCCGAGATTTTCAAGGATGTCGGCTTTGCTTTCCGCCTGACCTTCCTGAACAAATGCGACGAGCTGGAGCGCCAAACCGTAGCCGAATTTTACCAGCGCTGCTTTGATGAAGAGCTGCCGGAAAGCGCGGTAAGCGTGAGCCTTGGCTAGGCTTGCTGCCATCCTATTACTACTGACGGGGCTTTCCCCCGCCGTCGCCCACGAGTCTCAAAGCGAATACGATCGCTTTGAAAATGCCGTGCAATGCGCGGGGATGTGGCTGGGAGATTACGCCGCGCTCGCCGCTAAATCCGCCGATGAAGATGCCCTTTCCGACGCCGGGCAATCGTTGTTTTATGCCCAATCCTTCCGCCGTTATGCGCTGGAAACCGGCGAGGGCAATGCTGCGGAAGTGGATTACCTGATCTCTGTCTGGCAGCCATATTTCTTCCGCCTTGCGGTAGATGGTGGCGGCTCATGGCAATACCCGCCCAGTGACGGTGGCGGCATAAGCCAATGGGCCAGTCAGCAATTCACCCGACATGCGCAGTTTTGCCAAGGCTTCGGCCTGACCCTCGGGCCAGCTTGGGGCTTTCATTGAGGCGGTTCAAAACCTTTACCAAATTCAAGCTGGCCGTGCTGGCGATCATCGCCTTGGCCGCGCTGTTTGCCAACCAGAGCATGGCCCCGAACCCGGCGCTCGCCCCCAACTGCCGTGTCGTGCATATTTCAGACGGCGACACCTTTGACGTGGCCTGCAACGGCAGCGCAAAAGAGCGGATCCGTATTATGGGCTATGACACCCCCGAGACCTACTACGCCAAATGCCCCGCCGAAAAGACGCTGGGCGACCAAGCCACCGCCCGCCTGCGCACGCTGACCCGAAATCGCGAGCTCACCCGCCTCATCCGCCACGGCCATGACCGCTATGGCCGTGTGCTGGCGGAAATCTGGCTTGGCGACGAAAACCTTGCCGATATTATGGTCCGCGAGGGGCTGGCCATGCGCTATACCGGCGGCCAACGCGCCGACTGGTGTGCCGCCTTGGCGGGCGGCTGGGGCGAGGTCGCGCGCCCCTGAATATCGGGTAGAAAACGCTACCCCAATATCCGCGCCGCCATTTCCCGCGTGTTTTTTGACAAGGTTTCCACGGCCAGCAGCCGCCCCAAGGCGGCGCGCATTTGGGCTTGGCGCTTAGGGCTGTATTGCCGCCAGCTCTCAAAAGCCGTGGTCATGCGGGCGGTGATTTGCGGGTTTACGGGGTCGAGCTTGATCAGCCAATCGGCCACCAGCTCATAGCCTGCGCCGGAAGGGGCATGGAAGCCCGCGATATTGCCCATGGCGAAGCTGCCGAGCAGGGCGCGGAAGCGGTTGGGGTTCTTCCAGTTGAAATCGGGATGATTGGTAAGCGCGCGCACGGTGTCCACCGCGGTTTCCGGTGCGGCGTTGGTGGCCTGCACGCCAAACCACTTATCCAGCACCAGCGGCTCGTGTTTCCATTGGTCATAGAAGGCCTTGAGCGCGGCTTCGCCCTTGCCTTTGGCCACCAGCTGCCCAAGCGCGGGGAGCTTTTCGGTCATGTTTTCTGCGGCATCATACTGCGCTTGGGCGCTGGCGGCGTCTATCTCCAAAGCGGTGAGCCAAGAGAGCACCCGCGTGCGCAGGCTACGCTTTCCTGCGGCCTCGGCATCCGGCGAATAGGCCCCCGGGGTGGCCATATCGGCATAAAGCGCGGGCAAATCCCCTTCCAGCTTTTGCGCCATCGCGATGTTCATCACCTCGCGGGCTTTATGGATGGCCACAGGGTCCGGCGTGCCGCCTGCATCCAGTATCTTGCGGGCCACTTCGGCCGCGTTCGGAATGCCGGTGGCGATGGCGCGAAAGGCGGGGGCGAGGCTGGCATCCCGCGCGGTTTTTGCCATGGCCGTTAGGAACTCGGCCTCGATATGGGCGGGGTCTTGCGGCAGCTCTTTGAGAATATCCAGCGCGTAATCGCGGCCTGCCTGCCAGCGGTTGAACGCATCGGTATCATGGGCCAGAAGGTAGGCGCGCAGGCTGTTATCCAGCTTTTGCTCCAGCACCACAGGGGCGGAAAATCCGCGTAGAACCGAGGCGATGGGGGGCATGTGCAGGCCGGTAAACGCGAAGCTTTGCTCGGCTTCGGTCAGCTCCAGCACGCGGGTTTGCACCGCTTCGGTGCCGTCAGGGTAAAGGAGGCCCACGGCCACAGGGATGTGGCGAGGGGTGGTGTCCTCGGTTTTGGGCATATGCTGGCTGAGGGTCAGGGTGTAGGTGCCATCGGCGTAGGTGCTATGCACCTTCACGCGCGGCGTCCCCGCCAGCGTATACCACAGCGCAAATTGGCTGAGGTCGCGGCCGGTTGTGTCTTCAAACACCTTGATCCAGTCCTCAATCGTGCAGGCTTGGCCGTCATGGCGCGCGAAGTAAAGGTCGGTGGCTTTGCGGAAATTTTCCGCGCCCACCAGCGTGTGCAACATGCCCACCACCTCGGCGCCCTTTTCATAGACGGTGGCGGTATAAAAGTTGTTGATCTCCACATAGTGGTTGGGGCGCGGTGGGTGGCTGAGCGGGCCGGCATCCTCGGCAAATTGTCGGCCGCGCAAGGTCATTACATCCTCGATGCGCTTCACCGCTTCATCACGCATATCCTTGGTGAAATGCTGGTCGCGAAACACCGTCAGGCCTTCTTTCAGGCAGAGCTGGAACCAGTCGCGGCAGGTGATGCGGTTGCCCGTCCAGTTATGGAAATACTCGTGTGCGATCACGCTTTCGATGCGCTCGTAGTTCATATCGGTCGCGGTTTCGGGGCTGGCCAGAACGAGCGAGGAGTTAAACACATTCAACCCCTTGTTTTCCATCGCGCCCATGTTGAAATCATCCACCGCGACGATGTTGAACAGGTCGAGGTCATATTCGCGGCCGTAGGCCTCCTCGTCCCATTTCATCGAGCGCTTCAGGCTGTCCATGGCATAGGCGCATTTGCCCTCGTCGCCCGCCCGCACCCAGATATTGAGCGCTACATCGCGGCCCGACATGGTGGTGAAGCTGTCAGACTGTGCCACAAGATCGCCCGCGACCAGCGCGAACAGGTAGGCGGGTTTGGGCCACGGGTCGTGCCATTCCACAAAGCCCTCGCCTTGGGCCACCTCGTTGCCGTTGGAAAGCCGCACCGGCTGGTTACCATGGATGCGCACGGTGAAGGTTGTCATCACATCGGGGCGGTCAAGGTAATAGGTGATGCGGCGAAAGCCCTCGGCCTCGCATTGGGTGCAATACATGCCGTTTGACATATATAACCCGTCCAGCGAGGTGTTGGCCTCGGGGTTGATCTCGACCTCGCATTCCCATGTAAAGCCCTCGCCCAGCAGGTGTGCGGGCAGATCAAGGCCGGTGGCATCCGGGGTCAGTTCCACGGGCTTGCCGTTGATCTTGGCCCAGTTCAACACCAAGTCCGTGCCATTCAATCGCAGGGCGCGGCTGGTGGCGGCAGGGTTGGCTTTGAACGCGATTTTCGAGGTCACCGTGGTTTTGGTCGGGTGCAGGCGGAAATCGAGCGCCACGCTTTCGATCAAATAGCTGGCGGGGGAATAATCCTGTAGGCGAATGGTTTGGTCGGTCATCGTTACGCTCCTTTGTTGGGGCTACCCTAGGCCAAGGGCGGGGGCGTGAAAAGGGGCGGTCCAAAATTTGCTTGTGTTTCCTAAAGGAAACTCTAGATAGGTCTACAAAGGTATACCAAGGAGCGGACATGTCTGAAACTGTTCAAATTGCCGGGCTGCACGTGGCCAAAGCGCTGCATGATTTTGTAAATAACGAGGCGCTGGCGGGGCTGGATGTGCCGGATTTTTGGGGTGGTTTCGCGGCGATGATCAGGGACCTGACGCCCAAAAACCGCACGCTTCTGGCGCGCCGCACCGCGCTTCAGGCGCAGATCAGCGCGTGGCATCTGGAGCCGAAGGGGGATTATGCCGGGTTCCTGCGAAACATCGGCTATCTGGAGCCGAAACCCGCGCCGTTTAGCATTGAAACCGAAAACGTAGACCGTGAAATTGCCAACATCGCCGGCCCGCAGCTGGTGGTGCCAATCACCAATGCCCGCTTTGCGCTCAACGCTGCCAATGCCCGCTGGGGCAGCCTGTATGATGCACTGTATGGCACCGATGCTTTGGGCGAACAGCCGATAAAAGGCCCGTTTGATGCCGCTCGCGGCACGCGCGTTATAGCGTGGACCAAGGGCTTTTTGGATAAGGCCGTGCCACTGGCAGGCGGCAGCTGGGCCGATGTGACCAGCCTTGAACCCCAAGGGGAAATGCTGCTGATCAATGGCGATACGGGGCTGGCGGATCCGTTTCAATATGTGGGCCATGCGGCGGGGCGGATTATTTTGCGCCATAACGGGCTGCATATCCAGATCATGCAAGATGCATCCGCGCCTGTGGCGGCGCTTGATAAGGCCGGCATTTCGGACATCCTGCTGGAATCCGCCCTCTCCAGCATTATGGATTTCGAGGATTCCGTGGCCTGTGTGGATGTGCAAGACAAGGTGCTGGCCTATCGCAACTGGCTGGGCTTGATGAAGGGCGACCTGACCCACGAGATGCAAAAAGGTGGCAAGGCCTTCGTGCGGCGGCTGGCTGATGATGTGGCGTATACCAGCGCCAGCGGCCAGCCAGCAGCCCTGAAAAGCCGCGCCCTGATGCTGGTGCGTAATGTCGGGCACTTGATGACCACGCCTGCGATCACGCTTAACGGTGAAGAGGTGTTTGAAGGCTTGATGGATGCCATGCTCACCGTGCTTTGTGCGATGCATGACAAGGGCCGCAACAGCCGGCATGGCTCGATTTATGTGGTTAAACCCAAGATGCACGGGCCGGATGAGGTGGCGTTCACCGACGAGATTTTCGACCGCGTGGAAGATGTGCTCGGCCTGCCGCGCCATACCGTCAAAATCGGAATAATGGATGAGGAACGGCGCACATCGGTGAACCTGCGGGCTTGTATCAAGGCCGCCAAGCACCGTGTGGCCTTCATTAATACCGGGTTTCTGGACCGCACGGGCGACGAGATTCATACCTCTATGGAAGCGGGGGCGATGGTGCGTAAGGGCGAAATGGCCCATAGCAAATGGATAGCGGCTTATGAGGATAACAACGTCGATGCGGGCTTGGAATGCGGGCTGCAAGGCCGCGCGCAAATCGGCAAGGGCATGTGGGCGGTGCCAGACCAAATGGCAAGGATGCTGACACAAAAGCAGGCCCACCCGGAGGCGGGGGCCAATTGCGCGTGGGTGCCCAGCCCCACGGCCGCCACGCTGCACGCGACGCATTACCACGAAGTAGATGTTTTCGGCGTGCAAAACCGGCTGAAAGCCGCAGGGCCACGGGCGCAGATGGCAGACCTGCTGACCATTCCGCTGGCCACCGAAAATTGGAGCGTGGACGAGATTATCGCGGAAATCGAGAACAATGCCCAAGGCATTTTGGGCTATGTGGTCCGTTGGATTGACCAAGGTATTGGCTGCTCCACGGTGCCGGATATCCACGATATTGGCTTGATGGAAGACCGCGCGACCTGCCGGATTTCCTCACAACACCTCGCCAACTGGCTGCATCACGGGGTAGTAGACGCCGCTGATATCCGCTTTGCATTTGAGCGCATGGCGGCGGTGGTGGATCAGCAAAACGCGGGCGACCCGCTTTACACGCCGATGGGCCCCAGCTTTGATGGTATCGCCTTTACCACGGCGCTGGATCTGGCGCTAAAAGGCGCAGAGCAGCCCTCGGGATATACCGAGCCGCTGCTCCACGCGGGGCGCTTAAAACGCAAGCTATCGTAGGTAGGGCGCGATCTCGTCAAGCAGCGCCAGCCGCTGTTTGCGCATATCCTCGAGGTGAAAATCATCCGTTGGCTCCACGTTGGTTTCGGCGCGGTGAATTTCGCGGTTCACCTCGTGATAATCGTCAAAAAGCTTGGCAAAATGCGCGTCTGATGTTTTTAACTCATGCATCTTTTCTACGGCTAGTGGAAACTGCTCGGCGAGTTCATTGGGGGTGTTAGACATATATTTGCTCCCTTTTTATATGTTGCCCTTATAATGTGATGCTATTTGAGCAGGCACGCCTTGATCTGCCGCAAATGAAGGCGCATATTTCAAGCAAAGGAGAATGTTATGCGGCGCCCCGTTGTTGGTATTATCGGTAATTTCAAGTTGCTGGATGAAGACTATCCCGTGCAAACCTCGGGAATTATGAACATTGACGCGGTGGCCCAAGTGGCTGACGCGCTGCCGCTTATTGTGCCCGCCATGCCGAGCATTGGCTCCATTGAGGAGCTGGCAGCGGCCTGTGATGGCTTTGTGTTTACCGGCGGGCGGCCCAATGTCCACCCCTGCCACTATGGTGAAACGGCCACCGAGGCCCACGGTGCGTTTGATATGGATCGCGACAGCCTCACCCTGCCGCTGATCCGCCATTGCGTGGAAATCGGCAAGCCGATCCTTGGCATTTGCCGGGGCTTCCAAGAATTCAACGTCGCCTTTGGCGGCACGCTCCACCCCGAAATCCGCGACCTGCCGGGCCGGATGAACCACCGGATGCCGCCTGATGGCACGATCGAGGAGAAGTTCGCCCACCGCCACAAGGTCTCGCTGCTCTACGGCGGCAAATTCGCCGAGATGTTTGGCGCTGCCGAGGTGGTCGTCAACTCCCTGCATGGCCAAGGCATCTGCCAGCCCGGCCCCCGCGTCGTAGTGGAAGGCCGCGCCGAGGATAACACGCCTGAAGCGATTTATATCGACGGGGCCGATGCCTTTTCTCTCGCGGTGCAATGGCACCCTGAATATAACGCGGCCCATGACGAGGTATCGCGGCCTTTGTTTGAGGCCTTCGGCGCAGACATGCGGCGGGTGATTGCGCTCAAGGGGTAGGGGGGTGGAATGATGCGTGGGGGCCACGCACCTTACAGCTTTGTAGGGAGGGGATTATCCCACCACCTATTCCCACCGCCATAGCGCCGGAATAAACCGATACGCCGACCCTTCCTTCACCACATTCCCGACGCCGGGGAAGGGGAAGTGGTAGCCGATGACCGACATTTTATCGGTTGCGGCCATATCAAACAACCGTTTGCGGCTAGCGACGGTGGCCTCCGGGTCCATATCCACCGAGCCAATCCATTCAGGATGCTCAAAGTTCAGGTAAGCCCGCCGCGAGCTATCGGCCAGCACCAAAAGCTGCTCGCCCGCGCTCTCGATATGCAGCGACATATGCCCGAGCGTGTGGCCCGGTGAGGCAATCATAGTAATGCCGGGCGCAACCTCGTGGCCATCTTCGGCCATCGTTGTTTGCTCCTGAATCGGGGTCAGCGCATTCACCGCGCCCACCACAAGCTGCTGCATGCCGCCGTCTACTTCGTCAATCAAGCCGGGTTTCATCCACCAGTCATGCTCGAACGCCCCCATGATATATTCGGCATCGGGGAAGAGCACATCGTCGAAATCATCGCGCGTGCCCCACACGTGGTCTGGGTGGGCGTGGGTAAGCACTACATGGGTGATGTCTTCCTGCGCAAAGCCAGCGGCCTCCATGTTTTCCAGCAGGTTGCCGGCTGTGTTCTCATAAATTCGCTTGCCAGAGCCGACATCGACCAGCACTTTGGCCTCGCCCAGCTCGATGATAATGTGGTTGGTGTGGTTGAGTACACGGTCCTCGCTCACCAGAAAATGCGCCTCCATAAAAGCGCGCACTTCTTCGGGGTCGGCATTTACGCCGACACTGGAAATCGGCGCGGTGAAGTAGCCGTCTGACACCACAGTCATGCGGGCCTCGCCGAGGGTGAAGCGAAAATGGCTAGGCTGTGTGCCATCTGGCCCGCCGAGGCTGGCCATGGCGGGTGCGGCCATGCCGAGCATTGGAGCAGCGGCGCTCATCTTCAAGATGTCACGGCGGCTGGGGCGGATCAGTGTCATGGTAAGTCTCCCTTGTTTTTTGGCACGATTGCATATTATGAGCATCGTATAAAGGGGCGATTTGGCCCGATTGCCAGCCGGAGGGGCCATGAGTATGAACCGCACGCTATCCGTCGCCCCGATGATGGACTGGACAGACCGCCATTGCCGCTATTTTCACCGGCTGCTGAGCCACGAGACCTTGCTTTACACCGAGATGGTGACGGCGAAAGCGGTGATCCACGGCCACCGAGACCGCCTGCTGGGCTTTAACCCTGCCGAGCACCCCGTGGCGCTTCAGCTCGGCGGCTCCGCGCCCGCCGAGCTGGCCGAGGCGACGCGGATCGCGGCGGATTTCGGCTATGACGAGGTAAACCTGAACGTGGGCTGCCCGTCTGATCGTGTGCAATCCGGCAGTTTTGGCGCGGTGCTAATGGAGCAGCCCGATGTCGTGGCCGCGTGCGTGGCGGCGATGCAGGGCTTTGGCCCCGAGATCACGGTGAAATGCCGGATTGGGGTGGATGAGCAGGAGCCGCGTGATGTGCTGCCGGATTTTCTGGCGCGCGTATCGGCAGCGGGGGTGCAGAGCTTCACCATTCATGCCCGCAAAGCGTGGCTGCAAGGGCTTTCCCCCAAGCAAAACCGTGATGTGCCGCCGCTGGATTACCCGTTGGTTTACGCCATGAAGGCGGAATTTCCGGCGCTGGAAATATGTGTAAACGGCGGTATTACCACGCTCGACGAGGCCGAATCCCATCTCGCCCATGTTGACGGGGTGATGGTTGGCCGCGCGGCTTATCACGACCCGTTCACCATTCTTACTCACGCCGATGCTCGCCTGCTTAACGGCCCGCCCGCGCGGCCCGAGGGCGAGGTGATGGCCTTGATGTGCGATTATATCGAGGCAGAGCTTGCCAAAGGCGCACAGCTCAATCAAATTACGCGGCACATGCTCGGCGCTTTTGCAGGCCGCCCCGGGGCGCGGCGCTGGCGGCGAGTGCTCTCGGAAGGGGCGCATCTTTCGGGCGCTGGGCCGGCGCTGGTAATGCAGGCATTTGAGGCCGTGAAAGGGTGAATTATGGAATATATCTGGTTGCTTATGCTGATGCTCGCCATCGGTGCTTTTGCCGGTGTGGCGGCTGGGCTGCTCGGGGTTGGGGGGGGCATTATTCTGGTGCCCGCCTACTATTATGCCTTTTCGTCATTGGGTTACGAGAGCGATGGGTTGATGCAAATTTGCGTCGCTACCTCGCTGGCGACCATCATTGTGACCTCTATGCGGTCGGTGTCGAGCCACCATAAAAAGGGCGCGGTTGAATGGGAGATTTTACGGGGCTGGGCACCGGGCATTGCCATTGGCGCAGTGTTTGGCGTGCTGCTGGCCTCGGGGCTGAAATCCCAAACCATGATGTTGATTTTTGGTATACTCGGGGTCAGCGTGGGGCTTTATATGGCGCTTGGCCGCAGCGAGTGGCGGCTGGGATCGTCCATGCCCACGGGGCTTTGGCGCGTGGTATTCTCGCCTGTTATCGGCTTTCTCTCGGTGCTGATGGGCATTGGCGGCGGTAGCTTCGGGGTGCCGTTGATGACCCTCTATGGCCGCCCGATCCACAATGCAGTGGCCACGGCCGCGGGGTTTGGACTGATTATTGCTGTGCCGTCGACCGTCGGGTTTTTACTAACCGGATGGGGAGACCCGACCGCGCCGCCCCTGACCCTTGGCCGCGTTAATATTGCCGCCTTTGCGGTGACCGTGTCCATGACCCTGCTGACAGCACCGCTCGGGGTGAGATTGGCCCATAAGCTGGACCCGAAGCCCCTTAAGCGGGTGTTTGCGGGGTTTATTATTTTGATGGCTTTGAACATGTTGCGCAAAGCGCTGCTTGGGTAGGGCGGCCCCATGGCGGCGCGGAAACGCGGCGCTTGTGGTGCGGTTTGCCTGCGCGCCGCGCGGCAACATTTGCGCTTACTGGCGCAGGATCATCGCATTGCTGCGAATAACAGTCTCGCTGAGTTGCTCCAAAAAGCTCATGCCTAGCAAGGAGTTATGCAGCTCCCCCGGCATAGCCACGGCCCCTTTAACATTGCGCACCACCACGCCGCCGATCCGCACCTGCGAAAACTGGAACGGTGCCACATAGCTGCGCCCACTAGCGGTGGTGAGGGGGATGGTGAAATCAAGCATTGAAGGGGCTACACCGGCGCGCATTGCGTCGTCATAGCGGAGCAAAACAAGCGAGGCGCCGGTATCAACCAACACGCCGATATCGCCGCCGTCAATGCGGGCGATGGTGCGAAAATGACCATCCCATGCGCGGTTCAGCGTGGCTTCCATCGGGGCGGTGGCGACAGCGGCAAAAGGCGCTGGGGCGATCATGCCGACCTGTGTGGCTGCAAACACGCCGCCGCCAACCAGTATCACCGGAATGGTCCCCATGGCAAAGCTGCGGCCTTTGCTCCAAAACAGGCTAAAGGCGGTGGCAAACAGGATGGCCGTGAGTGCATCCAGCCAGATAATCCCGCCCGGAAGCGAGATATATCCGGCGATGGTGTCGCGTGCCAGCAGCAGGCCGATGGCGTAAACTGTGATAATAAGGGTCAGTAACCGCATGATAATCCTGTAAGTCTGCCCCAAGCATAGCGCATGGTGGCTCTGTTTACAAATCTAAGATGCAATAATTAATATACTGTGACCAGAAAGACTCACATCCGGCCCTTGCGCCCGCCTCGGCGCTTGCCAAGGAGAGCAGATTTTCGCGCGGGCAGGGCGGCCCGCAACGTGCGGCGTTCTTCGGGGGTCAGGGTGCTCCAGCGCGCGATTTCGTCGCCGGTGCGGTGGCAGCCAATGCAAAACCCGCATTCGCGCTGGATAACGCAAAGCCCCACACAGGGGGACTCGACCTCATCCCGTTGCCAAGGTTCAGTCATGGCGTAAGTACGCCAGCCGGTCAAGCGCCCCCTGCAATATATAACCGGCGGCCACGTGGTCTATTAACTCGGCACGGCGGGCCCGCGAGGTGTCGGCCTCCAGCAAGGCGCGCTCGGCGGCGACGGTGGACAGGCGCTCGTCCCAATAAGAAATCGGCAGGGGGCAGAGGCGCTCGAAATTGCGGGCAAAGGCGCGGGTAGACTGGGCGCGCGGGCCTTCGGAACCATCCATATTGCGCGGCAGGCCCAGCACCACACCGCCGATATGGCGCTCGGCGATCATGGCGAGCAGGGCGTTGGCATCCAGGCCGAATTTCTTGCGTTTTACGGTGAGAACAGGGGTGGCAATGCCAAGGCGGGCATCTGAAACCGCCACGCCGATGGTTTTGGTGCCCAGGTCCAGCCCCATGATCGCCTGCCTTGGGGGCAGGGCGGCGGCAAAGGCTTCGATCTCGTCAAAGATCATGGCAGGGCAGCGGCAGCGGCGTCTATCTGGGCGAGGGCGGCTGGGTCATCGGCAAAGACTGCGCGGGCATCGGCGGCGGCTTTTGCCCCCGCTTCAGAGTCGCCTAGCACGCCGTTTACGCTGATCAGCCGCAGCCATTCATCCAGGCTGCCGCCTTCACTTGCCAAGCGCGCGGTGAGCCGTTCAACCATGGAGCCGATCATTTGCTGGCGGTCCCCGTCGGACATATTCGCGGCGTCTTGCACTTGCTCTTGGCTGGGCCCCGGAAGAGCGGGGGCGGCCATGCCGGCTTGGCCAGCGGCTTGGTTGATGCGCGCCAAGGCCGCTGGATTATCGGCAAAGGCGGTGCGGGCATCGGCCAGCGCTTTGGCTTCGGCCTCAGCTTCACCCAGCACCTTATTGGCCCCGATCAGGCGGACCCATTCATCAACCGAGCCGCCATCTGTTGCTAGCCGTTCGGTCAGCTGGGCTACCATTGAGCGGATCATATCTTGACGGTCTGCTTGAGACATGGCCCCCGCATCTGCGACCTGTTGCGCGCTTGGTCCTGCCAGCGGGGCGTTGCCCTCGGCGGCGGCTTTTGCGGCCAAATCTTCGATATTGGCGCGGATAGACGGGATCCAGGGGGCGTCTTCCGGGCCTTCTTGCAGGAGCTGGTTCCACATAATATAAGCTTGGCGAAACTTGCCATATTGCGCCAGCGCCAAGCCCCCATAGTAGCGCGCTTTGGGGTTTTCAGGGATGCTGCGCATAACTTTGTCCAGCGCTGAAATTGAATCAGGCGATACATAGCCCTCGGCGGCCAAAATCATCAGCTCGGCATGTTCGAGGTGGTCATCAGGGGTAACCGCATCACCGAGAATTTCGAGCACTTTATCTTCGGCGGCATGGGCCTCGATGAAGCGGCCAGCGGCGGCGAGATTATTGGCGAGCAGGCGGTGGCCTTGCAGGTCGTCCGGGCGGTCTTTGAGCACCTCGGCGAGCTGGGCGAGCAGCGCGCCATCGCGGGTTTGGGAGAGGGCAGCGAGGTCTGGCAAGTTACCGGCCTCTTGGCGCTGGGCCAGAATAATGGCCTCGGCTTCGGATTGGCTGGGGCGGTCGTTAGCGGCGGCCGCCGCGGCCTGCTGTTGCGCGAGGTTTATGGCATAAGGCACATCTTGTTGGCCGGGCGCGCCCCAGCTGCGGTAAAGGCCCAGGCCGCCGAGAATGCTGGCGGCAACCACCACGGCGGCTAAGCCATAGGTGGCCGTTTGCGGCGCATTGGGGGCGGGGGCCTCAGCCTCCTCCTCTTTGGCGGCGGCGAGCAAGCGGCGGGAGACTTCGGTGCGAATACGCACGGCTTCAGCGGGGGTAATCACGCCGCGGGCCTCATCACTGTCGATCTCTTTGAGTTGGTCTTTGAACACCTGCACGTCATAGCTCGCGCGGGCGGCAGGGGTCGATTTTTCACGCTTGAGCAGCGGGATGATGACCCAGAGAATCGCCAGAATCGTTATCACGCCAGCCGGAATCCAGAAAACCATATCTCACACCCTTATTATTTGTTGCGCGCAACATACGCTGGCTCGCAAAGCTGGCGCAACGGCAATCTTGTAACGATTGCGTTTGAGTGCGCAAATGTCGCGAACCGCGCCCGTGGCGGCGGTTACAGGCTTTGCATATAGGGCGAAATTTCGCTATTACACCCCCATAGCTTTGATTTGGAGCCACCTCATGAGAAAATACTCGGCCTTTGCCATCGCGCGGGAAGCCTTTCGCCACCATAGCGGATGGCAAAAGGCGTGGCGCTCGCCT
>Ga0256840_1000833_pt1 | contig 30604 bp, 26 predicted proteins | sample 355202metaG_FD_185969 | JGI IMG/M metagenome (GOLD analysis project Ga0256840, IMG submission 185969) | Hydrothermal vent microbial communities from Mid Atlantic Ridge, Atlantic Ocean - 355-202 | ecosystem: Environmental > Aquatic > Marine > Hydrothermal vents | place: Atlantic Ocean: Mid... | reverse complement strand
AGTGGCTTATTTCAACGACCCATCGTCGAGGATGAAATGATACGGAAACGAAGGCAATACAATCAAGAATTAAAGGCTTTTCAAAGGGAGCTTTATATTTGATATATTATCTCGGACAGTAGTGTGCGAAGGCAGGTATCCATAGTTGTACAAAGTGCCATTCTGATAGATAGATTCCCGCCTACGCGAGAATGACAGTTTCTGTTGGCTCTATATGTTGCTTTCATGTTCCTCAGCATCACAACCTACAGTTAATAAAACTATTCTCCAGATAGTGTGACCACAAGCGTGCGACAACCACCGTTGCCAGCGTTACGATGCTCACCCAAATAAATTCCTTGCCAAATCCCCATGTTCAAACGCCCATTTGAGATAGGAATATTCAAACTACAGCCCAACATACTTGATTTAAAATGCGCGGGTAAATCATCAGACCCTTCAAGCGTATGTATGTAATATGGCTCATTCTCTGGTGCGACACGGTTAAAGTAATTCTCAAAATCTTCTCGAACCGTAGGGTCGGCATTCTCATTAATAGTGAGCGATGCAGAGGTGTGTTTGATAAAAATATTCAGCATTCCAACCTTGAAATCTTCAAGCTCAGGAAGCTGGTCGAGGATTTCATGGGTGATGATATGAAAGCCACGAGATCTAGCTTGAAGTTGTATCTCTTTTTGAATCCACATAGATAGTTTGACTGTATAAAGGAATAGACTTCTAATTATAACGCGTACAAATCATCGAAAAACAGGGGGGGTGGGTTATAAAAATACTCTATTTTTAGTGACTCATATGCCCATCATGTGGATTTGACCCACTAGCCATCATCCAATGGTGTACTTGGTGATGATCACCCAACGCCATTACACCGATATAACCTAATGCGCGTAATCTAGCCACTTCTTCTGGCTTTTGAGTTTCAATAGTTAGTGTAAAACGTTCTTTATTTTGCTTAACATCCATCGTCCATCCCGTTTCTGCTTGCATCATGCTTGGGTGAGCTTTTAATGCACGTAGTAAAGACTCATGAGCAGCTCTTGATTTAGCACGAATAACAATCTTAGAACCTTTTTCGATCTTTTCATTTGAAAGAATATCAACACCAGAGGTAAAGTTTTCCATATCAATCAAGTGCTGGCGTAAACCTTCAAGATCAACTTTTGTCCAATCAGTATTTGGGTCAGCATCAAGCATTTTAATCGCCTCTTGAATGGTTCCAAAAATTGCATTACCTGCCTCTTTTAAAGGAGTAGAGCTTGCTGTTGATGCAACAGAATCTTTGCTAGGGAACTTAGCCGTGGCAGCAGTAGGTATAACCGCTTGCTTTGCTTCTCCCTCCATTTGCATCATATGCTTGGCATGATCCATGTTGGCATGATTCATCTCATCAGCTTTTAAGTTTGTAATGGTTAAAACGCTTATAGATATTATTAAGAGAGGGGCTAATTTGTTATTCATTGTTTAATTCTCATTTAAAGTTGAAAAATAATTTTACAGTGAAAAGTAGAAAATCCTGTATGATTTAAATCATATTGAATTGATTTCATAGTAGTGTAATCCATTCATCCTCGCGAAGGATGATATTAGATTTTTCGAGCTTTTTAAGTTCTCTATAAAATGTTTCATGTGTTAAGCCAATTTTGTAAGCAATATCTTTTAAAGAAGTGTTAACAGGGAATTTGCTAGCATTTTTGTTATTGTCACTAACAGCCTTACTCCTGAAATACGTTAGTATGCGCTCATTGGCAGATTTGATATTTTTTATCTCGTTTAATGCACGTAGGTCTCTAACTTGATTAGCAAAGAGCGATAAAAGTGTTTTCATTTCTTGCGGGTTTTCTTCAATAAATAATAAAAAATCCTTTTTACTAATGGATTGAATTTCACTGGCTTGATCAGCAATAGCGGTACAATGGTAATACTCTGAAAAAAGAGAAGCCTCAGCAATAAACTCACCCATCTGACCTACGTGTAAAATAATAGGGCTTCCATCAATACTGTGTCGTGTTAGTTTAACTCGCCCTGATTTGATGAAGAAAATTCTAGAGACAACATTATTTTGTTCAAACAGTGCATTATTCTTTTTAAGAGAATGGTGTTGAATTTTAATTTTGTTTTTAAGTTTTTCAAAAAATGATACTGTCATGTTAATAGTTTAGCAATAATCTGCTATCTCGTAATCATTTGGAGAAGGATAATGCTTAAAGTAATACTAAAACAATTATTTATCATCTTGGTCGCTGTATTTTTATCCTCCTGTGGGCCTGTCTATAAAATAGGGCATGATCTAACACCGCCAACATCAACCAGCGGTCTAGCTTGTGTGAGTACTTGTCAGTCTAAATTACAACAATGTAATACTGGGTGTGCACGCCAGTTTAAGCAATGCGGTTTTGAGGCAGAGTTAAAAGCCAAGAGGTTATTACCAGAATTATTAAAAGAATATCCGCAACAACTTGAAGTTTGGTTGAATGAAAGAGAAGCCTATCGACGTGATTTAGATTTTTACGAGTCCCGCCGAGATTTGGCAGAATCACATAGAGACTTGTATTTTGCTAATTGCAAAAAATCAGGTAAGAAAAAGAGCTCATGCGCCAATAGCTACGTGGGTCATCGTTTTAGTGGTCTTAATCGCCCATACTTTAATAAAGCTAGACCTATAAAACCTACTGTTGAACGTGAAGCTGCAAGAATTAAAAAAGCGACTTGTAGCAATAATTGCGCTTGTGATTCTCATTATCGTGCCTGTTTTTCGAGCTGTGGTGGGGTGGTGAAAAGTAAGAAGATTTGTATACGAAATTGTGGTGAAAATTAATATTTCTTGTGATAGCTTGAAACAGCAAATGAAATATTTATCACATAGAAGCTTACCTCGCTAAAGTTAGAGGTAGCGTGAGTTTTTTTCGTCCTTGTCTAAGTATGCTTATTTTAATAGTGTCATCGATTTTATGTTTTTCAATGATATTTAAGAAATCATTCATATTCTCTACTTTTTTGCCATCTACGGATTGAATCACATCACCTAAAATCAAATCACCATTGATAAGCTCTGATCCCATTAAGCCCGCTTTTTGGGCAGGTGAATTGGGAGTAACTTGTAAAATTAACACACCTGTTATGCCAAGCTCTTTTACAATTAATCTATTGGCGGTGTCATTCGCTGAAATCCCAACAGTGGGTTGAATGAAACGACCATTTGCAATTAAATTTGGTACAACCCGATTAATATTATCTGCAGGGATGGCAAAACCAATGCCAGCAGATGCGCCAGATGGACTATAAATAGCCACATTCATACCAATTAAGCGACCCGCACTATCAAGTAACGGCCCACCAGAATTCCCTGGGTTAATGGCTGCATCGGTTTGGATTAAATCATCCATATTAATATTTTTATCAGAAATATTTCGCCCAAGTGCAGAGATAATGCCCGTTGTGAGCGTGTGGTCTAAGCCAAAAGGATTTCCGATAGCATAAACGCGTTGGCCAACCTGAAGATTTGTACTGTTTCCAGCTTGAATGGGGCGAGGTAGATTTTTGACATCTAATTTCAGGACAGCAATATCATGCCGTTTACTTTTACCTATTACTTTTGCAGTGTAGGTTTTTTGACTGTTAAGGCGTACACGAGCAGTTAGATTGTCGCGTATTACATGGTAGTTAGTAATAATATGCCCTTTATTATCCCAAATAAATCCTGTTCCTGTACCGCTCGGAATTTCTCGAATATCTAAAGTATAAGGGTTGATAACACGAGTGAGAGTAGAAATATAAACCACAGCAGGATTATTGTGCTTAAACAGCGCAATCGTGCCTTTTTCTTCTGAGGTTAAACCACTACGTAGATCATTAGACGATGTTTTTGCCTCAGCTACCGTATTTGTAATATTTAGCATACCAAAAATAAAGATTAAACCGATGACAGTACCAACTCCTAGAAAGAATACTTTGAGGTTTTTTGAGGGCATATTTACTACCTAAATGATAAGCGTTGTAATTGTTGTGACAGACATAACTATTAAAATAGTTGCATTTAAACAGAGTTCAAGTATAAAACCACAATGAATTTTATCCCCAGTAAAATACCAGACGTTATCCTTGTCGAGCCGGCCGTATTTGGCGATCACCGTGGTTTCTTTATGGAGACATGGCAACGTAAAACCTTTGCTGAAAATGGCATTGATTATGATTTTGTACAAGATAATCATAGCAAATCTTCTCACGGAATATTACGTGGCTTACATTATCAAATGGAGCAAACTCAAGGAAAGCTAGTACGTGTGGTTGAAGGTGCGGTGTTTGATGTAGCAGTTGATATGCGCCAAAGCTCGCCAACCTTCGGGCAATGGGTGGGTTATGAATTATCCGCGACAAATAAGAAGATGCTATGGGTTCCCCCAGGTTTCGCGCACGGTTTTTATGTGATGAGTGAATCAGCCGAATTTGTCTACAAATGCACGGATTACTACGCACCAGAGCATGAACAAAGTGTACTTTGGAATGATGCAGATTTAGCAATTGATTGGAACTTAGTCAACGGACAAGCTCCTATCCTCTCTGATAAAGATGCCAATGCACCAAGCTTTAAAGATGCTGAGAAGTTTGCATAATGGGTATTGATAACAGCAACAGCAATAACAACACAAAGAGCCTAAAAAAAGTACTCATCACAGGAGCAGATGGGCAACTCGGCTATGAGTTACAACGCACCGTTTTAGCAGGGTACGAATGTATTGCCACCGATAAAGATGATTTAGACATCACTCATGCCGATGCGGTAAACGCCTTTGTAAAAAAACACCAACCCGATGTGATCATTAATTCGGCGGCTTATACAGCTGTTGATAAAGCCGAAGAAGAAGTGGATCTTGCCATAGCGATTAATACCACAGGCGCGGGCAATTTGGCACAAGTTTCTAAGGATAATCATATCCAGTTCATGCAAATATCGACCGATTTTGTATTTGATGGCAAAGGTCACACGCCATATCCAGTCGATGCTCCTGCAGAGCCTGAAGGCATGTACGGCAAAACCAAACAAGAAGGTGACAAACAGGTTTTACAAATTCTCGGAGATGATGCCTTCATCATTCGTACCTCATGGCTTTATTCTGCACACGGCAATAACTTTGTAAAAACCATGTTACGTTTCATGGCAGAGCGCGAAGAATTAGGAATAATAGCGGATCAAATCGGCACACCCACATGGGCAAACTCACTCGCACAAGCCGTCTGGCAAGCGATTGATAAGAAAGTGACAGGCATACACCACTGGAGTGATGCCGGCGTAGCCAGTTGGTATGATTTTGCTTACGCGATAATGGAAGAGGGCGTTGCGCTTGGGCTATTAGATAAAACAATCACCCTAAACGCCATCACCACAGCAGATTATCCAACCCCAGCCAGCCGACCTTGCTATAGCGTGATGGATAAAACCACGACATGGCAGGCTTTAGCGTTTAAAAGTGAGCATTGGCGTGTAGCATTGCGTAAAATGATGTCAGAATTGGTCTAAAAACATAGTTATATTAGACCACCCCCCCTGTTTTTCGATGATTTGTATGTTTTTAAGTACTAAAAAGAATACAAATCATCGAAAAACAGGGGGGGTGGCTTAAAAAGTCATACTAAAAGAGTAAAATTTAATGCGTAGATTATTAGTAACAGGCGGAGCAGGCTTCATAGGGGCTAATTTTGTATATTACTGGATGCGTCACCACCCAGAAGACCACATGGTGGTGCTTGATGCACTCACCTACGCAGGCAACGAGCCAAGCCTAGATGCTTTAAAAGATAAACCTAATTTCAAATTTGTAGCAGGCAGTATTGCTGATCAGGCCTTGGTTGAAAAACTACTTGTAGATGAAAATTTGGATACGATTGTAAACTTTGCGGCAGAAAGCCACGTAGATCGCTCCATCTCAGGGCCTGATATCTTCTTAGAAACTAATATCATCGGCACACACAATATCCTAAAAGCAGCGCGTAATATCTGGATAGAAAACAAAGCAACCGCCAAGCCAAACCACCGCTTTCACCATGTATCAACCGATGAAGTTTATGGCGAACTAGATGACGATTCCCCAGGTTTTACAGAAGATCACGTCTACGCACCCAACTCGCCGTACTCAGCGAGTAAAGCCTCATCAGATCATATCGTGCGCGCCTATCATCACACTTTTGGGCTAAACGTCAGCACCACAAACTGCTCAAATAACTACGGCCCGTATCAATACCCTGAAAAGCTCATCCCATTATTTTTAACTAATATCCTTCGCAACAAAGCCTTGCCCGTTTATGGCACAGGTAAAAACGTACGTGATTGGTTATATGTTGATGACCACGCAAAAGGCATCGAAATGATTTTAGCCAGCGATAAAGTCGGCGAAATCTTTAACATCGGCGGAAACAACGAATGGAATAATATGGATATTATCCATTTATTGTGCGAATCCATGGATAAACGCTTCGCAGAAAACCCAGAACTAGCCAAACAATACCCCGATGCCGCACCCGCCAACGGCAAAAAATCAGCCGACCTCATCACCTTTGTAGAAGACAGAGCAGGGCATGACTGGCGCTATGCGATAGATGCCAGCAAGTTTAAAAAAGAGCTAGGCTACGAGCCAGATGAGACGTTTGAGACAGGTATTCAGAAGACCATTGATTGGTACTTGGATAATGAAGACTGGTGGCGTCCGCTTTTGGTTAAGTGATAGTCAGCTTCCTTTTTCGGAAGGGCGTAAAATATAACGCGATAAATCAGTCGTGTTTTCCTAAGTTTTAAAAAAGGTCATATATTGTGAATAGCAAAAAAGAAACTTTTATATTTGAAGTGTCTGAGAAAAATTTCGAATCAATAGTTATTAAAAACTCGGAAAAAATTCCCGTTTTTGTAGAATTTATGGGTGTTTGGTCTGGCCCTTGTATTCAGATGTCTGAAGAGATAGCTAACTTGGCCAAAGAATTTTCAGGGCAATTTATATTTGCAAAGGTTGATATCGATGAGCAGGATACTTTAATGAAAAGTTATGGGGTGGAGAACATCCCTAACTTGCAGGTATTTATTGATGGAAAGGTTGTTCAAAAACAAGAAGGTTTAATGACCCAAGATGAGTTGCGACTTCTGCTCAAAGAGGTTGGTATTTATTCCCATATCAATGAAATGTCCCAACAAGCTCGGGAAAAGCATATGGCGGGTGACTCTTTAGGTGCGATACAGTTACTCACAAATGCGATTAAGAAAGACCCATCTAACACCAATATTGCTATGGATATGGTTCAAATTTTCATAGATTTAAATGAGTTGGATCAAGCTGAGGGACTATTTAACCAACTGCCCGATAGTGAAAAAAATAGTGATATGGGTAAAGTACTTATTGGTCAGTTAACCTTTTTACGTTTAGCCTCTAAAACTGTCGGTAAATTTCAGCTACAACAACAATTACTTAGCAGTCCAGATAGTTGTGATGCACATTTTGATATGGCTGTTTGCCTTGTCGCAGAAAAAGACTATCAAGAAGCAGTTAATCACCTATTCGAAATAATGAAAATTGATAGAAACTACAAAGATAGCGCCGCACGTGAAATGATTGTAACGATCACTAATATGTTAGCACCTAATAATCCAGAGCTATCATCAGAATTTAGAAGTAAGCTTGGTTCTTTTTTGAATGTATGAAAGTGTGTAAAGGAGAAACTGATCAGTCTCCCCTAAAGAAAAGCAGACTAGCGTCCACTCATCAATATCATCCCCAAATCTTGAGCATCAGGCTGTGATTCACGCGTATTCCAACTAAGGCGAGCATCTCTTTTTCCACCATCGTCATCATCATTTATAATCACATCCATACGCAGTTTATTTTTAACAGCGGGTTTAATGCCTAGTTGTTCCCACGCAATAGTTGCTTTGATTTCATAGCCGTCGAATTTGCTTTGTATTTCGTAGGGTAGCTCAATATCCTTGTCGCCCTTTAATACGATTCCTTTGCCTTCTATTGTTCTTTCTGTGCCATCGAATTTATTGCTACTGTTAACGGAAAGTCGTTTAAAGAGAAAGTGGAAGTCGTTATCTTCATGGCTAATAAAAAACTCGACAGAATCATCTTGTGAAGGATCATCAGAGTCTACTGAAAACTCTTTATCGTAGACTTTGGTTATAAGGTAAATGTTTTCATCATCCCATTTTACTTGCCATTTTCCTGAAATATCGCGTTTATCCCATTTGTCACCTTCAAGTAAAATATTCAAAGCTTGTGGATTTTCTAATCGGAAGAAATGCTTTTTCTCACCTTTAGCAGGGCGGATGACTATTCTTGGTTTATCTGGGTCTTGCTTTGGTAGATAGTGTGCAACTTTGCTACTGGATGGTTTATCTAACTTCTTGATTTTATCCCAATCCCACCAGCGCTCATTTTTTTGCATAAATTTAAGTGAGGCTTTGTGTTTTGGCGCATCGTCTACATCTTGGCGGATATGTTCTTTTAAACCCCAACAACCGTTAGCATTACAGGTACGTGGAGCGGTGAAGGCAACAAATAAATCAGCTCCCATTTCATGCCATTGGCTGTATAATTCTTTATAGAGTTCACCCATACGCTGATCACGATTGGCCGCGAAAAATAACGGGTTGGGGTGTTTGGTATAATCTTTAGCAGCCCAATCAACTAACCCTTGACCACCTTCATACGCGATTAGGCTGATACCAAACTCTTTAGCTAACTTGGCGTGTTTTTTAAGCTCGTGTATGAGTTTGGGTAATGATTTATAGGCTTTTTCATCATTTAGTAACTCAAAAATATCATCAACCGTTTTAGATTCTCTAAATCCACGAATATTGCCACCAATATAAGGCGCAATGGCAATCGCATCGACTGATTTATAGGTGTCCTCGTAGGCAAGAATAATCCCACTAATATCGGGGCGTGTGTCCCAGCCACCGATTATGCGTACTAGCTTTTCACTTCCTTCATAAACATCTTCCCAAATTTTGAAAAACTCAACAGAGCGTTTGGCATAATATTTATAGCCTGCTAAGAGCGCATCTTGATCAAGTTTTTCTTTGATGCCCATTTTTTGCATATATTCGTTATGTACGAAGTTGGCATTCCAAGCCTCGTTGCTGTATTCAAGGTGTGGGCGTAATTCTGGGTCTAAATTTTCTTTAACATAGCTCGCAAACTTATTGATGTAGTCATCATCAGCGCCGTGTGGCACGTTAAACCAAGGGTCAGCTTTTAGACGATTGGCAAGCTCTACTTGTACTTCAAGCGGTGCACCACGTGAGCCATAAATTCCACCCCATGTTGGTTCATCCATCGTAGGGCGTTTGTCCCATGTTGTGTGAGGATTGCGCGTAATGCCAGACATTGGCATAAAACGAATCACGCTAAAATCCTTCATAAAGTTTAGATAATCAGGGTTAAATAGAATTTGAGAGTAGTGTTCTTTAAACGATAAATAGTGCGAATCACCTTTACAGGCAGACTCATCCGCTACTTGCTGGTAAGGTTTGTCATGGCAGATTCCGCCAGGCATTAGAATACGAATATTACGCAATGGTTTATCAGGATTTGATTCTACAATTTTCAAAGCTGCCGTCATAAATCCATCGGCACGTTCGGTAAACTTGATTTTATCAATCCCTGGTTTTTGTGAGATAACTTCTACATTGTGTAAATATTCTAGCTTGCCTTCACCGTCATAAAGTACCGTGAACTCACCTGAGGGCAACGCAGCGAGTTGTACATTTCGTAAAAAGAAAACACCCGCTGTTCCACCATTAAGCTTTTTTGGCCAACCTTGTTTGTCGTATTCAACTTTGGCAGACGTTAAGCAGGGTTGGTCTTTTGCACGGCAACGAATATTCTCATGAAACGGTGTTGCTACACGCATTAAATCTACAAAGGGAATACTGGAATCTTGCTCAAAAATCTCATTGGCGTTAATGCCGATAGGGGATTTTCGATTGTTTGAAAGTGGGTATTTTATTTCTGGAATTTGTTTTTCACTAGCGTTGTCAGCACCGCTTTTAGTGGTGACTTTTTCTTGTTTATCTTTTAGAACTTCTTTTTGCATATCCTTTTCAATTTCATCAGTAATCTCTTTTGAGATTGAAGTTTCAGGTAACTCATCGGCAAATAAGAATGAAGGTGTTTTGTGCTCAACCGCTGTTTGTAACAGTAAAACCACTACAGGCAATACTGTCAGTGCGAGGAAGAAAATAAATAGCAGTCGTGTTTTCATAAAAATGAGAATTTATTCGGGGGATTGCAAAGATAACAGATTATTAACAGAGTTTCTTATGTCTATGATTTTTTTGGATGTAATGTTTATTCTGTTGGCGGGGCGGTATTGAAAAGGAATGTACGTTTGTAAGTTTAATTCCCTCTCCCTAGCAGGGGGAGGGTTAGGGAGGGTGTAGAAGGTTGAGGTAGGTTATAAATTTAGATTTTCTACCCTCTCTCCAACTCTCTCCCTGCTAGGGAGAGAGGGCTTATAAATGGCACAAAGAGGATTATATTCTAATCCCCGCATTTTTATCAAAAAAGTGATAACGATCAGCATCAATGTCTACCTTTAAAGTATCCCCATTCTTAGCATCAATATGTCCATTTAATCGTAAAGTAATCGGCGAATCCCCAAGCTTTGCATGAATGATAGATTCAGCGCCAAGGTGTTCGACCAAATTAACTTGTAAACTCATCGCGCCAGAATCACTAAGTGTCACATGTTCTGGACGAAAGCCGAATGTGATTTTTGATGTTTGATTGCTAAGTTTTTCTTTTAATGGAAGTTTTGTATCTCCAAACTGAAGTGTGTTGCCATCGTCAGAAAGATCTGCCTCAATAAAATTCATCGCAGGTGATCCTATAAACCCTGCAACAAATTGTGTTTCTGGGCGATCATAAAGCTCCATCGGGGTGCCAATTTGTTCAGCAATACCATCTTTTAAAACGATTAATCTATCTGCCATTGTCATGGCTTCTACTTGATCATGGGTGACATAAAGCGTGGTTGTGCCAAGGCGAGCTTGCAGGTTTTTGATGACTAAACGCATTTGTACGCGCAGTTTAGCGTCAAGGTTTGAGAGTGGTTCGTCAAATAGAAAAGCTGTGGGTTTTCGTACTATTGCACGACCCATTGCAACACGTTGGCGTTGCCCGCCTGACAGTTGTTTGGGTCTACGGTTTAGCAATTCTTCGAGTTCTAGCAGTTTTGCAACTTCATTTACGCGTTTGTCGATTTCATCTTTAGGTGTACCAAGGTTTTTTAGCCCATAAGCCATGTTTTTATACACGGTCATATGCGGATAGAGCGCGTAGTTTTGAAATACCATCGCAATATCACGCTGTGAAGGTTCTAGATCATTGACTTTGCGCCCAGCTATATACACTTCGCCATGGGTAATATCTTCTAAACCTGCCACCATGCGGAGCAAGGTAGATTTTCCACAACCCGATGGACCAACCAATACGACAAACTCGCCTTCTTCAATTTCCATGTCGATGCCATGGATGGCTTTGTAGCCATTGGGGTAGATTTTTTCTACGCCTTTGAGGCGAATATGCGAAGGATTTTGTGAAGAGCCCTTTGTAGAAGAGTCGCTCATTTTTCAGTCTCCGTTAAACCTTTTACAAATAGCTTTTGCATACCGATAACAACCAGCACAGGCGGAATCATCGCGAGTAGGGCGGTCATCATTATATGATGCCATTTTGGAGTTTCTTCGAGTGCTTCCATCATATTTTTAATTGACATAACAATGGTCATCATATTTTTGTCGGTGGTGACTAGTAACGGCCAGAGGTATTGGTTCCAGCCATAGATAAACAGAATAACGAACATAGCCGCAATGCTAGTGCGTGAAACAGGGAGTAAAATATCCCAAAAAAATTGCATTGGGCCAGCGCCGTCAATTCGTGCGGCTTCTAATAATTCATCAGGTACGCTTAAAAAAGTTTGCCTAAACATGAAGGTAGCGGTGGCAGATGCGATGAGCGGAATCGTTAAACCCCAGTAAGTGTCTAGCATTCCTAGTTTTGCAACGACTTCATAAGTGGGTAAAATCCTTACCTCAACGGGTAGCATTAATGTGATGAAAATCATCCAGAAAAAAAGCATACGAAAACGAAAATCAAAATAAACAATGGCATATGCAGATAGGAGTGAGATAGAAATCTTCCCAAAAGCGATCATCAAAGCCATCACTAAACTATTGAAAAGCATAATGCCAATGGGTGTAGAACCTTCGACACCTTTGCCGACCACTTGTTTTAAGTTCTCAAAAAACTGATCACCCAAACCTAATGGCAACGGTACTTCCAACAATCGTGCAACATCGTGTGAAGCCGCAACGATAGTAATCCAGATAGGAAAAAGCACAATTGCAACGCCTGCAAGCAGTACAAAATGAGATATAGCGGTGCTGACGGGTCTGTTTTCAATCATGATATCTTCCTCATCAGTATTCCACCTTACGTTCAATATATTTGAACTGGAAAATAGTCATACCAATCACTAATACCATTAAAATCACAGATTGTGCGGCTGATCCGCCTAAATCTAACCCTACAAAACCATCGTTATAGACTTTGAAAACAAGTATTTCGGTAGCATTTGCAGGGCCACCTTTAGTGACAACGTGAATAATGCCGAAAGTTTCGAAGAAGGCATAAACGATATTTACTACCAGCAAGAAGAAAGTGGTGGGTGTGATTAATGGAAAAATAATCGTCCAAAATCGTTTGGCTGGGCTGGCGGCATCTATGGCAGCCGCTTCAATTAAGGATTTGGGAATCGCTTGCATGCCCGCAAGAAAGAATAAAAAGTTATAACTAATTTGCTTCCACGCGGCGGCAATGACCACTAAGGCCATGGCTTGATTGCCTTTGAGTTGATGATTCCATTCATAACCCATGCTGGTCAAAAAAGTAGAAATAATGCCCGTGGTGGGATAAAACAAAAACACCCATAAAGCACCTGCGACAACAGGTGCAACCGCATAAGGCCAGATTAAAAGAGTGCGATAAATGCCAGTGCCGCGAATAACACGGTCTGCCATTGCGGCAAGCACCAGCGAAACACTGAGTGATAACATCGCCACCATCGCCGAGAAGAACAGCGTTCTACCAAAGGTCTTTATATAGTGATCATCTTCAAACAATTCTATGAAGTTATCAAGCCAGACAAATTGGGAGCTCATACCAAAGGCATCTTCCACTAACAATGATTGATAAACCGCCTGACTGGCTGGCCACATGAAAAATACCAGCGTAATAATGATCTGGGGCGCTACCAGCATATAAGGGAGCGCGGAGGACTTGAAGTGGACTTGTTTTAACACGGTAAAACGCCTACAAAACATCGAAAAAGAGGGGGGGTGGGCTTTAACACAGCTGTTTTTATTTGCCACCCCCCCTGTTTTTCGATGTTTTGTATTTTAAATTCCCTCTCTCTGGCAGGTTGTCGTAAAAGCTCAGGTGTAGGTTGGTGCTGAGCTTGCGAAGCCCAACAAACAGTGTCATGTTGGGCTTCGTTCCTCAGCACCAACCTACATTTGCCTTTTACAAGCCCCCCATTATCCCGTTGTGAAAAAGAAGGAAGGAGTTTAATACGTGTATTGCTGGGCATTGCTACTTATTCGCTTTCTCAAACTTTCGAACCAGCTTGTTTCCACGTTTTACCGCTTCTGCCATCGCATCTTTAGCGCTCTTAGAGCCATTCCAGATCGCTTCCATTTCTTCATTGATGACATCACGTACTTGTACGAAGTTACCAAAGCGTACACCACGAGAATTTGGTGTTGGAGTATTTAAACTAAGCTGTTTAATCGCGGTATCCGTACCAGGATTAGCCTCATAAAACCCATTCACTTTACTTAGCTCATACGCCGCAGTGGTGATGGGTACATAACCCGTTTCTTGATGCCACCATGATTGTACTTCTGGCGAAGAGAGGTATTTCATAAACAGCGCTACGCCTTTGTAATCTTCTTTAGGATGACCTTTAAGTACCCAAAGTGTTGCACCACCGATAATGGAATTCTGTGGTTTATCGATAACTTTCTGATTGTACGGCAACATGGTTTGACCAAAATCGAACTTCGCTTGTTTCTTGATTGAGCCGTAGTAAGCGGATGAATTCAGCCACATGCCACATTCGCCATTAACAAACTTTGGCAAGCTGTCTCCGCGTCGTCCGCCGTAATCGAATATTTTACTCTTTTGCCATTCACCGATTTTTGTCATCATTTCAACAACAGCATCGTTGTTAAAATTAAGCTCGGTATCTATGCCTGCAAAACCGTTTTCTTTAGTCCCAGTGGGTAAGTTATGCCAAGCGTTGAAGTTTTCGATCATTACCCACGATTGCCAGCCAAAGCTGAAACCACATTTCATACCTGAAGCTTGTAGTTTTTTAGAGGCAGCTTCAACGTCATCCCAAGTTTTAGGTACTTCCTTAATGCCTGCTCTTTTAAAGGCATCTTTGTTGTACCACATAACCGGTGTTGAACTATTAAATGGCATTGAAAGCAATGTGCCATCGGGTTTTTGGTAGTAACTGATTACAGCAGGCAAATAATCTTTTTTATCAAAGGCAACACCTGCATCCTTCATTACATCTTCAACAGGGTAAATTGCACCTTTAGCTGCCATCATGGTAGCTGTGCCAACTTCAAAAACTTGCACAATGTGTGGTTGTTTTTTTGCACGGAAGGCTGCGACGGCTGCTGTCATGGTTTCGGTATAGTTGCCTTTATTGGTAGGGACGACTTTGAATTCTTTTTGTGTCGCGTTGAAATCGTTAGCAATTTTATCAACACGTTCACCGTTGACTCCACCCATGGCATGCCACCATTGGATTTCTGTTTCAGCAAGAGCAGGGGTTGTTAGTGAGAAAGTTAAGGCAGTGGCTAATGCCAGCTGTTTGATACCTGATGGTATTTTTTTCATTGTTAAATCTCCTTTGATAGTCCCTTGCGATAGTGTCACAGGTTTATTTCAGGGGTATGACAAAGCAAGTGGGTTGATTTAACTATAGTAGAGACTTATGCAAATACAAATTTTTATTATGATGAATATTCCCTCCACCTAGCAGGGGGAGGGTTAGGGAGGGGGAGTATAGTTTATTACGAGTTGAGTGTTCTACTAACCGCATCGAGCCAGCCAGCCATCTTTTCTTGTCGTTTTTCATTATCCATTTTGGAGGTAAATTGTTGATCCAATTTCCAGCTTTTCGCAAAATCTTCCGCGTTATCCCAAACGCCCGCATATTGTCCTGCTAGCCATGCCGCTCCAAGCGCAGTGGTTTCTAAAACAGTTGGGCGATCTACGGGAGCATCTAAAATATTTGACAAGAACTGCATGGTCCAATCGCTGGATGCCATGCCACCGTCTACGCGTAAGACAGTTTCGCTTCCAGTATCGGACATATCATCATTCATCGCTTGTAGCAGATCAGCGGTTTGATAGCAGACGGCTTCTAATGTCGCTCGCACGATTTCTTTTGGGGTTGATGAGCGCGTCAACCCGCAAAGTAATCCACGTGCTTCGGCATCCCAATAAGGCGCGCCCATGCCTGTGAATGCTGGGACTAGGTAAACGGATTGTTCTGGGTCTGATTCTCTCGCCATGTCATCGCATTGCTCTGCTTTTTCGATAATGCCTAAGCCATCGCGCAACCATTGCACCGATGCGCCAGCCATGAAGATTGAGCCTTCAAGTGCGTAGGTGACTTTTCCATTTAGGCGATAGGCGATGGTTGTGAGTAAGCGATTCGATGATGGCACAAACGTATCGCCTGTGTTTAACATCGCAAAACAACCTGTGCCGTAGGTTGATTTCATCATGCCTGCTTCAAAACAGGCTTGACCTAAAGTGGCGGCTTGTTGATCGCCTGCGATACCGTAAATAGGAATGGGCGAGCCAAACCATGATGCATCAGCTTCGCCAAAATCTGCGGCGCAATCTAACACTTCGGGGAGTATTTCTTTTGGTACGTTTAAAAGTGCTAAAAGCTCATCATCCCATTGTTGGGTTTTGATGTTAAAGAGCAGGGTGCGCGATGCGTTGGTGGCATCGGTGGCGTGTGTTTGGCCTTTGGTGAGATTCCATAATAGCCATGAATCGACTGTGCCAAATAGTAACTCGCCTTTTTCAGCTTTGGCGCGAGCGCGTTCACCATTTTCTAAAACAACATTATCCAAAATCCAGTTAATTTTTGTGCCTGAGAAATAAGGGTCGAGTAGTAAGCCGGTTTTGTCACTAAAGAGTTTTTCATGCCCAGCATCTTTTAGCGAGTTACAAAAATCAGCCGTGCGCCGATCTTGCCAAACGATGGCATTGTGAACTGGCTTGCCCGTAATTTTATCCCAGATAATCGTGGTTTCACGCTGATTGGTAATGCCAATGGCGCTGATGTCTTTACCATTTAAGCCAGCATTTTTGATGGCATCACGTGCCGTTTCAATGCACGAGTTTAAAATCTCATTGGGCTTATGTTCAACCCAGCCAGATTGCGGAAAAATCTGTTCAATTTCCTGCTGTGCTACTGCGCAAACCGTATAATTTTCATCAAACACAATAGCGCGTGATGAGGTAGTGCCTTGATCAATTGCGAGTATATAGTTTGGCATAATTTTTTAGCTTCTATCAGCTTCGATTAACTACGACGTTGTTTAACCCAAGGTAATAAGAGTAAACCAATAATAAACAAGCCGATTAAGGGGGAAATACCTAATCGCTGTGCTTCGGTAGAAGATAGCCCCAACATATCAAGACCAACAGTACCTGTTACAAAAGCAACCAAGGTTGGTGCAATAAATGAGGTCGCTTTGCCAGAGAGTGCATAAAGCCCGAATGCTTGTGTCATATCGCCTTCATCCGCTTGATCAACCATCAAGGTGCGTGATGCCGCTTGCAATGCACCACCTGCAGCACCAATAACCGCGCCACAAATGTAAAATAAAATATCGGGTGCAGCAAAAGGCCCTGGCATTTCTTTAATCGGCATCATTAATAGTGTTTGGCGATCAGTTGTCACGATTGCGATACAGACAAAAATCAATGCAATGATAGAAATAACGATGACTTTTTTCGGACCAGATTTATCATCTGCGCGTCCACCCAACCAAGCACCAATTGCGCCTGTTACCAGTGTGAGTAGCCCAAAAACGCCAAGTTGAGTGGCTTCCCATTTTAAGACGCCGCCGGCATAAATCCCACCAAAACCGTATAAGCCATTTAAAGCATCACGATAAAACATGGATGAGCCTAAATAAGCAAAAAGGCTTTTGTTATTAGGAAGGTTTTTTATCGTTTGTAATAAATCAGAAATACCTTTGCCAACTGCTCCTTTTACTTTTGTTTGCTTTTTAACATCAGGGGTAAAAAGGAAAAATGGAATAATAAAAACAAAAAACCACAATGCCGTTAAAGGGCCAACGGCTCTTTCGCCGCCACGAGTGATTTCATCTAAACCTAAAATGGGAGCAATACCAATGAGTGTTTTGCCACTACCGGGGGATGATTCTACCAATGCGAGTAAAACAAAGACTAAAGCAAAAAGTCCGCCAATATAACCTAGTGCCCATGAAGTGCCTGACAAACGACCAAGGGCATCTCGTGTCACGAGGTCAGGCATGATGGCGTTATTAAAAACGGTTGAAAACTCTAAACCAATCATGCCAAGACCAAATGCAAAAAGTATCCAAAAAGTCATGCCCCCACCACCGGGCACGGCATACCAAAGGAAGGCAGAGCCAGCGACATACAGTATTGTGAACATGGCTATCCACGGTTTTCGTGGGCCTGTGGCATCAGCGATAGAACCTAGAATAGGTGAGAGAATAGCAATGGTTACACCAGCGATTGCCAGCATATAGCCCCACCAAATCTGACCCGTCGCGGCATCGGGTGCAACCTCGGCAGCAAAATATCGTGCAAAAATAAATGTTATCAATAAGGTATGAAAAGGCTGTGATGCCCAATCGTAAAACATCCAACCCCAGATGCCTCTTTTACTAACCTGGGTGATTGGTAGCCCACTCGCTGATAATTGCGTTTCGCTCATACTTATTTCCTTTGGGTATTTGATTGATGGGTAATTCTTGCGATTACTCCATAAAGACAGATTGTTAAAATGTCTTTGTTTTTTATTATAGAACTAGAAATATAGACTAGCACAGAAAAATACAAATCATCGAAAAATAGGGGGGGTGGTAATGAAAAAAGGTGTTTATAATCCAGTTCTTAGCCTTAATTAACGGATTTATCATGTCTAAAACATTTAACGACCTCGTAGCTGATGCATTAACTGAAATTGATGAGGTTTTCCCGTGGGATCTTGAGGAGTATCTGGAGAGCCAGCCTGAAACCTTACTTTTAGATATTCGTGAGCCAGAAGAATTTGACGGTGCACACCTTAAAAACTCAATTCATGTACCCCGTGGAATATTAGAACAAGCCTGTGAATGGAATTATGCCGAGACGATTCCAGAGTTAGTGAATGCGCGTGATCGTCCTGTTTTAGTGATTTGTCGATCAGGCAATCGTAGTGCTTTAGCGGCTTTAACAATGAAAATGTTGGGTTTTAATAATTTGACATCTCTGAAAATGGGTGTAAAGGGTTGTAATGATTCTGATGTTCCTTTATTTAATAAAGCGGGTGAAGAAGCAGACCCAGATTGGGCTGATGAGTTTTTCAATCCTGAAGTTCGGGATGATCAGCTTGAAGCTAATCAGTAATGGAATTTTTATTATTGTTAATCCATCATTGTTGCGAATGCCGCAATCCATGTTAGTAACTGGAGCAGACTCACTGATGGATACAGACATTCGCCAATATGACGAGTATCTTTTGTAGTTACTATTTCAGCCTGTTGCTATAGGGCGTTTTTTATCGCGTATCCATTCACTCCATGAGCCTACATATAACCTAGAGCCAGATAAACCCGCAATCTCCATCGCCAACATATTGTGGCAAGCGGTTACGCCTGAACCACATTGATGAACAATTTTTTGAGGAGATAGATCACCGAGTAGGGTATCAAATTGTTGGCGTAAGTTTTGTGCAGATAAAAATCGCCCTTCTTCATTCAGATTTAACATAAAGGCACGATTGATAGCCTCTGGAATTCGTCCCGCAACAGTATCGAAGGGTTCGACTTCACCACGAAAACGCTCAGCGGCTCGTGCATCAAGTATGGTGAATGTTTTATCAGATAAATTCTTTTGGATAGCTTCAGTTTCTAGCCATTGAGTTTTATCAATATTTGAGATAAATGTCTTTGGTGTAATTTCTGGTAAATCTTGGGTCAGAGGTTTCTGATCTCTTTCCCATTGTTGGAATCCCCCATCTAATACCGCTACATTTTGATGGCCAAAGGTTCGTAATTGCCACCATAAACGCGATGCGTAATCCGCGCCGCCTGTAGCATCATAGGCAATAATTTGAGTGTCTTTATCAACTCCCCAGTTACCTAATAAAATACTTAATTTATCAAAATCAGGCAGCGGGTGTCTGCCGCTTCCAGTAGTAATTGGCGAAGATAGGTCATCTTCTAAATGGCAGTGACGTGATTCAGGAATATGGGATGTTTGATAATCTTGCAACGCTGCTCGACAATCAAAAATCACCCAATTGGATTTGTGTAGGTTTTCCGCAAGGTCATCGGTCGATATGATTGTCGTGAATTTCAATTGAATTTAGTCCTATTTTTAGTCTTGTTATTATTCTGCGTTTGAAAGTCGCTCGCCCGTCATTAATGGATAACAACGATCATACCAAAGTGCAAAATCTTTACTGTGAGCCATCGCCATTTTAACCGTGCCGAGTTGATGACCAGAACGCAAAACACCAAAAACACTGCAGTCAACAAAGCTGGCTTCATCGCCACCGTAGAATTTCTTGCCGTTTAAACCCTCTTTAACCCAGTGATCTATCTCAGCAAGATATTCGCCTCGTGGGTCTTCAATATTGTATTTTGCTTTCATTTTCTTTGCTACTTTGGGCATGACGAGTGCACCTACAAATGGAATAATAAACCCCTTGAAACCACCACTCGGCGTAATCTTTTTAATGTTTTCACGTGATGTTTTAAAATTAGGATGAATTAAAGGCGGTAAAAAGTGGACGAGTTTATTGTCAACCCAAGCTGTCCATTTTTTGTCCGCATCAGTTACAGGTAGCTTGGCGTAGTTATTGTTAATGTATTCAATGATAGTGGCAGATTCAACGACAACCGTATCGCCATCTTTTATTACAGGGACTTTCTTATGATCGGTAATGCCTTCCAACTCTTTCATTCCGCGTGGCGAAACATCAACGACCTCGTAAGGTGTTTTTGAGAAGTTTAATAGCGAGCGAACTTTTGAACAAAAAGGACAGCCTTGAAATTGGTAAAGTGTGATCATTTAGATAACTAGCCTGATATTTTATATAGAAAGTGATGGTAAAGTGAAATTTTGTGGATGGCAATAATTAATCATCGGGATGCCTTTTAGAATAGCTTACCTTGTTGTAAGTACAAGAACGCTCCTATACCAATAATACCTAAAACAATACTACTAAAAAATGCAAAGGTATAATGCGAGGGTGGATTTGTTTTGGATACTTTAGCCCAATAAAACCAACCCATAGCAACAATAAATAAGGGGAAAATAATATAAGTGGCTTCGGTAGAAAATAAATAGTGCCTACGATGACAAAGATAGCGAAAAAGCGTAGCTTTTGCATTCCTTGAACAGACTCATCAATCGCTTGTTTTTTTTCTGATGGCATCTTTGTCAGGGATTGATGGACAAGGTATCGACCCAAAAGGACGGGAATGATGAGTGCAATAAATGCAAAAAGAGAGTTTTCTTCCAAGACTAAAGCTCCAAAATATTACGTATAAAATTACTGGCGTTGACGAACGACTTCATAAAGACAAACCCCAGTGGCAACAGAAACATTTAAACTAGAGACTTGCCCAGCCATAGGGATGGAAATCAACTCATCACAATGTTCTTCTGTTAAACGGCGTAAGCCTTTGCCTTCTGCGCCCATGACTATTGCAGTGGGCGTTTTGAAATTTTGTTGATAGAGATCGCCACGGGCTTTATCGCTAGTACCGATAAACCAAATACCGAGTTTTTTGATCTTTTCCATGGTGCGTACAAGGTTAGTCACTTGAATAAATGGTACTGTTTCTGCCGCGCCCGATGCAACTTTACGTGCCGCAGGTGTAAGCCCAACCGCATTATCTTTTGGGGTGATAACTGCTAACACGCCCGCACCTTCAGCGGTGCGTAAACAAGCGCCGAGATTATGCGGGTCGGTTACGCCATCCAGCACTAACAATAACGGTGTGCCTTCGTGCTCATCTAACAATGCAAGTAAATCATCTTCGGTATAACTGGCAGGGGCATTGTATTGCGCAACCACGCCTTGGTGTTGATGTGTTTTTGCTAGTTTATCTAGCATCTTCATATCAACACGATGAGAGATCAGCCCACGTTTTTCAGCGTGATGGATTAGCTCTTTTACGCGTTGGTTTTTTTTGTTTTCAGCAATCCAAACTTGTTCGATATTGTCAGGATCGTTTTTAAGCGCAGATTCGACGGCGTGAATGCCATTTATTAGTGTTTTCATAGTATTATGTAAAAGAGTTTTTTGCCACGGAATCCACGGAAGGACACGGAAAAAGACAATAGTTATTGTTTTATTCTTCTGTGTTATTCGTGCTTTTCGTAGAAATCTTTAAATTCTTTTATCTTTTCCTTCCGTGTTTTTCCGTGTGCTTCCGTGGCAAAAATTATTTCTTTTGTTTTTTCTTATCTTTTTTCTTTTTACCTTTCTTCTTGCGAGGAGGTCTTTCATCCTCTCCCGTATCAGGCAGTGTGAAATCAATTTTACGATCATCCAAATCTACACGCGCGACAACGATCTCAATCGGATCACCCATGCGATAGCTATTGCCTGAGTTTTCGCCTTTCATCTCGTGGCGTGCTGCATCAAAGTGGTAGTAATCACTTTTTAGTGCAGTGACGTGTACCAAACCTTCGACATAAATATCATCTAGCTCGACAAATAAGCCAAAGCCCGTAACGGTTGTGATAATACCTTTAAACGTTTCGCCCACTTTATCCTGCATATATTCAGCTTTGAGCCATGCCATCACATCACGGCTGGCATCATCAGCACGTTTTTCGCATTCTGAACAATGTACTCCCAATGCCTTCATTGCAGGGTAGTCGTAATAATAATCTTCGGCACTGCCATTTTGAATAATGTACAAAATCGCGCGGTGTACCAATAAATCAGGGTAACGACGAATCGGCGATGTGAAATGCGCATAATGGTCACGCGCTAAACCAAAGTGACGGGTGCTGTCTGGGTTTTCTTTGTCAACCGGTGCATATTCTGCACGTGACATTGAACGCAACATAACGGTTTGAATCAAATGCGCATCAGGTCTTTCTTTTACGCTATTAAGAAGCGTTGCATAGTCAATCGGCTGTGGCTTATCGCCTCCGCCCAATTTTAAGCCTAAGCCATTTAAAAACTCGTGAACTTTAGCGAGCTTTTCAGGGTTAGGGCCACCATGAACACGGTGCAGCGCAGGTATTTTATGGCGCTTTAAGAAGTGTGCGGCACACATATTTGCCGTTACCATGCACTCTTCGATAATTTTGTGCGCATCGTTGCGGGTTGTAGGTTTTATGCTTTCTATCTTACGATCTTCACCAAAGATAACTTGAGTTTCAGTGGTTTCAAAATCAATTGAGCCACGCTCGTCACGTGCTTTGCGTAACACTTTATAGAGCGAATATAAATCATCTAAATGATCAACCACATCAGCATATTCTTTACGCAAAACAGCATCGTTATCAACAACCATCGCTGCCATTTTGGTATAGGTTAAGCGCGCAGCAGAGTGCATAACTGCACTCTTAAACTGATAAGCCACCATGTGGCCTTCGGGGTTTATTGTCGCTTCACACACCATACACAAACGATCAACCTTAGGGTTTAATGAACATAAACCGTTTGAAATTTTCTCAGGCAACATCGGGATAACTTCAGCAGGGAAGTAAACCGAAGTAGCGCGGTTCCAAGCCTCGTTATCTAGCGCACTGCCAACAGGCACATAATGAGATACATCAGCAATGGCGACGGTGAGATTCCAATTACCATCTTCATCTTTTTCGCAATAAACGGCATCATCAAAATCGCGTGAATCTTCACCGTCAATGGTTACCAATGGCATCTTGCGTAAATCTACGCGGTGCTTTGTGTCTTCTTCTGAAACTTCGTCACTAAGCACTTCGCTTTCTTTTAACGTATCGGCTGGCCAAACGTGCGGTAAATCGTGTGAACGTAATGCGATGTCGATTTCCATACCTGGCGCCATATGATCGCCAAGAATATCTGAGATTTTACCGATAGCTTGATGGCGAGGTGTGGGGTATTCAACAATACTCACGACCACAATTTGCCCATCTTTAGCATCACCGGCATTTTCAGGTGGGACGAGAATATCTTGTGCGATGCGAGAATTATCTGGGGTAACAAATCCGATACTTCCTTCAACGAAATAACGCCCTACGATAGATTCGGTATTGTGTTCAAGAATTTCAACAATTGCACCTTCACGGCGACCTCTGCGGTCTATGCCTGTAACCGTTGCGAGTACCACATCGCCATGCATAACTTTACGCATTTGCTTGCCATGCAGGTATAAATCATCACTGCCATCTTCTGGCAATAAAAAGCCAAAACCATCAGGATGACCAGAAACGCGTCCTTTGACTAAATCAGATTTAGAAACAGGCACGTATTCTTTGCTACGATTAAATAAGATCTGACCGTCACGCTCCATTGCGCGCAAGCGATACTTCATGGGGTCAAGGTCTTCGGGGTCGTCTAAGCCGAGCTTGTCGGCAAGTGCGCGAAAGCTAATCGGAGCGCCATTTTTCTCCATGACTTCGAGCATTAACTCTCGGCTAGGAATAGGGCGACCATATTTTTTGGCCTCGCGTGCTTTGTGTGGGTCTTTGTATTTACTCATGGGCGCGTATTCTACTCTATTATTGCAATTGCCACCCCCCCCTTTTTTCGCTGTTTTGTAAATTGTTTGGTAAAAAAGTCCTTATTTTTTAATATTTGTACATATAACGTTATACTTTCAAATACTCTTAATCGAAAATTCTTAAAAAAAGCCTTATGCAGGATTATTACCCTAAAAAAATTGTTTGTTTAACCGATGAAACAACGGAAATGCTTTATCTGTTCGGTGAGCAAGATCGTATTGTTGGAATATCGGGCTTTACCGTTAGGCCTCCAGAAGCAAGAAAAGAAAAACCTAAAGTATCAGCCTTTACATCAGCAAAAATTGACAAAATAATGGATCTGAAGCCAGATCTTGTTCTTGGTTTTTCTGACTTACAAGCAGACATAGCCTATGAGCTTATAAAAAAAGGAGTCAGTGTCCACCTCTTCAATCAACGATCTATTGATGAAATCTTTCAAATGATCCTAATGCTGGGTGCAATGGTAGGTTGTCAAGATAAAGCCCAAAAATGGGTGGTAGAACACCAAGTAAAAATAACAAAAATTAAACAAGAAGTAGCCAGTTGGGAAAAGCGACCTAAAGTCTATTTTGAGGAATGGTACGACCCTATAATTACAGGCATACAATGGGTTTCTGAATTGATAACCATCGCAGGAGGAGTGGAATGTTACCCCGAACTTGCGGGTCAGAGTTTGGCTAAAAAACGTATTGTTGCTGATCCTTTAGATGTTGCAAAAAGAAACCCAGACATAATCATTGGGTCATGGTGTGGTCGTAAATTTCATCCTAATAAAGTTGCCGATAGAGAAGGCTGGAGTGAAATTAGTGCAGTCAAAAATGGGCACGTTTTTGAGATTAAATCTGCTCATATTCTACAACCAGGCCCAGCGGCTTTGACAGTGGGATTAGATCAAATAACAACTATTCTTAATAACTGGCACGATCAATTCAAAGACGGAAATACATAATACGGATTAGTGTAGTTTTGATAAAAACGATAAAACACAATTTTTAATTACAAACGATGCAAAAACTAGACCCCTATACAATCCCTCTCGAATCAATCAACCTGATTGAAGCCAGCGCGGGCACGGGTAAATCATGGACGGTAACGTATCTCTATTTGCGTTTGATTTTAGAAAAAGGCTTAACCGTAGATCAAATATTAGTAGTGACCTTCACCGATGCGGCAACTAAAGAGTTACGTGATGCGGTTCGCACTCGTTTAAGCGAGGCATTAGAAGTATTTGAGCTTTCTGATGATGACAGAGAGCAAGCTAATATTAGTGATGAATATTGTCAGTTGCTTAGTAAAGACTTTGATCAAGCTGAATCAATCAATCGTTTGCGACGTGCAAAACTGAGTATTGATGAGGCGGCAATATTCACCATCCACGGTTTTTGTCAGCGTGCTTTAAGTGAAAATGCTTTTGAGGCAAGTTTGCCGTTTGAAAGTGAACTACTGATGGATGATAGCGAGGTGATGCAAAACCTTGTGGATGATTTTTGGCGACGACGATTTGCAAAAGCGCCTAAGTCGCTTATCTTTAAATTACAACAAAAACGCATAACACCTGATTCATTATTAAAGGATATTCGAGGCGCGGTCGGTAAGCCATACCTCACGATTTGTGGGCCAGATTCCGAGGAGATAAAAGCAGAAAAATGGCAAGAATTAGAAACGTTTTTTCAACAGGCAATTAAAACGTGGAAGGAAAACGAGGATGATTTACGGCAGTTATTAACTCAGCCAGAGTTGGATGAAAAGGGATATTTAGCAACCTTTAAAAAAGCACGAGATAGTTTCTTAAAGGAGTTTTCTCAAATAGTCTTATCAGAAAAAATCCCCAATAAACTTGATAGCAAACTGGCTTGGTTAGGCACAAAAGCAAAAACATTAAAGAGTGTAGAGCCTTTAAAACACCCATTCTTTGAGCAATGGCAAAGCTTTTTAGAGGCATGGAAAGCACTAGATTCACACTCTGATGATTATATAAACCGTATCCGTATTGAGTTATTGCACTATTTACAGACAGAACTACCCAAAGAAAAACAAAGACTTGGCGTGTTATCTTTTGATGATTTATTGCTTCAGCTTAACGATGCTTTAATCACTCAACCACAATTAGCCGAAGATTTACGCAAAAAATATCGCGTGGCGATGATTGATGAGTTTCAAGATACTGATCCGATTCAATACAATATTTTTAAGACTCTTTTCCCTAAAGAGAGTGACAGCACGGTGTTCTTTGTGGGTGACCCTAAACAGGCGATTTATAGCTTTCGTGGCGGGGATATTCACACCTATCTTAGTGCCAAAAAGGATGCCTCACAGCAATATACTTTGGATAAAAACTGGCGCTCCCATCCTGATTTAATATCCGCATTTAATGCGCTGTATTCCTCGTCTGATAATCCGTTTATGGATAAAGGTATTCAGTATCAAACAGTCGATGCAGGAGACCGCGTAACTGAGACACTCATCACCCCCAATAATACTAGCCCTTTACGATTTTGGAATTATGTTCCGAGTGAGATGAGGAGCGAAGAGAAGCCTAAAATAGAGGATGTCCGCAAAGACATTGCCAATGCTGTGGCAGGCGATATTGCATCACTTTTAAATAGTGCTAATAAAAAGGGGGCTAAAATTGGTGAGTTTCCCATCATGGGTGGCGATATCGCTATTTTAATTCGCTCGCACAAACAGGGTGATTTAATAAAACAGGCGCTGAATCAACGCGGTATCGCCAGTGTTCAGAGCAGTAAAGACAGTATTTATGAAACGCACGAAGCTGTCGAGGTGTTGCGTTTACTTACCGCTATTGTCGAGCCACAACGCGAAGATGATGTACGCCGAGCATTAGTGACGGAGTTACTTGGCTATCAAGCCGAAGATTTATTGGCTTTTGATGATGAGAGTCATACGTGGGAAGATGTTTTGCTAAAAATGCAAAACTGGCATTTTCAATGGAAAAAGCAAGGCTTCCTGCCGATGATGCGAAGCTTGATGACTTCAGAAAATATCCATCAGCGCTTATTGGCGTATCCCGATGGTGAGCGTCGTTTAACCAATGTTTTGCATCTTTCAGAGCTTATCCATCATCAAAGCAAACAGTTTTCACTCAATATGGAAGAAGTATTGCGTTGGCTAACGCAACAGCAAGATGATTTGAACGGTACTGAGCGAGAACTGCGCTTAGAAAGTGATGCGAATTTAGTAAAAATAGTCACCATTCATAAATCCAAAGGCTTGGAATATCCGATTGTATATTTACCCTTTGTAGGAATGAGTGGCGCGTCATTTAAAGACAGTATTTTCAGCTTTTATCAAGATGATAAGGCTTGCTTAGAGATTGGATCAAGCAATGCCGATGAACATAAAAAAATTAAAATTGCAGAAGAAAAGGCTGAAGAAGCGCGCCTGTTATACGTGGCGTTAACGCGTGCAAAATACCAATGCACCGTGGTCACGTTTACCGAAGCAATCAATATGAACCCCGATAGAACGGCATTAGGCTGGTTATTAAGCGATGGCGAGACGATTCCCTCTGGTAATTCAAAGGCGGCGAAAGAGCAAAAAGCTAACTTCTTCTCATCGTATAAAGCGAAGCTAGAAAAGTTAGTGGAAGAGGGAGGTGGCAAGATAACTCTCAGTAGCTTTAGTGATTTCTCAAATGATTTGAATGCGCGTTATCAAGCACCAAAAATAGAGCAAAACCTAAGCGCAAAAAACTTTAGTGCAGAGATAAAATCACAAGCCCAAGTTACCAGCTTTAGTGGCTTGACCGCAGGTGCACATGCAGAATCTCCTGACCATGATTCAAATGTACCGAGTGAATCACAAACAGGAGATGATAAACGCGAAGATGACTTTCCGCGTGGATCAACAGCAGGTACAGCCTTGCATGAAATGTATGAAAGTTTAGATTTCATTGTACCAGTGAATGAACAGTCGGAGATAATCTCTAGTATTTTGAGTAAGTGGGGCTTTGATGGAAAGCACCAAACATCTGCAGCCTTGTTAATGGAAAATTCTTTGCAAACGGAACTGTTTGAAGGCTTTAGTTTAGAGCAGTTAAGCCATGAAAAACGCCTTGATGAAATGGAGTTTTATCTACCGCTTGAACGCTTACAAATTGATGACTTAAAACAAATACTATTCAAATACTTACCACAAGAAGATCAATTATTGCGTGATGCTGTAAATAGCTTAAATTTTGAACAAGTCGAGGGTTATCTTAAAGGCTTTATTGATCTGATTTTTGAGCATAATGGTCTTTATTATATTGTCGATTATAAATCTAATTCCTTGCCCGATTATGGCCAAGAAAGTTTGATGACAGCCATGGCAGATTCACATTACTATTTGCAGTATTTACTCTACAGCGTGGCACTGCATCGTTACCTTAAAAAGCGAGTAGCAGGGTATAGTTGGGAGACGCATAGCGGAGGTGCTTATTACCTCTTTATACGTGGGATGCTCCCTGCAGAAAAATACAAAACCACGAAAAAGGGGGGGGGTGGCATTTATTATAATAAGCCCAGCCTAGCATTAATTACGGCATTAGATGGCTTATTTATGGCGCCTTTATTAGTATGTCAATAGTGGGTAAAGCATCATGAGTGAACAATTAACAATGGATTTATTTGCTGACAATCCACCAACAAATGAAGCATATCCGCCGAGAGAGGAGAAAACTTACGAAGCGCTAGATCATCAACTTTCAGACTTACTGCACGAATTGAATGGTGATCAAAATAGTGGCGAGAAAAACCCAATCCTAAAACACTGCACGCTAGAAATCAGCCAACACACCCGCGAAGGTCAAATTGCGATTGAATGTAGCACGGCTCAACAAGAAGAATTATTAAAAACTCACGTGGTAGGTGAAGCAGGGGATTACAAACCGTTAATATTAGACAATGGCTATTTGTATTTAAGACGCTATTGGCAATATCAGCAACAATTGGCAGAACAAATCAAATCACGTTTAGAGATTGCAGAGCTAGATGAAGATTGGGCGCAAGAACGCTTAAGCCATTATTTTTCATCAAATATAGATGCAAGTGATAGTGAGAACAAAAATGATGAAATTGATTGGCAAAAAGTAGCTGCAGAACACGCTTTGCAGAATCAGTTTTTAATCGTTTCAGGTGGTCCAGGTACAGGGAAGACGACAACCATTACAAAGATTTTAGCTTTGTTGATTGAGCTACATAACTTGCAGGGTGCTTCTAAATACAAATCATCGAAAAAAGGGGGGGGTGGGTTAAATAATAATCACTTAAATATCCTTTTAGCCGCCCCAACAGGCAAAGCCTCCATAAGAATGTTAGATGCCATTAGTGAGGTACAAAATAAGCTAGAATTGTCAGATGATGTGAAAGCACAGATGCCAACACAAGCCAGTACCCTGCATAAATTACTAGGCTTCATACCCGAAAAAGTAACATTCAAACACAACTGCAATAACCCACTCAATGCTGATGTGGTGTTAGTTGATGAAGCCTCAATGATTGATATTGCCATGATGTCAAAACTCATTGAAGCCGTGCCAAGACACGCCAAACTCATCCTCATCGGTGATAAAGACCAACTCTCATCCGTAGAAACAGGCTCAGTATTTGCTGATATGTGCGAGGGTTTGAGTCACCCAAGCGACCCGAATCAACCTAAGCACATCGTCACCCTACAAAAAAACTACCGCTTCAAAAAGGGCAGTACAATAGGTCAACTAGCCCTATCAGCCAATAAAGGGGACAGCAAAACCTTACTTGAAACGTTAAAAGACGAAACAAAGATAGACTGTAATCTAGTCGCGCCAAGCACCTTAGCAGGCAATCAAATCCCCAACGATTTAACCGCCCCGTGGGATAACTATTTCAAGATTTTAAATAGCCCTAATTCAACTATCAGCGAGATATTCAAAGCCTTTAACGAATACCGAATCCTCTGCGCGCTACGCCGAGGCTTAAACGGAAGCACCACATTAAGCGCACGCATAGAAACTTCATTAGCTAAAAAAGGCTTAATTAGGCAGCGAGCAAGTTTTGGCCAATCGCAAGCACAAAGTTGGTACCATGGTCGTCCTGTCATGATTACTCAAAACAGTTATAGCAAAGGTTTGTTTAACGGCGATACAGGCATCACGCTCACCCGAAACGGTGAGACCAAAGTGTATTTTCCTGATGGTGATAAACGTGAGGGAGAAAATGAAGATAACAGTTTCAAAAGTTACGCCCCCGTAAGGCTACCCGCACACGAGACCACATGGGCAATGACCATCCATAAAAGCCAAGGCTCAGAATTTAAACGAGTATTGTTAGTGCTTCCGCACGAAGTCATGCTCTTACTCACAAGGCAACTGATCTACACAGGGATAACACGCGCAAAAGAGCAGGTGAGTATTGTGGCAAGTGATGCGGTTTTAAATGCTGGGGTTAAGACGGAGATGGTGAAAGCCACAAGAATAGCGGATATGTTGTAAAAACCTGCTAAAAATCCTAGTTAGATGCAATACGTTCCATTTCTATTGCTAATAAAAAATC